>Ga0208243_1001009_pt1 | contig 11025 bp, 13 predicted proteins | sample Subbio2Aug_QV12A_FD_184826 | JGI IMG/M metagenome (GOLD analysis project Ga0208243, IMG submission 184826) | Serpentinite rock and fluid subsurface biosphere microbial communities from McLaughlin Reserve, California, USA - CR12Aug_QV12A (SPAdes) | ecosystem: Environmental > Terrestrial > Deep...
AGGTCCGCCTCGCGAACCGGTCCCAGTCGGCGTCGGTCAGGTGCGGCTGGGCCGAGCCGTTGATCGCCCGGGTCCGCTCGGCGGCCTCGGCCCAGCTGGCCGCGGGGGCGCCTGAGCCCACATAGCTGCCGATCCGGGTCAGCCCTTCGGTGGCGATCTCCGGACCGATGTCGTTCAGGACGGCGCCGGCGATCAGGTCCGGCCGCAGGGTCGAGAGCGTCATGGTGATCAACCCGCCCATGGACGTGCCCAGGAAGATCGCCCGGGCGATCCCGGCCTCGCCCATCAGGCTCGCCACGTCGCCTGCATAGACGGCCGGGTTGTAGTTGGTGGGGTTGGGGTCATAGGCCGAGCGGCCGCGGCCCCGCACGTCCAGGGCCAGGACCCGGCGGCCTGTGGCCGCGATGGCCGGCGCCACATCCTCGAAATCCCGGGAATTGCGGGTCAGGCCGTGGATGCAGATCACCGGCAGCCGCGCCGGCCCATCCGCGCCGCCATAGTCCCTGGCCCACAGGCTCAGGCCGTCGCCGGAGGTCCAGGTCCGCTCGGCATAACCGACGGCTTCGCGCTGGGGCGGGGCTGTTGCGGGCGCCGCCGGCGCCTGCGACGCGCCGAACATCTGTGCCAGAAACCGCCGCATGGTCGCCTCCGTCCTTGATGGACCCTGACCCGATCAGGCGCCGGCCCGCTTGGCAAGACCCTCAGCTCAGGCCGTAGGGCTGATAGGGGCCGGCGATCAGCTGTTCGAAGACCCCCATCCCGGTCTGGGGCGCCTCACCGGGCGTGGTCAGGGTCACCCGGGACAGGGCCTGGATATGGACATGCTCCGGCGCGCCCATGTTGGCGGCGGCCAGGTCGATGTCCTCGCGCTCGACCACCAGCTCACCCTTGTAGGCGCCGTGTCGCCAGGCGCCGGAATAGCCGATTCCGCGCATCAAAAAGGTCAGAAATGGCTCGAAATTGACCCTTATGAGACCCCCTTCAGAGGGGATTTCCAGCACCCCGCCCTGGGCGTGCCGCGTGCCAGGGGCCAGCTCCACCCCCGTCATGCGCGCCGCGGCGGTGTGAAACCCGCCGCCTTGCGGCGCCCCGTCGGGCAGGATCACCGCCCGGGTGTTCCAGGCGCTCCCGTCCGGATCGGCGTTGACGTGGAAGAAGACGCTGCGGTCGGCGAAGTTCAACGGGGTCCACTGCCAGAAGAAGCCGCCCATGGTCATGGGGACCGGCGGCTGGGGATCGGGCGCCCCCACCGGGCGGATGCCCCAGGAGCGGTCGCGGGAGCCCACGGTTCCCGCCGGCAGGTCCTGACGATCGCCGTCCACCTCGATCCAGCCGGTGCAGCGGACGTTCTGGGTCAGGCGGGTATAGTCCATGAAGGCCCGCGGGCCGATGCGGCGGGTGAAGCGCGGCTCCTCGATGGGGAAGGCGCGGCCGCTGAAGGTGATCTCGCAGGCCAGACCCTCGCCGTCCTTCACCGTCACCTTCAGGGTCTGCAGCGGCTCAATGACGGTGATGGAGATGGGCCCGACCTGAAGATCCAGCCGTTCGGAATGCAGGACCTTGGAGGCGTGCACACAGTGCTGCACCCCATCGCGGATGACGCTGAAATGGGCGTCGGCGATGTTCAGGTGCGGATAGACCCCGAAGGCCACGGCGAAATAGGTCGCCCCGTCCGGGCTGTAGCCATTGAAAAAGTAGCGGTCGTAGAAGTTCCGGTCCGTGCCCGCATGGGCCACCGGCTCCGGCGTCTGGTGGATAGGAAAGTCGTCGGCCTTGGTCAGCATGGGCGGTTCCTCCGGACGCAATTTCTACAGCGGTTTGATTGTCGGTATTGCGACGTCGCCTGTGCTGGCAGTATCAATTGTTCAAGTAGAACAAGGCAAGGGAGGCGTCGGCGTCCTAACGTTACGGAACGAAATTGCTGCCCCTGGGTAAGCATTCCGCAACGTAAGGCCGTCCGCAAGGGCGATCATGACTGAATCAAATGTGCGCATACCCGATGAACATGCGCAGACTCTGGTAGACCCCAAGGCCTATGCCGACGGGCGCATCCACGAAACCTATGCCTGGCTGCGGGCCAACAACGCTTTCGGGCGGGCTGAGCCGGCCGGCTATGAGCCCTTCTGGGTGGCCACGCGCCACGCCGACATCCTGGAGATCAGCCGGCAAAATGCGCTGTTCCTGAACGGCGCCAAGTCGCCGACCATCGTCAATCAGGAGACCGACGCCAAGATCCGGGAGATGACCGGCGGCAGCCCGCATCTGCTGCGCACCCTGATCCACATGGACGAGCCCGATCACCACAAATACCGGGCGCTCACCCAGGCCTGGTTCATGCCGCAGAACCTGCGGTCCATGGAGGACCGGATCCGCGGTGTGGCCAAGGCCGCCGTGGAACAGATGGCCGCCACCGGGGGCCAATGCGACTTCGTCCGCGAGGTGGCGCTGCACTATCCCCTGCGGGTGGTGATGGAAATCATGGGCGTGCCGCGGGAGGATGAGCCGCGGATGCTGATGCTGACCCAGGAGCTGTTCGGCGCCGCCGACCCCGAACTGGCCCGCAAGGAGGAGGTCGATCCCGGCGCCAAGCTGACCCCTGGGGTCATCACCGACTTCTTCGAGTATTTCCGCAAGCTGTCGGCCGACCGGCGGGCCAACCCCACCGACGACCTGTCCAGCGTCATCGCCAACAGCATGATCGACGGCCAGCCGATCTCCGAGTTCGAGGCGATGAGCTACTACATCATCGTCGCCACCGCCGGCCACGACACAACCTCTTCCTCCACCGGCGGGGCCATCTGGGGCCTGGCCGAGAACCCCGCCGAACTGGCCAAGCTGAAGGCTGATCCGTCGCTGATCGCGGGCCTGGTGGACGAATCCATCCGTTGGACCACCCCGGTGAAGACCTTCATGCGCACCGTCGCCGAGCCGACCCAGATGGGCGGTCGGGATCTGGCGGCCCAGGACTGGCTGATGCTCTGCTACGCGTCCGGCAACCGCGACGAGGCGGTGTTCGAAGATCCCCAGGCCTTCCGGGTCGACCGCAAGCCCAACAAGCATCTGGCCTTCGGCTATGGCGCGCACCTGTGCCTGGGCCAGCACCTGGCCAAGATGGAGATGCGCATCCTCTGGGAGGAGCTGATCCCGCGTCTGGAGTCCCTCGAGCTGGCCGGCGAACCGCAGATGTCCCAGGCGGTGTTCGTCAACGGGCCCAAGACCCTGCCCATCCGCTTCAAGATGAGCTGAGCATGGAGGAGGCTGAGCTCGTCCAGCGACTGGGCGCCTATGCCGCGGCGAGGATGCCGCAGGCGCAGGACGTGGCGGTCACCGAGATCGCCCGGATCACCGGCGGCGCCTCGCGCCAGACCTATCGCTTCACCCTGGTCTGGACCGAAGGCGGGGAGGCCCGCCGCCGGGGGCTGATCCTGCGCCGCGATCCGGCCGACAGCCTGATCGACACCGAACGGCGTGTGGAGTTCGAGGCCTATCGGGCCTTCCGCGGCGGCGAGGTGCCGGTGCCGGAGATGCTCTGGCTGGAGGAGGGGGACACAGCCCTCGGAAGCCCCTTCTTCGTGGCCGCCGAGATCGCCGGCTTCCAGGCCGGGACCGGACCCCTGTGGACGGCGCCCTATCAGGAGAACCTGCCGGCGCTCGGGCGGCGCAAATGGACGATCCTGGGCCAGATCGCCCGGGCCGATCCCACAGCGCTGGGGCTGGCCGCTGTGCTGCCGGCCACCCGGGCCGAAGATGTCTGGCTTCGCGAACTCGACCATTGGGAAGGGGTGCTGGACGCCGACGAGACCGAGCCCCTGCCGGTGATCCGGGCGGCCATCCGCTGGCTGCGGGCTAATCCGCCGCCGCCGGCCCAGAAGGTGGCGGTGGTGCACGGGGACTACCGCACCGGCAACTTTCTCTATGACACCCAGGGCGGCATTCACGGCGTCCTCGACTGGGAAATGTGCCATCTCGGCGACCCGCTGGAGGACCTGGGCTGGAGCTTCAATCCGGTCTGGTACTTCGGCCAGGGCAAGCCCGGCGGCCTTCTGCCCCGGGACGAGGCGGTCGCCGCCTGGGAGGCCGCCAGCGGCCTCACAGCCGCGCCGGACGCGCTGAAATGGTGGGAGCTGTTCGCCTGTGTGAAGGGCCAGGCCATCTGGGTCTCCAGCGCCCGGACCTGGCTGGACGGCGCCAATCGCGACCCGATCCTGGTCTATCCGGCCTGGGCCCTGATCGACGCCCAGGACCGCGCCGCCCTGAAAGTGATGGGACACCTATGACGCCTGCCGTCTCCCAGGTGCTGGCCGATCTGGCTGGCCGCGTGGCCCGCAACGCCGCGCCCAACGTCCCGGCCGCCGACCGGGCCGGCGAACTCGGCCTCTCAGCCCTGTTGCTGGGTCTCGCCGCCGAAATGTGGGACGGGGCGGCCGAGATCCTGGTCCAGGAAAACGCCGACCTCCGCGCCCTGCTTGCGGCCGGGGCGAAGGTCTGGGGCGAGGAATCCCGCCGTCGCTGGCTGGAGGCTCTGGCCCAGGGCCGCGACGAGAACCTGCGGCTCAGCGCCCTGCAGAGCGCCAATGGCGAGCTGAAGGTGGCCCTGATCGCCCTGCATGCGGAGCTGGAGCGGCGGGATGATCCGGCCGCCAAGGCCCTTGAGTCTCAGGTCTGGCGCGCCCTGGTGGCGGCCAGCGACCGACGGCGACTTTCGGGCTCTCCGGTCTAGGGCGCGTTCCCATAAGTGGGAGCTGGTTGTCGGAGGAAACGGGCTCAGGGCTCTAAGCCGGTCGACAAGCGCGCCGCTCTCGTCTTTTCTGGCGCCCGCTCGGCCGGAAGAGGCCGGGATTTTTGAAAACATTGTTTGAGGGATGGAGACTTATGCCGCCTCGCATTTTGCCGGAGCCGACTCCGGAGACCCAGCATTTCTGGGACGGGACCCGCAACGGGGAGCTTCTGCTCCAGCGTTGCAAGGAGACCGGTGAAGCCTATTTCCCGCCGCGCCCGTTCGCGCCCAAGACCGGCTCGCGCAATGTCGAGGTCTTCAAGGCCAGCGGCCGCGCCACCCTCTATTCCTACGTGATCAACCATCGTCCCCGCCCGGACATGGGGACTGAGCCCTACGCCATCGCCGTGGTGCAGCTCGAGGAAGGCCCGCGGATGATGACCAACATCGTCGGCTGCCCCCAGACTCCGGAAGCCCTGGTGCTCGACATGCCGCTCGAGGTCGTCTTCGAGAAAATGAGCGACACCATCACGCTGCCGTTCTTCCAGCCGGCCAAGGGGTAAGGCGACCATGATGCAGAAATCCGTTGCGGTCGTCGGCGCGGCCGAGACCACCAAGATGGGCAAGATTCCGGACGTGTCCGTGATCGGCCTGCACGCTGACGCGGCCCTGAACGCCATGGCCGACGCCGGCCTGAAGCCCACCGATATCGACGGCGTGGCCTGCGCCGGCATCTCGCCGGTGGAGCTGGCCCAGTACCTCGGGATCACGCCCACCTATGCCGATGGCACCAGCGTCGGCGGCTGCTCCTTCATGCTGCATGTCCGCCATGCGGCCGCGGCCATCAATGCGGGCCTGTGCACCACCGTCCTGATCACGCATGGCGAATCGGGCCGTTCGCGGGTCGGCGCCGGGGGCTTTGGCCGGGCGCCGTCCAGCCTGATGGGGCAGTTCGAAATGCCCTATGGCGTGACCGCGCCGCCGACCATGTTCACCATCCCGGTGCTTCGCTACATGAAGACCTATGGGGTGACCGAGGAAGACCTGGCCAATGTGGCGGTGATCCAGCGGGAGTGGGCGGCGAAGAACCCGCGCGCCTCCTATCGCGACCCGATCACCATCGACGATGTCCTGAACTCCGACATGATCGCCTGGCCGTTCCGCAAGCTGATGTGCTGCCTGGTCACCGACGGCGGCGGCGCGCTCATCCTGACCAGCGCCGAGCGGGCCAAGGACTTCCCGCAGAAGCCGGTCTATGTGCTGGGCACGGGCGAGAGCGTGGAAACGCCGATGGTCAGCCAGATGGAGGACTTCACCACCTCCAAGGCCTTCCGCGTTTCGGGTAAGAAGGCCTTTGACGAGGCCGGCATCAGCCATGCCGACGTCGATCACCTGATGATCTATGACGCCTTCGCCCACCTGCCGCTCTACGGCCTGGAAGACCTCGGCTTCTGCAAGCCGGGCGAGGCCAAGGACTTCATCAATGGCCGCAACACCGCCATCGGCGGCAAGCTGCCGCTGAACACCAATGGCGGCGGGCTCTCCTACATGCACTCAGGGATGTACGGCATGTACGCCCTGCAGGAGAGCGTGCGTCAGATGCGCGGCATTGCGCCGGCCCAGGTGGACGGCGCCAAGATCAGCGTCTGTCACGGGGTGGGCGGCATGTTCGCCGCCTCAGGCACGGTGATCTTCACCAACGAGGCCTGATCGGCCGAAGGTTTGTCGCCGGGGGCCTTCACGGCTTCCGGCGACAACTTGCCCTCAGGCGGCCGGCGCCTCGGCCTCGCCGTCGCCGATGCTCAGATGTTCGGTCAGGCTCCAGAGGCCTTCGACCATGGCGTTCAGACCCTCGCGGTCCGCCTCTGCGGTGTTCCAGATCAGCCGCATGCCGTTCACATGGATCTTGATCGGCGCCCAGTCCGCGGCGCCCCGGGTGCGGAGCTTATCGGCCAGTTCGCAAAGGCTGTAGGCGGCGCGGCACAGCTGCTTGTCATCGAACAGCCCGGCGATATCGAGCACGGTGGTGGACAGGTCATAGACCGAATCCATCGGCGCGGCCTTGTCCTGGCAGAGCCATTCCAGGGTCTCCAGCGCCTCGCCGATCGCCTCATAGGACTTGCCCTGCTGGGCCGCCAGCTCCCGGGCCGCGCGGGTGCCGGCCATGCCCGCCGTCATGCCGCCGGGTTCGCTGACGTGATTGGCCAGACGGTTGCGAACCTTGAAGATTTCGGCGTCGCTCATAGGGCGGCCCTTTGCGGCTTCAGCAGGTTGTCGATCTCGTCCTGGTCCATGTTCGGATCCTTGGCTATCCCGATGTGGGCCGACAGATCGTCCTTGCGCCGGCCCTTGACGCCGAGCGGAGGCCCGACGTTCCGGAAGCGGCGGTCGGGTCCGACATAGGAGTCGCTGCGGACCATGGAGCGTTCGTCCTTGGCCACCCAGTAGATCCGTTGCAGCAGGACCTCCGGGGTGAAGGGCTTGGAGACGATGAAGTTGGCGCCGCAATCGCGGCTGCTTTCGATGGTCGAGCGGGCGGCGTGGCCGGTCAGCATGATCACCGGGGCGAACCGCGCCTCCTCCGGGCCTTCCCGGCGCAGCCAGCGCACGAAGGCGTAGCCATCCATGTCGGGCATGACGGTGTCGCAGACGATCAGATCGATCTCACGGCTACGCAGCACGGCCTGGGCGTCGGCGGCCGAGCCACACTTCACCTGCCGGTGGACGCCAAAGCCCCGGAAGATGGAGGCCAGCACCTCCAGCGCCTGCTCGTTGTCGTCGATCAGCAGGACGTTGGAGCGCGCCAGGTTCAGCCGGACATCTGGGTGGAGGCTCACCGCACCGCCTCAGAACAGATCAAGATCGCCAGACGCGCCATCTGGCGCCGGCGGAATCTGGCTGGCGTTGTAGAGCACGCCGCGAAGTCGGCCTGCGAGCTCGCTGAGCGGCACCAGGGCCAGCACCGCGTCGGGATCGACGTTGCGGGCGGTGGTCAACTGCTCAGACATGCCGCGCATGAAGATCGCCACGGCGGACAGGTGCTGCGTCAGGACATCCAGAGTCTGGGCCTCGCTGAGGGCCAGCTCCCGAGGTTCGCCCTCCACGGCCGCGGCCAGCCGGGTCACCAGCTCTTCCAGCCGGGCGCACAGGTCGCCGGCATGGTCCATTTCCGCGGCCAGGGCGGCCAGGAGCGGCGGCGCGAGGACGGCGACCTGGCCGGGCCGCATCAGAACAGCTCCACGGCGCCGTCGTCGACGACCACAGGGGCCGGCTTCGGGACCTCCTTGAGGGTGGTCAGCTCCTGGGTGTCGGTCACGGTCTTCTGCTGGGCCCGACCGGTGGTCGGCCAGAACTGAATCCGCCGGGCGCCGAAGCCCCCGAGGCTGGTGCCCATCACCGGAATGCCTTCGTCGCGCATGAAGCGCTCGGCGAATGCGATGTTCGAGGCGCCCACATCCGACAGGCCGCTGAACATCCGGGCTCCGCCGAACAGCTTGGCCTGCAGGCGCTCGCGACGGGCGCCCAGACGCAGAAGTTCGTTGATCAAGAGCTCCATGGCGAAGGCGCCGTACCGGCGGCCTTCATTGGCGCCCTCGGCCTTGCCCTCCGGCAGCAGGAAGTGATTCATCCCCCCGACGCCGCGCTCAGGATCCCACAGGCACACGGCCACGCAGCTGCCCAGAATGGTGGTCAGGGTGATTTCCGGATCGCCGGTGACATAGTGCTCGCCCTGGACCACATGGACCCGCTTGCCGGCGCGCTGGGAGATGTTTTCAACGATCATTCAAGCGGCCCGAAAACGGCTTCGATCTTTTCCTTCAGCGTCTGGGTCGTGAAGGGTTTGACCAGATAATTGTTGACCCCGAACTGCACCGCCCGCTGCACCAGCTCGCGGTCGGCGCGGCCGGTCAGCATGATGACGGCGGTCTTGGAGATGGGGCCGTGGGCGCGGATGGCGCGCAGCAGTCCCAGCCCGTCCAGCTTGGGCATGTTGAAGTCGGTGATCACCAGATTGGCGGGCTGGGCCAGCAGGGCGCGCAGGGCGTCCTCCCCGTCGGCGGCTTCTCGCGTCTGGTTGATACCCAGGGCGTTCAGGCTGGTGCGGATCAGCGAGCGCATGGATTGCTGATCGTCAGCGATCAAGGTCTTGATGGCTCCGGGGGCGGGCATCAGGCGCTCCTTTGCGGCTCGGTCGCCGCGCATAGACCAAGGATTGCCGCGCTCATGCGAGCAAGCGGCGACTGTTTTTCCACTGCCCCGATCTCGTGGGCGGCGCGGGGCATCCCATAGACCACGCAGCTGGCCTCATCCTGGCCCAGGGTGTGGGCGCCGGCCTTGCGCATGGTCAGCAGACCCTGTGCGCCATCGCGGCCCATGCCGGTCAGGATCACGCCGAGGGACGGACGGTTCAGCCGGGCGACCGACTCGAACAGAACGTCCACGGAAGGCCTATGGCCGTTGACCGGCTCATCGACCCGCAGGCGGCAGGTGGGATGGGTGGTTCCGGTGACCTCCAGGTGGGCGGCGCCGCCGGGAGCCAGATAGACGTGACCGGGCGCCAGGCGCGCCCCGTCCCAGGCCTCGGCCACCTTGGCGCCGGACACCCGGTCGAGGCGCTCGGCGAAGCTCTTGGTGAAGGTCGCGGGCATGTGCTGGGTGATGACGGTCGGCGGGCAGGTGGCCGGGAAGGCCGAGAGGATCGTCATCAGCGCCTCGACCCCGCCCGTGGAGGAGCCGATGGCGACGATGATGTCCTCGGCCCGATAGGTGCGGTTCTCCTCGGCGCGGACCACCGGGCCGGAGAAGGGGCGAACCCGGGCGCGGGCGGCGGCCTTCACCTTTTCGGCGAGGTCGGCGAAGGCTTCCGAGGCCGTATTGCCGGCGCCGGGCTTGCCGACGCAATCGACGGCGCCGAGCTCCATGGCCGACAGGGTGGCGTCGGCCCCGGCCTGGGTCAGGGTGGAGACCATGACCACGGGCATGGGCCGCAGGCGCATGATCTTCTCGAGGAAGTCGAGGCCGCTCATATGCGGCATCTCGACGTCCAGGGTGATGACGTCGGGGTTCAGGCGCTTGATCGCGTCCCGGGCTTCCAGGGGATCATTGGCGAAGCCGAGGACCTCGATTTCGGGGTCCTGCCGCAGGGTGGCGGCGATGAGGCTGCGCATGGTCGCCGAGTCGTCGACGATGAGTACGCGGACGGTCATGGCTTGGTCCTCAAGCGATAGGTGGTCAGGCCGGCGGTCTCGAGGGTGGAGACAGCCGGGCCGCTGACTCGCTCAGAATGGCCGATATAGAGGGTGCCCCCCGGATTCATGGCCGGGACGAAGCGGCTCCAGATCCGCTCCTGCGTGGGCTCGTCGAAATAGATCACCACATTGCGGCAGAAGATCACGTCGAACCGGCCGCGCATGGGCCAGTCGCCGATCAGGTTCAGCTCACGGAAGGACACCAGGTCCCGCAGCTCGGGCGAGACCGACCAGATGCGGCCGTCGGCGGCCTGCACCTTCTCGAACCAGCGCCGGCGCAGCTCCAGCGGGACCGGCGAGACGGAGTCCTCGCGGTAGCAGCCGGCCTTGCCCTCGGCGACCATGTTGGGGTCGATGTCGGTGGCCAGGATCTTCACGTCCAGCTTGGCGGCCTCAGGCAGGACCGACAGCAGGGTGATGGCCATGGAGTAGGGCTCCTGGCCGTTGGAGCAGGCGGCCGACCACATGCGCACCCGACCGCCAGCCCGGGCGCGGGCGGCGAGCTCGGGCATCACCTGGTCGCGCAGGTGGTCGAAGTGGTGCGGCTCGCGGAAGAAGCGCGTCACATTGGTGGTGAGCGCGGCCATCATGGCCTGGCGCTCGTCCAGGGCGTCGACGTCCTCCACCAGGGCGCAATACTCGCGGAAGTTCCGCAGGCCGAGCGTGCGCAGACGCTTGGCCAGGCGCGAATAGACGAGCGCAGCCTTGCCCTCGTTCAGGGCGATGCCGGCATAGGAGTGCAGGATCTGGGCGATCTTGCGGAAGTCCTCGGCCGTCAGCAGGAATTCGCCGTCGACCAGACCTTCGTTTTTCGCGCCGCGCCGGGAGTCCGGGGTCTGCGTCATGCCGCCTCGGCTTCTGTCTCGGGCAGGACGCGGTCCAGGGCGATCAGGCTGACCATGCGGCCGTCGAGGGCGAACAGGCCCTTGACGAAGGTCTTCACCTGGTCGCTGGCCACGTCCGGGGTCGGCTGGACCAGGTCGTCGCTCATATTGATGATGTCGGACACCGCATCGACCAGCAGGCCGATGGTCCGCTCGCCGATATGGACGACCATGA
>Ga0208243_1001010_pt1 | contig 11002 bp, 10 predicted proteins | sample Subbio2Aug_QV12A_FD_184826 | JGI IMG/M metagenome (GOLD analysis project Ga0208243, IMG submission 184826) | Serpentinite rock and fluid subsurface biosphere microbial communities from McLaughlin Reserve, California, USA - CR12Aug_QV12A (SPAdes) | ecosystem: Environmental > Terrestrial > Deep...
AGCCGCAACGACCCCGCCGCCCGGCGGCGCCGCGCGCGCCGAAGGCGCGCTGCGCGCCGACCCTGCGCTGCACGCCCCGATGCGGCTGGCGCTGAGCGAGATCGGCCAGGAACCGGCGACGCCCGACGAGGCGACCGGCGACCAGACGATGCCGGCCGAGCGCGGCGTGCCGCTGCCCGACCCGGTGCTGCGTCTGCCGCTGCCTGCCGTGCCGGCCGTTCCGCCCTCCCCGGCGGACGACGCGCCGGCCGGAACGGAGGAACCCGGCGAGGCGGACGACGGCGAGGCCGCCGCCGAGCCGACGCCGGAGGTGCTCTACGACTATGCGCTGCTGCCCGACGAGGTCCGCCGCATGCGCGAGCTGATCATCGAGGCCTGCCGCAGCGGCGACCCCGAGCGGCTGCGGCCGCTGATCGGGATCGGCGACGGCGCCACGCAGATCACCTTCGGCGACGTCGGCGACGACCCGATCGCCCACCTGGTCGAAATGTCGGGCGACGAGCGCGGCCAGGAGATCCTCGCCATCCTGCTGGAGATCCTGGAGGCCGGCTACGTGCACCTGTCGCCGGGCACGCCCGGCGAAATCTACGTCTTCCCCTATTTCTTCGGACTGCCGCTGGAGCAGCTGACCGATCCGCAGCGGGTCGAGCTGTTCAAGATCGTGACGGCGGGCGACGTGGAGGAGATGAAGCTCTACGGCTCCTACACCTTCTACCGCGCCGGCTTTGCGCCCGACGGACGCTGGCTGTTCTTCGTGGCGGGAGACTGACCGGACGGCTGCGAGGCCTGAGAGGATGTGAAAGAATGCCCGTGCCCGCTCGGCTTAAGCCAAAAATCTCAAGGATTTCAGCGGGCATCCTTTCGCTTACTCGATTGATTCACACGCTCTGACCGGTCGCATCCCTTTTGTCTTCCTCCGGTCGGCGAGCTCCTGCGACATCGGGCGGCCGTCATCCTCGGTCTTGTACCGAGGATCTGCCGCCTTCTGCGCAACAGGGCTACAGCGTGTACCGCGCGTCGGCAGGACCTCTCTAGCCCCGCATCGCAGATCCTCGGGACAGGCCCGAGGATGACGGCGCAGGGTGTCGGCAGAGGTCGACGCCTGAGTCGCGAGCCACGGCCTCAGGCCGGCAGCGCTTCCGAAAACAGCACCGGCTCGCCCTGGCCGGGCGTGACGATCTCGCCGTCCCACATGACGCGGCGGCCGCGGATGATGGTGCCGACCGGCCAGCCGGTGACGTCGCGGCCGTCATAGGGCGTCCAGCCGGCGCGCGAGCCCTGGTCCTGGTTGCGGATGACGGCGCGGCGGTTGAGGTCGACGATGGTGAAGTCGGCGTCGTAGCCGCAAGCGATGCGGCCCTTGCGGGCCATGCCGAAGAGGCGGTTGGGGCCGTGGCTCGTCAGGTCGACGAAGCGCTCGATGGTGAGGCGGCCGGCGGCGACATGGTCGAGCATGACCGGCACCAGCGTCTGCACGCCGGTCATGCCCGAGGGCGAGGCGGGATAGGGCTTCGCCTTCTCCTCCAGCGTGTGCGGCGCATGGTCGGAGCCGAGCACGTCGACGACGCCATTGGCGATGCCCGCCCAGATGCCGTCGCGGTGGCGGGCGTCGCGCACCGGCGGGTTCATCTGGATCAGCGTGCCGAGGCGGGCATAGTCGTCGGCGGCGAGCGTCAGGTGGTGCGGGGTGGCCTCGCAGGAGGCGACGTCCTTGTGATGCTCGAGGAAGGCGATCTCCTCGGCGGTGGAGATGTGCAGCACGTGGATGCGGGCGCGCACGGACCGGGCGATGCGGACCAGCCGCTCGGTGCACTGAAGGGCCGCGATCGCGTCGCGCCAGACCGGGTGCGAGGCGGCGTCGCCGTCGATGCGTTCGCCCATGCGCTCGCGCAGGCGGAACTCGTCCTCGGAGTGGAAGGCGGCGCGGCGGCGGGTGTTCCTCAGGATCGAGGCGACGCCCTCGTCGTCCTCGACGAGCAGGTCGCCGGTCGACGACCCCATGAAGACCTTGATGCCGGCGGCACCCGGCAGGCGCTCCAGCTCGCCCACCTCGTGCGCGTTGTCGCGCGTGCCGCCGACCCAGAAGGCGAAGTCGCAATGCATGCGCTTCGTGGCGCGGGCGACCTTGTCGGCGAGCGCTTGCGCGCTGGTGGTCAGCGGCCTGGTGTTGGGCATCTCGAAGACCGCGGTGACGCCGCCGAGCACGGCCGCGCGCGAGCCGGTCTCGAGGTCTTCCTTGTGCTCCAGCCCCGGTTCGCGGAAATGCACCTGGCTGTCGACGACGCCCGGCAGCACGTGCAGGCCGGTGCAGTCGATCGTCTCGCCCGCACGCGCCGCCGAGAGATCGCCGATGGCGACGATGCGGCCGTCGCGGACGCCGACGTCGCGGCGGCCCACGCCGTCCTGATTGACCACGGTGCCGCCCGTCAGGATGAGATCGCAGGTTGAAGCCATCGCCGTCACCGCCCTTGCCCGGATGATGCGGCCGGCTTACGTAATGGCCCCCGAGATTGCAAGCCGAGGCTCTGCCCGCGCCGGGAACCAGAACCCGAAGGAACGCCATGCCGACCGTCGTCCTCGCCGACCGCGCCTTCGTCTCCGTCTCCGGCCCGGACGCGGAGCACTTCCTGCAGTCGATCCTGACGACCGACCTCACGGCCCTGCCGCAGGGCGTTGCCAGGCCGGGCGCGCTCTTGACGCCGCAGGGCAAGATCCTGTTCGATTTCCTGATCGGCCGCGCGGGATCCGACGGCTTCGTGCTCGAGTGCCGCAGCGCGATCGCCGACGACTTCATGCGCCGGCTGATGCTCTACAAGCTGAGGGCGAAGGTCACGATCGGCCGGGGCGATGCCGGAGCGACGCAGGTCGCCTGGGGCGATGACGCTGCCACGTCCGCCGCCGGAGTGGACGTCCTGCGCGACGCGCGGTTTCCCGAGGCGCTCGGCGTGACGCGGCGACCGGTGGCGGAGGCGGCGGCCGGCGACGACCTCTCCGCCTGGACGCGGCTGCGCATCGCCCATGGCGTGGCCGAGAGCGGCAGCGACTACGCGCTGCCGGACGCCTTTCCGCACGACATTCTCTACGACCAGAACGGCGGCGTGGGGCTGCGCAAGGGCTGCTATGTCGGGCAGGAAGTGGTGTCGCGCATGCACCATCGCGGCACCGCGCGGCGGCGCGTGCTGGTGGCGGAGGGCGATGGCGTGCTGCCGGAGGCGGGAACGCCGGTGCTGGCGCAGGGCCGGCCGGCCGGCACGCTCGGCAGCGTCGCCGGATCGGCGGGCCTCGCGGTCGTGCGCATCGACAAGGTGAAGGCGGCGATGGACGCGGGCGAAGCGGTGACGGCCGGCGGCGTGGCGCTCGCGCTGTCGATCCCGCCCGGCATGGGCTTCGGCTTCCCCGAGACCACGGCCGGCGAGGAGCCCTGATGCCCGACCGGACCGGCGCACCGGCCCGCGCCTGGCAGCGCATGCTGTCGGGCCGCCGGCTCGACCTGCTCGACCCCTCCCCGCTCGACGTGGAGATTTCCGACATCGCGCACGGGCTCGCCCGCGTCGCGCGCTGGAACGGCCAGACGCGCGGCGACCACGCGTTTTCGGTGGCGCAGCACTCGCTGCTGGTGGAGGCGATCTTCTCGCTGCAGAACCCGGCCGCCACGCCGCAGGCGCGGCTGACGGCGCTGCTGCACGACGCGGCCGAATACGTGATCGGCGACATGATCTCGCCCTTCAAGGCGGCCGTCGGCGGCGGCTACAAGGCCGTGGAGGAGCGGCTGCAGAACGCCATCCACATCCGCTTCTCGCTGCCGCTGCGCGCCGACCGGCTGAAGGCGACGATCAAGAAGGCCGATCTCGTGGCCGCCTATTTCGAGGCGACGGAACTCGCCGGCTTCTCGGTCGACGAGGCGAAGAAGTTCTTCGGCCAGCCGCGCGGGATCGAAGCCGGTGCGCTCGACCTGGAGCCGCGGCCGGCGGCCGCGGTGCAGCGGGGGTTTCTGGAGCGGTTCGAACGGCTGGTGGGGGAGATGGAGCGGGGCGGGATCGGCTGACGAAAGGGGACGAAGACGTTTGGGCGGCGACGGGAGCCTGCCCGGCGCGCTCGGGATCTCCCGATCGGGAGAGATCTCTCCGCCGGCCTGCCGGACTTGCGGCCGCAGCTGATCCCGAGCGGGAACAGGCCGCCTTGAATGTCCCTGCGACTGCGTTTATGTTCCCGTTCGGGAGCAAACCATGTCCGAGACATCCGAACCTGACCCCAGCGCGAACGACGCAACGGAACTGGCCCGTCTTGCTGCACAGGCGGGCATGTCTCGCTCCGCCAGCCAACTCGCTGCGATCCTCGCATCCTCGAACGACCGGCCCGAGAGTATCACGTTTCCCACGGTGACTCTCGATCTGCCGGACCGGTCCCTGACGGTACAGGCGTCCCTGCCGCGGGTCGTTCCGGACCCTTTCCAGCGCCCGCGGGACGAAAGCCCAGCGGTCGCGAGCGGACCAAAGGCTGCGCCAGCAACCGGCCTCCCCGCCAGCCGGCTCCCTGGTATCGAGGTGACGTCGCCGGACGATCTCGGATTGCTGATCCGCAAAGTCCGCGAAAGCCGACATCAATCGCAGCAGAGCTTCGCCGATCTGGCGGGCGTCGGACGCCGGTTCGTCTCCGAACTGGAGAATGGCAAGGCGACGCTCGAACTGGGAAAGGTCCTGAAGGTCATGCGCGCCGCCGGCATCTCGATCTTCGCGCAGAACCCGCCCTGACATGGAGCCGCTTGCCCTCGACGTCCGCCTCGATGGCTACGCCGACCCCGTCGGCGTCCTCGTCCGCGATGGCCGGGGAGCGCTGGCGTTCGCCTACAGGCAGGACTATGCGTCCGCTTCGGATGCGATGCCCCTGTCGCTGTCGCTGCCGCTCGGTCCGGAGCCTTACGACGATGTCGTCGCCCGGCCGTTCTTCGACAATCTCCTCCAGGAACGGGATACGGCGCTCACAGGCATCATGGCCCGCGAGGGACTGTCCCGCGACGACATAGCGGGCCTGCTTTTTCATCTCGGGAAGGACTGCGCCGGCGCCCTGTCAGTTCTGCCTGTGGGAGCTCCCCCGGTCAAATCGCCGGGAGACTACGATCGCGACTACACGGCGCTGTCGCCGGAACGCCTGGAAGCAATCGTCAAGGCGCTCCACACCCGTCGGCGTCTGCCGGAGGGCACGGAGGACCCTTCGCCGCTGGCAGGCATGCAGAGCAAGATCGCGCTGACGGTGTTGCCGGACGGCCGCTTCGCCATGCCGAACCCCGGCACGGGCGCGCCCACGACCCATATCCTGAAGGTCCCCGACCCGGAGCATCTCCAGGATGCGCAGCACGAGGCGGAGGCGATGAGCCTCTCGCGGGCGCTCGGCTTCGAGACGGCCGATGTCGTCGTGGCGCCGATCGCAAAAATCGACACACTGCTCGTCACGCGCTTCGACCGCGGCCTGGACAGACAGGGACGGATCGTTCGGCTCCACCAGGAGGATTTCGCCCAGGCGCTCGGACTGCCGGCGTCGTTGAAATACGAACGACGCGGCCGGGAAGGCCGCCGGTTCGACGTCGCCGGCATCCGCAAGGTCCTGGAGGCGACCGACGATCCGGCGGGCGAAAAGGACAGGTTCATCAGGACCACCCTGTTCGATCTGATGATCGGCAACACGGACGGGCATGCGAAGAATTTCGCGCTCCTGTTCGACCGAGGGGGGAGCGTCCGACTCTCCCCTCGCTACGACGTCCTGCCGACACGGCTGGATGACGGCCTGACGGACGAGTTGGCGTTCCGGATCAGCTCTGCGCAAAGGCTCGGGGACGTCACGATCGAGGCGTTCGACGCGTTTCTTCGCGGCATGGGAATCGACAGCGCCGCCGCGCGGCGTCGCCTGCAGGTGCGGCTTGCCGCGGACATCGCATCCGCCCTGGCTGCCCGCCTGGACGACCTCGCCAGGCGGGGCATGAAGCGGTTCGCCGACCTGATCGCGTCCAACATCAGAACCCTGCTCGGAAATCTGGACATCGACGTTCCCCAGGCTGCGAGGGAGCGCGACGCCTTCCTCGACCGCGCCGGCGGCTGGCTCCTCAGCTGAGGCCGGCGCCGGACGGACGGGACGTTTTTGCCGCCATCGCGCAACCCGGTCCAATGGGCATCTCACCCGTACGGCAATCTGCGGTGATCTGCCGGCGCCGCCAACGAAATCGCCCGGGCGCCCCGCCGTGTATACACGTTCCCACGAAACCGCTTGCCTCCCGCCCGCGCACAACCTAGGCTTTCCCCATGGCCGGCTGCGGGAGGAAACGTGCGCCGGGACATTCAGCCAGGGAGGTACGGCATGATCAGGACAACCATGTTCGCGGCCGGCGTCGCCGCCGCAGCGCTTCTGAGCGGAAGTGCGCTGGCGCAGGATGCGCCGGTGGAGCTGCGGCTGGCGCACTGGGTGCCGCCGCAGCATCCGCTGCACGTCAACGGCATGACGGAGTGGGCCAATTCGGTGAAGGAGGCCTCGGGCGGGTCGATCACCGTGACGCTCTATCCGGCGCAGCAGCTCGGCCAGGCCGGCGACCACTACGACATGGCGCGCGACGGCATCGCCGACATCGCCTTCGTCAATCCGGGCTACCAGCCGGGGCGTTTCCCGGTGATCGCGGCCGGCGAACTGCCCTTTCTGATCAGCAACGCCAAGGGCGGCTCGGCCGGGCTCGACGCCTGGTACCGCGCCTATGCCGAGAAGGAGATGGCCGACGTGAAGGTGTGCCTGGTGCATTTCCACTCGCCGGGCACGTTCCATTCCAAGACGCCGATCAAGGTGCCGGGCGACGTGTCGGGCCTGAAGGTGCGGCCGGCGCATGCGACGATGGCGAGCTTCGTGTCGCTGCTCGGCGGCCAGAACGCGCAGGTCTCGGCACCCGAATCGCGCGACGCGCTGGAGCGCGGCGTGGCCGACGCCATCACCTTCCCGTGGAACTCGATCCTGATCTTCGGCATCGACAAGGCGGTGAGCCATCACCTCGACATGCCGCTCTACGCGACGACCTTCGCCTGGGTGATGAACCCCGACAAGTATGCATCGCTGTCGGAGAACCAGCAGAAGGTCATCGACGACCACTGCACCAGCGACTGGGCCGAGAAGGTGGCGGCCGGCTGGGCCGACAACGAGGACAGCGGGCGCGAGAAGATCAAGGCGATGGAGGGCCACGAGCTGATCGTGCCGTCCGAGGCCGACGTCGCCGCCTGGCGCGAGGCGGCCGCGCCGCTGCGCGCGCAGTGGGCCGACAAGGTGAAGGCCGCCGGCGTCGACGCCGATGCCGCCATGACCGCGCTGGAAACCGAGCTGAAGGCACGCGGCGCCGCCTATTGAGGCGCGCCGGGTGCGGCGGCCTCGCGCTGCCGCACCGGCCGCACGGACGGCGCGTCCGGCAGTCGATGCCGGACGGCGTCTGTCTGACTGACCCTCTCGAACGGAACGGACAATGAGCGGATTCGATCGGATCATCGGCCGGGTGTCGGCGCTGGTCGACGGTGCGGCGGCGGTCTTCCTCGCCGTCATCACCGCGCTGACCTTCGTGGCGGTGCTGCTGCGCTACGTCTTCAACCTGCCCTTCCCCGGCTCCTTCGACGTCAGCCGGCTGCTGCTCGGCGTGGCGATCTTCTGGGGCATCGCGGCGGCGGCCTGGCGCAACGAGCACATCAAGGTCGATCTGTTCTGGCAGATCCTGCCGGCGCGCGCGCAGAAGGCGGTGGACCTGTTCTCGGACGTGCTGTTCGCGGGCTTCGTCTTCACCTTCGCCTGGATGCTGTTCCGGCAGGTCGAGAAGGTGCGCGGCTCCGGCCTGACGACTTTCGAGATGGGGATACCGGTCTGGCCCTTCACCGCCGTTGCCTGGCTCGGCATCCTGTTCTGCGCGCTGGTGCTCGCGGCGCGCGTTCTGCGGTCGCTCGCCGCCCTGGTGACGCCCTCGGGTGACGCACGGCCATGATGACCAACGACGTGATCGCGGCCGGCGGCTTCGTCGTCCTGTTCCTGCTCCTGCTGCTGCGCGTGCCGATCGGGGTCGCCATGGGCATCGTCGGCGTGGGCGGCTTCGGCATGCTCTCGGCCTGGACACCGGCGCTGAACCTGTTGTCGCTGTCGCCGATCCGCACCGTGACCGACTATTCGCTCGGCCTCGTGCCGATGTTCATCCTGATGGGCGCGGTGGCGTCGGCGTCGGGCATGAGTGCGGAGCTCTACCGCGCCGCAAACGCCTTCCTCGGCCATCGCCGCGGCGGGCTGGCGATGGCCACGATCACCGCCTGCGGCGGATTCTCGGCGATCTGCGGCTCGTCGGTGGCGACCGCCGCCACGATGGCCAAGGTGGCGCTGCCGGAGATGCGCAGATACGGCTATCCCGACACGCTGGCGACCGGCGCGGTGGCCGGCGGCGGAACGCTCGGCGTCCTGATCCCGCCCTCGATCGTTCTCGCCATCTACGGCGTGATGACCGAGCAGGACATCGGCCGGCTGTTCATCGCCGGGCTCGTGCCGGGCCTGCTGGCGCTCGCGATGTATCTCGTGACCGTGCGGGTCTACGTCGCGGTGGCGGGCGGCGGCATCCCGGCGCAGCCGCGGGCGGACTGGGGCGAACGGCTGGCGGCGCTGCGCGGCGTCTGGGCGATCCTGCTGCTCTTCGTCTTCGTGATCGGCGGCATCTATGGCGGCATCTTCACGCCGTCGGAGGCCGCGGGCATGGGGGCGGCGGGCGCCATCATCATCAGCGTCGTGCGGCGGCGGATGGGCTGGCGCAAACTCTACCAGTGCCTGCTCGAGAGCATCCAGGTGACGGCGGGGATCTTCATGATCCTGATCGGGGCGATCCTGTTCGGCTATTTCCTGACGATCACGCAGACGCCGCAGAAGGTGACCAACTTCCTGCTCTCGCTGGAACTCGGCGCCTATCCGACGCTGCTTCTGATCCTCGTGTTCATGGTGCTGCTCGGCTGCATCCTCGACGCCATGGCGATGATCATCCTGATGATCCCGATCCTGTTCCCGGTGATCCTGGCGCTCGGCTTCGACCCGATCTGGTTCGGCGTCATCATCGTCATGACGGTGGAACTCGGGCTGATCACGCCGCCGATCGGCATGAACGTCTTCGTCATCAACACGCTGGCGCGCGACGTCAGCCTGCCCACGATCTACCGCGGCGTGATGCCCTTCGTGGCGACCGACATCCTGCGGCTCGGCCTGCTGATCGCCTTCCCCTGGGTGGTGCTGTGGCTGCCGAACACGATGCAGTAGCGACGGCGCCTGCACGGCCGCCGGCATGGCTGCCGTGCAACGCGCGGCTGCAGAGGCGGGTTGCGGAAGCGGCCGGGGCCTGATACCAACGATGCATTCGACAGGGGAGCTCCGTAACGCCGGGGCTGAGATGCGGGGCGGCATGCCTCCGGACCCTCAAGCTGATCTGGTTAATGCCAGCGGAGCGAGGCGAGCATGTTTTCCGGTGCCCAGATATCCCTCTACCCCATGTGCGACGATTTCGTCGCCGTGATCCTCGGCGCGCTGTCGGCGCTCGATCCCTACCGCGAACGCTTCCGGATCGAGACCGACGACGTCTCGACGCTGATCGTCGGGCCGCCGGAGGAGATCTTTCCGGCCATGCGCGACCTGTTCGCCGCCGCCGCGGCGTCCGGCGTGCACGTGGTGCTGTCGGCGACGGTGTCGCGCGGCTGCCCCGGCGAGCCGGACGATGCGCTCTGCACGCCGCTTCCCGGCGGGCCGCTCGGGCCGCTGGACATGCGGATCGTAGAGGCGCGGCAGCGGGTGGCCGAGGCGGCCCCGGTCGGCCAGCCGGTGGCGGCGCAGTTCTCGCTCTATCCGCTGGGCGCGCATGCGCACATGGACGAGATCTACGGCTGCATCGACTTTCTCAAGGCGTCGGGCGTCTTCGACCGGTCGAAGAACTTCTGCACCAAGCTCAGGGGCGACGCCGGGCCGGTGTTCGCCACGCTGTCGGAAGCCTTCCTGAGCTTCGGCGCGCGCGAGGGCCACGTGGCGCTCGACCTGACGGTCTCGGCCAACAGCCCGACCGCGGCCTGACCGCACGCGGACCTCCGCGCGCCCTCCCCCTTTTCCCACCCTCAAGCAACCGTCGAGGTCACCATGACTGCCGTCGTCCGTTCCAACGCGTGGACTCTGCGCGAAATCCTGATCGTCGCCGTGCTCGGCGCCGTGTTCGGCGTTCTCTATCTGGCCTGGGTGCAGGTCTGGCTGATCGCGCAGGCGGTCTTCGGGCCGGTGACCATGGACGTGGTGATGGGCTTCTGGTTCATCGTCTCGATCATCGCGGCGAAGATCATCCGCAAGCCGGGGGCGGCGCTGCTGTCGGAACTGCTGGCGGCGGCGACGCAGGTGCTTCTCGGCAGCCCGGCCGGGCTGCTGCTGCTCGTCACCGGCCTCGTGCAGGGCGCGGGCGCGGAGGCGGTGTTCGCGGCGACGCGCTGGCGCAGCTACCGCCTGCCGGTGCTCTTGGCGGCGGGCGCGGGTGCGGCGGTCTTCTCCTTCGCCTACACCTGGTTCCGCTTCGACTACGGCGCTCTGGCGCCAGGGCTGCTGATCGCGATGTTTGCGCTGCGCTGCCTGTCGGGGGCGCTCCTCGGCGGACTTGCCGGCCACTGGATCACCGAGGCGCTCTACCGCACGGGCGTTCTGTCGGGTCTCGCCATCGACCGCGACCGGCGCGCCGGGATCGCGTGAGGCGGCGATGGTGACGGGCTCCATCGCCGGGACGCCCGCCGCGACGTGGCGCGACGTCGCCGTGCGCTACCCCCATGCGGAGGCAGACGCGGTCGGTCCCGTCACGCTCGACGTGCGGCAGGGCGAGGTGCTGCTGCTGCTCGGACCGTCGGGCGCCGGCAAGTCGACGCTGCTCGCCACGCTGACCGGGCTGGTGCCGCAGACGATGCCGGCCGATGTCTCGGGCGAGGTCGAGGTGTTCGGCGCGGCG
>Ga0208243_1001012_pt1 | contig 10975 bp, 8 predicted proteins | sample Subbio2Aug_QV12A_FD_184826 | JGI IMG/M metagenome (GOLD analysis project Ga0208243, IMG submission 184826) | Serpentinite rock and fluid subsurface biosphere microbial communities from McLaughlin Reserve, California, USA - CR12Aug_QV12A (SPAdes) | ecosystem: Environmental > Terrestrial > Deep...
TTCAATCAGGTGTACGCAATAATATCATTCCTGAAACCTGCGAGATGTTGGGTACCATTCGAACATTGGATAGTAAGATGCAAAAAGAAGTACATGAAAGAATACGTAATACGGTTAAACATATTGCAGCAAGTAATGGTACGGAAGCAGAGGTAACGATTGATACCAAAACATTGGTTACTTACAATGATCCTGAATTGGTAAAGCTAACACTGCCTTTTTTGGAGAAAGCAGCAGGTAAAGGAAAAGTAGTAACTCGTGACTGGGATACCGGTGCGGAAGATTTTTCATTTTATGGCGAAAAAGCGCCTTCATTCTTTTTCTATCTCGGTGGTATGCCAAAAGATCAGGATCCAAACAAAGCGCCACAACATCATACCGCTGATTTTTATATTGATGAAAGTGGGTTTGATTTGGGTGTGAAAGCTTTTTGTCAGTTGGTGTTTGATTATGCTAAGAGTAAGAAGTAAGGGTTTATTGCCACTGAAAGCACAGAATGGCACAGAAAGCTTCTGTGTATTTCAGTGTCTTCAGTGGCAATTCACTTAAGAATATACCCTTGCCCCAAATAACAAACTTCCAATTCTGACCATCGTACTCCCCTCTTCAATAGCAATGGTATAATCACCACTCATACCCATGCTGAGGATGGCTGATGGCTGATGGTTCATAACAGATTGCTTGAAAATATTGTGTAGAGATATAAACTCACTTCTTACTTTTTCCTGATCATCAGTAAAGGAAGCCATACCCATTAATCCACGGACACGTACATTGGGAAAACTTGATAGTTGTTCGATAGTATCTTTCAACTCTTGTTCATCCATTCCAAATTTAGTCTCTTCTGTAGCAATATGTACTTGTAGTAAACAGTCAATGATGCGATTGTTCTTTGCTGCTTGTTTATCGATTTCTTTCAATAGTTTAAGACTATCCACCCCATGTATCAGGTGAACAAAAGGAGCTATATATTTTACTTTATTGGATTGTAAATGGCCAATGAAATGCCATCGGATATCGTTTGGTAAAACAGCTTGTTTATCAACCAATTCTTGCACATAATTTTCTCCAAAATCTTTTTGACCTGCATCATACAAAGCTTTTATATCCTCAACAGGTTTTGTTTTGCTTACTGCTACCAATGTTACACTAGCTGCCAAAAGTTCGCGGCTGATCTGCTGATACTGCTCGATATTCACTGACATGACTGGAATTTGGGGCAAAAATAGTGAATAGCTAATAGTGAGTAGTGAGTAGTATTTTTTTACTGACTACTCACTATCTACTCGTAAACATCGCTTTTACAAAATCTGTTACCAAATAACTGATCATTTTTCCGGTATGATATCCTGATCGGCCATCTGCAAGTTGTGTGGCTCCTTCACAAATATGCAAATAGGCAACTTTGCTATCTGTAGCAGTGAAGTTGATATACTGTCTGGCATGCGCAAGTGTAATACCTACGGGGCTGGAGGCACTGCTTGTAGCATTTTCGATAACGTCCAGATCTAATTCGATGCCACAATAACTATCTTCTGTAAATCCCGTAGCATGGGCTACTGATTGAAGGAATGTTCTTTTTTCGTGAATGAAAATATCTTCATAACTAATACAATCAATAAATGGATTATTAACCATATCCATCCATACATTTTGCGGGAGATAATTTTCATGATATCCCAGTACACAATATTTTTCGAGATAACCATCCGCCTCTGCGTACGAAAATCCATTTCCGCTATGTCTGCCTTCCATGGGGCGAAAGTCTGCATGTGCATCTAGATTGATCGCATTGATCTGTGCAATCGGTATCAATCCAGATTTATACAAGCCCTTTGCAGCCCCTTTGATACAGGGGTACGCGTTATTATGTCCACCCCCAATTACTATAGGGATTTTATTGTTTTGCGTGATCATGTGAATCAATTGCTCAACCTCATCATCAATCATATTCACTGCATGTCGGTAAGCTGCAATTTTCTCATCATAACTCTGTGCATTTTGTTCAATCAGATTTTTGGCATCTGAAAAATCGAAATGACCTAATACAAGGATACTACTCCCTTCAAAAAAATCATTGCTCTGGGTATTCAAGAAAGACTGTAAAAATGCTATCCAGGCAGAATCACAACCGCCCACACCTTGATTCGCGAGTACGCCGATATCTTCGGGTATGCCCACCAATACAAATGGGGCACTGGACTGTTGCAAAGATGATTCCAATGCAACACTATCTTTAACTACTTGCACCCTTTCCCCTATTTTGGTCTCAAATCGTCTGATCCGAGTGACAGAAAGGATATCCTGTTTGTTGTAAATTTTAAAATGTGGTAGTTGCAAAGCGTATCGATTTACAATGAATATACTGATTTTTTGGGTTAGTCCATAGTCAATAGACCATGGTCTATTGACTAATCAAACAGTTCTCCATTGATCAATACCTTATCTATCAGATTAGATCCGAAAGCATAAGGTAGGTAAGCAATGGAAGGAATGGGTTGTGTAATGATCAGATTGGCACGTTTACCAATGGTAATGCTACCTACTTCCTTTTCTAATTCCATGGCATAAGCACCATTAATTGTAGCAGCATTGATAGCTTCTTCCGGTAACATTTTCATTTGTATACAACTCATTGATACAACCATATTCATATTACCACTCGGACTGGAACCCGGGTTATAATCAGATGCTAATGCAATAGCTGATCCCGCATCTATCAATTGTCTTGCCGGCTGAAAGGGCATTCGTAGAAAATAAGCAGCTGTAGGTAATAAAGTTCCGATGGTATTGGATGATGCAAGTAATTGAATGGTCTCGTCATCCATGGTTTCCAAATGATCTACTGAAATGGCATTGGTTTGGATTCCCGCCTGGACACCGCCGGATAGATTTAATTGGTTGGCATGAATTTTCGGTTGTAAGCCAATTTGTTTTCCGGCTTCACAAATACGTATGGTTTCTTCGGGTGAAAAGAACCCTTTTTCACAAAACACATCGATATAATCAGCCAATTGTTCACGATCAATGATCGGAAGCATTTCATGAATGATCTGATCAATATAGCCTTCATGATCTTCTTTGAATAAAAGTGGATAGGTATGCGCCCCCAGAAAAGTAGCTTTAATAGGTATGGGTGATGTTTCTTTCAGTCGTTTGATAACACGTAACATTTTGATCTCGGCTTCCACCGATAATCCATAGCCACTTTTGATTTCTACTGCCCCAGTACCTAACCGAATGATGTCAACTAATCTTTGTTTGGCAGCAGTATACAGTGCTTCCTCTGTAGTTAACGCGAGTCGCCTTGCTGAATTGAGAATACCACCACCTTTCGCGGCAATATCTTCATAACTCATTCCTTTGATCTTATCAACAAACTCTTCTTCTCTACTTGCAGCAAATACCAAATGGGTATGACTATCGCACCAACAGGGTAATACACTAGCTCCTTTCAAATCCATTACATTACTTACTTCAGGATAAGCATCCATGGTTCCAAAATCTGCTATTCGTCCATTCACCATCAATAACCATGCATTTTCAAGGATCGGTAAACTACTCAACTCTTTTCCACGCAATAGTGAGGGTTGCTGACGAACATTTATCAGTTGGTGAATGTTTGTAAGAAGCGTTTGATTCATAGTGGGAAAATAAGGATTTAGCGGCAAGCTTCACGCTACAAGCTGCAAGCTTTTACTATAATTATCTTTTTATTCCCGGTATGACTATTTAGATATAATACATTTACCTAAACTTGCAGCCTGCAACGTGTAGCGTGTAGCTTGCAGCTTGCAGCCAAAACATGATTACCCGACTCACCATAGTACGTTACCCTTCTTGGTTTGGATGGGCAGGCTTTTTATCTATGGCATTGTTTCGTTTGCCACTTTGGTTGAGAAAAGACATTTTATTTTGGAAACTGATGGGATGTGGAAGAAACGGTAGTTTCGATAAAACACCCGACTGGCGGCAATGGGCAGTGCTGGAAATCATTCAGGATAAACATGTACCTCTCTCCCGTTTTTTACTCAACTGGTGGCATTTATTCGGTTGTGAAAAATGGGAGCTGATCTTACGTCCAATTGAAGGACATGGTTTATGGGATGGAAAAGAGGTGTTTGGTGTTTTACCCAAACAAACCGACTATACCGGAAGAATTGCTGTTATGACCAGGGCTACCATCCGAATCAGTCAATTATCAAGGTTTTGGCAACATGTAGATGCCGTTGCACAAAGAATGAGCGGAGCTCCGGGTTTTATTACATCAGTAGGTATTGGTGAAGTTCCATGGATCAAACAAGCCACATTCAGTATCTGGGAATCAAAAGAAGACATGAAAGCCTTTGCTTATCGCTTACAAGAACATGCGGAAGTGGTAAGGAAGACCAGACAAGAAAAATGGTATAGTGAAGAGCTCTTTGTACGGTTCCAAATCATTGATTCTAAGGGTAGTTTGAAGGGATATGACCCTATCAAAAGAAATCCTTAATTTTGTAATATGCATCATTGCTCTACCATCACATTCCTTACCGCTCACTTCGCGTGGATGTATCGTGGACTCAACTCTATGCCCGATCACTGAGGCCCTTTCTTTATTATTTAATCATTTCTGACATTATTGGGATTTGATCCCATCATTTTTACTTAATACAATTAGTATGGAACATACATTGCATGTTACCTCTGAAATAGGTACTTTAAAACGTTTATTGGTACACAGTCCAGACAGTGGTTTGGGTAAAGTAGTACCCTCGAAAGCACAAGACTGGCTATTTGAAGACATTGTTCATTTGGATACGATTCGTAAAGACGAATACGATTATTACACCAAATTATTGTTGTACTTCCTGGATCCTACAAAAATCAAAGGCAAACTACAAGAGATTGATGGCAATGATCGTTCATTTTTCAAACCTGATTCAGAGGGGTTTTATAAATCTGATAAAGTCATCGAATTACAATGGCTATTGGCTGAAATCCTTGAAAACGAAGATATCCGATCTCAATTAGTGGCATCAGTAGCGGCTATTGAAGGCTGCACTTTTCAAACCCAACAGGAACTATTGGCATACAATGCCAAAGAGTTGTCTAAAACTTTTATATCGGGGACTTCATCCGATAAAAAACTACTCTTCGCTCCTATTCCCAATTTCATTTTTACCAGAGATATTGGAATTACTATCAAAGACCATGTTTTATTGAATAAACCGGCTAAAAAAGCACGTACACGTGAAGCTTTATTGGCAAAATATATCTTCTTCTATCATCCCATTTTTGCGAAGTGGCAAAATAATATCATTGAATTGGCAGATTCCAATCAGAGTTTTTTGATGCCTGAAGAGGAAGAAGATGATCGCAAAACAACTTTAGAAGGTGGCGATATTATGGTAGTAAGCGATAATCACTTATTAGTGGGTGTCAGCGAAAGAACATCTGCAGAAGCTGCTGCTATGATTACGAATGTCATGTTTGAAAAGGGATTGATGGATAAGGTTACCATTGTACGTATACCCAAGAAAAGAGATTACATGCACATCGATACCGTCTTCACACAAGTAAAAAGAGATGTATGGGTAATGCTGGGTAACTTTTCACGTAAAGCAGTGAAGCATGAAGATGATAACGTGATTGAAAGGGAACTACAGGTGAAGAAGGATGAAAAAATCAAGATCACTCAGTTTCATAAGAAATGTCCGGATAACCCTGTTTATTTCGACAGTTTGGAAGACCTGTTACAAGATATTAGTTTAACAGATCTTCGTTGCGAGAATGATGTGCGTTTCATTTTTTCCGGAAATAATGAATTTCCGTACAACGCCCGCGAACAATGGACAGACTCCTGCAATTTGCTGGCATTGAAAGAAGGTGTGGTCTTGGGTTATGATCGTAATGATAAAACCACAGAAGCATTTCGCAAAGCAGGTTTTACGATCATTCATGTAAAAGATTTATTACCCAAATTAGAAACAGGAGAATTGAATCCAGAAACCATGACAGATACACTCATACTCATGCCATCCGCAGAACTATCAAGAGCACGTGGTGGATTCCATTGTATGAGTATGCCTTTGTGGAGAGCGGATATTTGAGTTGACAGATGTTAGTTGACAGTTGACAGGAAAACAGTTTCTCTTCTGTCAACTGTCAACTATGAACTATCAACCCTCATATTAAATGTAAACTACAATACATCAACATGCAAACAACTTCAAATCTTCTCATGATAAAACCCGTTCGTTTTGATTTTAATGCAGAAACGGCGGTTAATAATAGTTTTCAACAAGCTTCGGCAGATCAACAAGTAAGTGAAAAAGCGGCGGCTGAATTTGATCGATTTGTATCGGTACTTAGCAATGCGGGTGTTCAGGTAACGGTTGTTGAAGATACTCCTGAACCCCATACTCCTGATTCGGTATTTCCCAATAATTGGATATCCTTTCATGACGACGGAACTATTTTTTTATATCCAATGTTCGCTGTCAATCGCAGACTTGAACGTAAACCGCATGTTTTATCTGTGATTGCTGAAAAGTTCCGCGTTGCAAATACAATAGACCTTAGCGCTTATGAACAGCAACAGGTTTTTTTAGAAGGAACTGGTAGTATGGTCTTAGACCGGGAAAATAAAATATCCTACGCTTGTTTGTCACCCAGAACTGATATACAAGTATTGCATGATTGGTGTAATAAAGCAGGATTTCGTCCGGTAGCGTTTACCTCTGTTGATAGCAAAGGCGATCCTATCTATCATACCAATGTAATGATGTGTATTGCTGATCAATTTGCTGTTATTTGTCTGGATTCGATTCCCGATGAAACAGAAAAGCGTACTGTCATAGAAACATTGAAGGATACCAAAAAAGAAATCATCGAAATCAGTTTCGACCAAATGAATCGTTTTGCAGGTAATATGCTGCAAGTTCAAAACACAAACGGAGATCGTTTTTTGGTGATGTCATCGCAGGCATATAATAGCCTGACTGCTGAACAGATCAAGCGTATTGAACACTATAATCCGATCCTGCATTCTGATATTACGACGATTGAAACCAATGGTGGCGGTAGTGCCAGATGTATGATGGCAGAGGTTTTTTTAGCAGAAAAATGATATGGCATGAATAAAGCTTCTCTGAATGAAATACTATATGAACAATTAGAGAAACAGTTCCTGGTAATTCGGGATGATATATACATTCCTTTATTTAAACGCTATGCAGATGAGCTCGAGATGTATCGAAAAGGGGAATCGGCGATGATGGATGGAACTAATTTGGAAGAGAGAATTGGGGATAAAGCTACTGACATTACGATTATTAATCCTTATTCAAATTTTATTGATACACATCCCGTGAAGGAGAATGACTGTATTATTTACTTAAAGAATGAGCTAAGATCTTGTTTGTTTGATCCTGATGTGCTACCGCAACTGATCAAATCCGGGGCTATGGAAATAGGTTATGATTGGTATTTTCATTATGACTCGGGTATTAATCTTTTTAAACAAGATTTAGATTTCCCGATCATTGCTGAACCGAGACACTTATATCGTGAACTACCTCCCGGACATTATACCGGATTTGCAAAAGGTCCTGATTTTTCAGGTGTTTGGCCTGATTGTGCAGCATTGATTGATGAAGCAGACCAAGAGCATCCTTTATTGGAACTAGGCTATGAATTAATGAATTACTATCAGTATCAATCCAGATTATTTCTTCATCAAGCATTTAAAGAAATGGATGATGCTGGCGAATTTTCAATGATAGAAAAACGTCCTTTCCCTATTTATATTGCTGAACACGATTGCGAAGAAATGACTTTGTATATACTCTAATCTTTATGCGCAATAAGTTCCCTGCATCCAGCAATCAATTTGATCGGTCAACATATGCATTAATAAGCCAATCCCCAAGATTCTCATTCTGGTAAACAACAATAAAACATAGACGGCAATCATATACCAGCTATGCAATACATGAAATCCGATACTGCATCGACATGGATCGAAAATGGGATTAGCCAGTAAATGATCTAAGTCAACCAACATGGTCAGGAGAAAAATCACGGATACTTTCCGCCAATAGTTTCGAAAAAACACATATGCTACTATGATGGGAGCTATAAAGTGTAAGAAATAGTGAAGAATAGATGTTAGTCCCATGTTATATAGAATCAATTACCATTCAGTATGATAAAATGCACCTGTTGTATCATTCTTTTTTTGATAGGTATGAGCACCAAAAAAATCCCTTTGTGCTTGTATAATATTTGCTGTTGCATATAGGCCACTGAGCGAATTCAGATAATCCAACGAAGCAGTATAACAAGGAATGGGCAAGTCAAATTCTAAAGCGCTGATACAAAAAGATTTAAGTTCGGGCTTTGATAATATGATTTCATTTTTGAAATCATGATATTCAAAGACATCATGATGTTCGTGAAAAGCTAGGATCATTTTTTCCATGAGTGTACTTCTGATAATACAACCATTGGTCCATATACGTGCTATGTTTGAAAGATCCAGATTCCAGTTAAATTCCATCGAAGCTGTTCTCAAGATTAAAAAACCTTGTTGATGATTGATGATTCTTGCTGCAGTATAGGCAGTTTTTATCGTATCAATACTTAACTGTGTGGAATGAATATTTGTAATAGACGTTTGTCTGAGATTAAGCACAGATTCTTTCAGTGTGGATACATATCGTGCAAATAAAGCACTGGTAATCATTCCCGCAGGTATTCCCAATTCAGATGCGGCGATAGTTGCCCAGTTTCCTGTTCCTTTGTTACCTGCCACATCCAAAACCAAATCAATCAAATAAGCGTCGCCTTCTTTTTTTTGTAGAATATGAACAGTGCTTTCAAGTAAGTAACTATGAAGCGCGCCCTGATTCCACTCATCAAATACTTGAGCGATGCTGGATGGTTCCAAGCCTTGTACATAACGTAAATAAGCATAAGTTTCTGCAATCAGCTGCATTTCAGCATATTCTATCCCGTTATGAATCATTTTTACAAAATGCCCTGAACCTTCCGGTCCAATATAAGCAGCACAAGGACTTCCATTTTTATCTTTTGCTGCGATGGAATATAACAGGTGTTCAATTTTTTGGTAAGCTTCAAATGAACCGGAAGGCATTATGCTAGGTCCATAAAGTGCTCCTTTTTCACCACCGGAAACACCGGTACCCATAAAATGGATTTGCTGTTTTTCCAAATGTACAATGCGATTTTTAGTATCCTCATAATGGGAATTACCTCCATCGATTAAAATATCGCCTGCATCTAAATGTGGTAGGATTTCATTAATGAATACATCGGTTTCTTTTCCTGCTTTGATCATCATGAAAATAATCCGTGGTTTCACTAAAGAGTGTACAAAAGATCTTAAATCCTCAAAACCGGAAGCATTCTCTAACTCAGGATTGGCTTGAATGGTTTTTTCAGCTACTTGTTCCTCAACACCTTTTAAGAATCGGTTGTATAGTGAAAGTTTTACCCCGGCACGAGCCCAATTTCGAGCCAGACTTTTACCCATTACACCTAATCCTACAATACCAAGGGTAGACTTATTGGTTTCCTGAAGAATTGTATTCACCATAGTTTGTGGATCTAATGATATATCAATCTTAATACTTTCATTTGGAATTTCAAGAATATCGAACTGAGACTGTAAAAGCGTAACAGGCATGTAATGATCTTTTCGCTCAGCCATTCTTTTTTGAATCAGTTCTTTTGTGCCATGCAAATAAATCCAAAAAATAGATTTTCCAATGTTCTTCGAAATGATATCGCGGTATTGTTTTTTCAAGGCTGAACAAGCAATGACGGCAGATGCATTCGTAGCTAAGGTTTTATTTGCAATAGCATGGATATTTTGTAACCAATCATACCGATCATGATCTTCAAGCGGCTGACCCGATTTCATTTTTTCAATATTGGTTGCTGAATGAAAATCGTCACCATCAAAAAAATCGATTCCCAGCTGACTTGCCAGCAATTGTCCAATAGTGGTTTTACCACTGCCGGAAACACCCATTACCAAATAAATCTTACCATTTTGATTCATATAGCATACTACTTAAACAAATAAACTCAATACCAAAACACCTAATAATCCAACCACTGAAACGATTGTTTCCATCAGTGACCATGATAAAAAAGTATCTTTTAGCGAAACATTAAAGTACTCTTTAAACATCCAGAAGCCGGTATCATTGACATGAGAGCAAAAAATACTACCGGAACCGATCGCTAAAATGATCAAATTGGGGTCAACATTCAAATCTGTTATGACTGGTGCAATAATTCCTGCTGCTGTTAGACCGGCAACGGTTGCTGATCCAAGCAATAATCGAATCGTAGCAGCAACAAGCCAGGCTAGAATCAGCGGATGTATTTGGATAGCTTGTAATGCTAGTGCTATTTCATTGCTTACTTGACTGTCGATTAATATTTGTTTCAATCCACCCGAAGCCCCGATTATTAAAATGATCGTAGCGATTTCCCGGATTCCCTGATCATAGGTATCCATGACGTTCTGTATAGACATCCCCTGTCTTTTACCCAAGAGTATGGTGACAATGAGCAAAGACACTAACATCAAAATAGAAGGCTCATTGATGAAGTCATACAGTTTTTCAAAAGTCTCATTTTCCCTAAAAAAATTCGATATCAAAAGCGTTATCACTAATAAAAAAACAGGCATGAGTGCAGAAACAATACTGATACCTAATGATGGAGGATTTTCTAGCTGTGCGGTTTCTTGAGCATATAATTGCGTTGAAACCGGTTTGATTCGTGATAAAAACCTAGAAAAAACAGGACCGGCTAAAATCACAGCAGGAATAGCAACAATGATCCCGTAAAAAAAAGTGGTAGAGATGCTTGCATTAAAAATGCCAATTAAAGCAGCCGGAGACGGATGTGGAGGCAACAAACTATGGGCTACCGAAAGTGCAGCTAGAATCGGGAT
>Ga0208243_1001013_pt1 | contig 10974 bp, 9 predicted proteins | sample Subbio2Aug_QV12A_FD_184826 | JGI IMG/M metagenome (GOLD analysis project Ga0208243, IMG submission 184826) | Serpentinite rock and fluid subsurface biosphere microbial communities from McLaughlin Reserve, California, USA - CR12Aug_QV12A (SPAdes) | ecosystem: Environmental > Terrestrial > Deep...
ACTGTGTCTGCCCGTCCACCGTGTGGAGCCCGCTGAGCAGCCGGGCTCCGACGTCGTCGTGCAGATCCTGCGCGATGCGTTTGCGTTCACGCGCCACGCCCCGCTCGTAGGCCAGCCGGCCGTCGTCGGCTTGCTTGACGAGGCTCAACAGTTGTCGAACCAGCTGCGCATCGGCCGGGCTGAAAAGCGCCTGTCCCTGCGACCGGTAAACCAGGCGAAGGGGCGGTGAGCCGATGATCGCAGGCACGCTCAGCGCAAGGCCCTCTCCGTCGATGGCGGGCTCGCCAACGGTGTCCGCGAGGGGTGTGATCTCGGCCGCCCCGAAGAGCTTGGAAAGCAGGCCGTGCCAACGATTGGCACGCTCGACCAGGTTCGGGGCGAATGCGACGTTGAGACTGGCGGCGACGAGCTCATGCGGCGCGAGGGCGCCGCGCGCCAGGAAATAGCGGGCCAGCGCATCGCGGATGGGCAGATAGAGGAAGCCGACCAGAAGCAGTGACAGGCCGAGCGCGGGCGCCCGCTCGACGTGCAGCAGCCAGACCAGGCTGACATCGACTGCGAGAAGCAGAATGCCTCCGCCTGCGTAGAACAAGATACGGAACGACCAGGTGCCGAGATCAAACAACCGATAGCGCCGAATGCCGAGGGCGATCCCGCCATAGATCATGGCGAAGAATGCGAACGTGTACCCCTGGGTCAGGATCTGGCGCTGATCCAGCACCATCGGCAGCGCCACGCCCCCCAGAAAGACGCTGCAGCCCAGGACAACCGACAGCCCCATCCATCGCATGGCTGCCCGGTTCGCGGGTTCGCCGCGTGACGCCCTCCATTGCGCGATGATGAAGCCGATGATGATGGCCATTTGCACCAGCGCCGGCAGGTGGATGCCGAAGAGCGGGCTCGGCCCGAGGGCCGTGACGTCGAGCAGAATGACGAGACCTGTGACCGCACCGACGGCGATGGGTACGCCGGCGGAAACCAGTCGTCTGGGATAAACTGCGAACAGGGCGATCATCGCTGCACCGAAAGTGAGCGCGCCGATATGGTTCAGCGCACTCAGCGCCTGAAACAGATCGCCTGGAATGGCGAGCTCGCGGGTGCTGTAGATGGCTGCCGACAACGCCGAGAGCGCCATGCCGAGGCCGGACATGACGAAAAGTCCGGCCGCGAGCCTTTGGCGCGACAGAGTGAGGATCCAGCCGGCGATTATGACGCTGGACAGGCCGGAGGCGAGCTGGACCCAGAAGACCAGCGGCAACGAGGAGATCGGCCGCGCCTCGGGCACGACGACGAACTGGCGAGCCAGGGAGCGGTCATCGGAGGCCAGGAGCGTCACGGTAGGCTGGCGCAAAACACCGAACAGCCGATTCTGGCGGTTCATGAATGACGCCATCGCCTCGTAGCTCGGGAGCGTGTCGGGCTCCTCCATCAGGTCGCGCGGTTCGAGGACGACCAAGCCAAGTCGTCCGTCGGCAAACGTCGGGGGTGCCAGTCCAATCAGGCGCCAGCCGGCCTTCAGCCCGGCGGTATCCGCAGGACCGCCGCTCCTGACAGAGGCGACGGCGACGCCGTGCCCGTCCGGATGAGGCTCCAGCGACAAACCGAGCGAAGGGTGTCTCGTCGCAACATGGACAACGAGGGCGGCGATTATGATGCAAACGGCACCGATCAACGGCAGAACGAAGCCCGGGAGCCAGCGTCTCTCGGCCCGCGGTATCATTGTATGCGGATCCTCTGCCGCGTCGTTACTGAAAAATCCCCCCATCATCTGAGCCGCGCAGCGATTTTCGCGCGGCTTTCAACTGCCATGCGCCAGAACATGAGCTCGCGATATCTCCGCTTCACGATGGTGACCACCCCTGAACAGGGGTTGTCGAAGTGACTGTCCTATCTTTGATGGGGAGGAACAAGGGGAGCAATTCACAATGCCGATGGGGGACCTTCCGAAGAGTTCGCCCTGCGTGACCCAGATGGCGGTGCTGGGTCTGGTCGGCTGTCTGCTGACGGCGTGCCAGACGGCGTCTAACGTCGGCATGGTGGGCGTGCCGGTGCCCGAGCCGGTGCCGTCGAGCACGGCCGGAAGCAGCGTGACCGCAGCACCTCGCCGCGTCGGAGACGCCCGCAGCGTCGTCATTCCCGCCTATCGGGTCAGCTTCCAGCAGACCGTCCGCGTGTCCGCGACCGCATCGCCTCTGCTGGGCCGTGGTGTGGCGCGCACGTCCCAGCACACCGCTCTGGTGGGGATCCCGCCCGACACCTACCAGCGCATCGTCGACCGCGCCCACGCTGACTTTCTCGCCAAGGCCCGCGCGGCAGGTCTCGTTGTGCTGATGGAGGCACCCGGCATCGAAACGGCGGCGACCCTTCCCAACAACACCGTTCCCGAGGCCAACGCGCTGGCGGAAGGGATCCTCGGACGTGACGGAAACGTCGTCCGTCATGTGGCGCCGCGAGGGATGCGGACGTTCGCCAGACAGAGTGATGGCCAGGCCTACGCCTTCTCGGCCCTCGACCGATCGTTGCCCGACATCACCAAGCGCGCCGGGGCCCCCGTCGGTCTCGTGCTGTTCACGGTCGATTTTGCCGCGACATCGTCGAGCAATCAGAATCTGCTGGGCCGGATGGGGTCGCGCGCCAGTGTCGAGACGACCGCGCAGATCTCGCTGCGCGAGGCCGCATCCGGCCTGCGCTATCAGACGCCCAGCGGAGCATCTTGCGTGGGCTATTGCCCGAACATGGCGGGGACAGCGGTCAACACGCCGGCGGTGTCCTCTGAAGGCTTCACCCGGACCACCCAGAACGCCATGGGAGGCGGGGAAACAGCCGTGCATGCTCTCGCCTCCGGCCTCGGTGCACTGGGTGGCATGGGCGTAAGCGTGGGCGCGAACCAGATAGTTGCCGACCCAGCCGCCTACGAGCGGATCGTGGGGCAGTTGCTGGAACAGGCCAACAGCCGTGTCGTTCAGGCTCTCGCTGGTGCCAGCTGATGCCCCGCATCGAAATCAGTCCGCAAGCCTTGCCCCGCAGGCTGGGCCTGAGCCTGGCTTTTGCTCTGGCCCTTGCCGGATCCTGTCCCGCGTCGGCGGATGAACCAGGTCCCCTGTTTCGTCCTCGCCACGACGATCTCGGCTGGCATGGCCAACCGCTCGGCGAAGTCCTCTACCGCTGCGCGGGGATTGCCCGGGCCGTCGCCATATCGGTGCGACGGACGGGCGAGGGGGCCTGGGCCGACGAACTGAAGATCGTCGAGCGCGATGCGCTCGCAGCCGCCGCGCGGATACGCACGGCCCGCGGTGACTGCGTCGCACCCTCGATCCGGGCGCGCTGGATGCGTGCGCTCCAGCTGGAGGGCGTCGCCATCGTTCGCCGGTTCGCCGAAGGCCTGCCGCGATCTGTGGCGGCCCCCGACATCAAGCTGAACGTCTGCCGGCTGGTCCTCGACGAGCTGGCGCCTGCTCTGCCCATGCCGCCATCAACGCCGATTTGCCCACGCCCATAACACAGGGGAATACAATGGTCCGGACCTGCCTGCTCGCCACCGTTGCATCCGTCACGATCGCCGTCGGTACCATCGTTTCCACGCCCGTTCAGGCGCAAGCGTGCACGGCCCGCTTCACCTGCGATCCAGGTGTCAGTCCGGTCTGCTGGTTCCGCTTGTTCTACCGGAACGGCAACAGCTCAGTATTCACCGTCGCGGCCGGTGGTCAGCGGCGCATCTTCGGACTGTCGCCTGGAGAGCGCTATTGCTCCTCGAATGCCGGCACCCCGGGCTTCCAGTGCGCCGCACGGCAGATCCGTATGGCCTGCTGACACGCATGGGATACCTCATGGGCGGATGGCGGCGAAGGCATGCGCTTCAGCATGTTATGGCGCATGGAGGGCGGATATACTCAGAGCCCGTGGTGGCCCAGAGTCAAATGTCAGGCTGTAAGCGTTGGCCTTGCCGAGAGGACGTCCGAGGCGCTGTGGCGACTGGGGTCAATGCGCAGCCTGATCCGAAGTACCCTGTGTGCGTGCGCGGTGCCTCAGCAGCCTGGAGACCGGTCCGGGTCTGCCAGTTCCGACGAGTGTCCCGTCGATGGAAATGACCGGAATGGCGGCTAACGTCGAGGCCGTGATGAACGCCTCCCGCGCGCCAAGAGCCTCTTCGACTGTAAAAGGGCGCTCCTCGATCTTCAGCCCTTGCCCGATCCCGATCGCCGCGAGGACGCGGCGTGTGACGCCGTTAAGAATGGTCTGGTCCGCTTGCCGCGTGACCAGGACATCGCCCTCAGTCACGATCCACGCGTTCGTCGAAGAGCCTTCCGTAACGTATCCGGCGTCGTCGATCAGCCAGGCTTCAAACGCGCCTTGCTGGCGGGCAGCCTGCTTAGCAAGGCAGTTGGGGAGTAGGCTGATGGATTTCACATCGACACGCTTCCATCTGATGTCGGGGCAAGTGATGATCGCGACTCCCCTGTCGGCCAACCCTTCGAGCCGCTCGCCGTTGACCGCCTTGGCGGTGACCACCAGGGCGGGGGGCGTTCCATGCTTGGGGAATGCATGATCCCGCCGGGCGACGCCGCGCGTGACCTGCATGTAAACGAGTCCGTTGAGGACGCGGTTGCGGCGCACGGTTTCCCGAAGAACCAGTCGCAGCGCCTCGCGGCCCATGGGAGGGGCAATCGCGAGTTCGGCCCGCGATCGATCAAGTCGATCGAGGTGTAACGTCTCATCGATCAACGCTCCAGCCCGAACCTCGCAGACCTCGTACACCCCGTCACCGAACTGGTAGCCACGGTCCTCGACATGGACCGATGCGTCTGCGTGGCGCAGGTAGCGTCCATTGACATAGGCGATACGCGACATGGACGTCTCACGCCCACCGGTTGCAGGGCGGAGCGGCCGAGGGGATCACCACGGCACACCCGCTGGGCGATCAACCCGTGGCCAGTAGTCGGCACTGCGGCGACGATAGGGTGACACAGGGTCATCGAAACGAATGGCCGCTGAGGTGCGGACGTAAATGATGGCGGCGGCTATAGGCGCGAAACCCGCGTGGAAGTGCTGAATGGACTTGACGCAGATGAGCGTCTTGTCGGTGAGCGTCATGCCGAGGCCGGTAAAGGCATCTGGGTTCAGCGCCTGACTGCGCCTTTCGCACAAGACGATGTGGACACCCTCGGCCTCAATCCAAGCGGCTGCGCCAAGTCGCGTCCGCTGGCCGCCAACCGAGGCCTGACTATGCTCATCGGCCAAAGCACGGACGACCACCTCCAGGTCGAGTGGCGGGCCCGACAACGGCCCGAGCTTGCCGCCGATGCGCAGATGCAGCCGCGCCCCAACTCCGGCATTCCGGCAGATCGAAACCGCCATGGGGTCGTAGTGCAGCCCGCTAGCGACGCCGGTCACGCCGCGCCGCAGGATCTCCCGCAGCAGGAATGTGCTGTCGCCGCCTGCGCCTGCGCCAGGATTATCAGCCGTATCGGCGATCACAACAGGACCCCTGCCTACCGCAAGTGCCCGCGTCAGCCCTTCCTCCTCGTCGCAGGTGACCCTGCGGGTGTGTTCGCGCATCTCCCAGATCTGGCGGGCGAAATCGTCCGCCTCGCTGCGGGCGAGATCCGGATCGTCGTGCGCATAGACGAGCACCCTTGACCCGGTCTCGGGAATGTCGGCGAGCGAGAAGCCATGGCAGAAGCTGACCGATGCGACCCCAGAGCCGTCGGCCTCGCGGGCGCGCATCCGGTCGACGAAGTTGTTCATGGGCTGAGTGACGGTCGGCCAGACGTTCAGCATGTGGCAGTCGCACACGGCGGGCACGGGCCGGAGGTCGCCGCCGAGAATCCGTATTGTCAGGTCGTACAGGTTCTCAGCCGTGGCAACGATATCGGTGTGGGGGTACTCCTTGTAGGTCACGAGGATGTCCGCCGCCTCGACCATCCTCGCCGTCAGGTGGCAGTGGAGGTCGAGTTCTGCGGCGATCACGACATGTGGTCCGGCGAGCCGCCGCACGCCGTCGAGCAGGTCGCCCTCGCAGTCGTCCTCACCATCGGCGATCATCGCGCCGTGCAGGTTCAAGAGGATGGCATCGCATGGACCCGCCGCGGCGACATCTAAGAGAAGGCGCGCCTTGAGAGCGGACCAGGCGGCCCGGGTGGTGGTGCCACCGGGTTCCGCGAAGGCCATCAGGCCTTCGATTACCTCGTGGCCGTCGGCCTCGGCGCGCCGTCGCCAGACGTGAAGCGGCGCGGTGAAGTGGCTCGGCGCATGAGCCGTCGCATCGCCATGGAAGACACCGCATGACTGGAAGTCAGAGAGGCCCTTGGGCACCGGCGAAAAGGTGCTGGTTTCGGTTGCAATGCCACCGATGAAGATCCTGGCCACGTCTCGCCCCGGAGGTTGCGCCTTGTTCGGATCGTCCGGATCCGGCGGCCCCATTACTCTAGGTCTGCCCTCCGCGGGCAGGAAATTCAAACCGCTGGCCATGTCATTCGCTGAATGAATGTCTCCGGCCTAGAGGCTGCGCACACGTCTGGCAAGCTCATGGTGCGACGCACTCAAGAGCATAACGTTTGATTATGAAGTTGGGCGCCCTTTGAATTTGCCATGCCGGAACTCTCGCCAGACTGTTGACGTGGCCGCTTGCAACAGCATCGCGGCACGGACCGGACGGAGGGATTCATGAGGCGGTGGCTGTGTGCGATGACAATCCTGGCGGCTGGTACCCTAGGGGCCCAGGCCGACGTCATTCATGCGACCTGGGGCGGCGGTGGAGCGCTGACGCTGCGCGAGCACCTGCAGTCGCATTTTACCCGGCGCACCAATATTCCGACACGCGTCGCGGAGGTGCCGAACACAGCCGGCGCGGTTCGCTCGCCCACCGCGTCCCAGTACAACGTAGTCGACCTGACCTATTTCGAGGCTGTCGGCCTCAGCCGCACCAATCTCGTGGAGGCGTTCGAGGATTCCGAGTTTCCGGCTCTCGCGAACATTCCGCCGGAGCTGATCGTCCGCAACAGACAGGGCAAGATCGTCGGGCTCGCGACCCATTTCGCCTACTACGCCATCGCCTTCAACACGACCCTGGCCAAGGCGTCCGACTTTGCGTCCTGGAACGATCTCGGCGATCCCCGCTGGAAGGGCAAGCTGGCGGTGACCCGTCCGATCTATGCCTCCTCCTACGACCTGACGATCCTGGCGCGGGCCAATGGGGGCGACGCCCGCAACATCACACCCGGCCTCGAGCCGCTCCGGCGGATCATCGGCAACGCGCTGACCACCTATACGTCTCTCGCCCACATGAACACCCTGCTGGCCCGCGGTGAGGTGGCCGCCGTGCCGTTCTACTCGACGCGCATCTGGCATCTGCGCAAGCAGGGTCAGACCAATGTAGAGATGGTGATCCCACGGGAGGGGGCGCTGATGCTGCCCTATGTCGTGATGGTGCCGAGGGGCTCGGCGAACCGTGACCAGACAGTCGCCTATCTGAACGAACTCATCGATGCGCAGGCGCAGGCGCGGCTGTCCGCCTATACCGGTGCCATTCCCTCGAACAATCAGGCGGTTCTGCCGAAGGAGATCGAGGAGAGCCTCGGTATGACCCGCGCCCAGCTCATGGAGCGGATGTACGTGCCGGACTGGAACGTAATCGTCACGAGCCACGAGGATCGGATCAACCAGATCGAGCAGATGGTGGCCGCGTCCCGGCGTTAGTCGCCCGTCCACCCCGCCAGCCTCCGGACAGTGAGTTTCACCGTGACCATGACTCTATCAACATCACCGCCGGGACGTGACGTCGCCGCCCTGGGCCGGATCGACATCGCCGGTGTCACGAAACGTTACGGCCAGGCTGAGGTGCTGTCGAACGTCTCGCTAGTGATCGAGCCGGGAAGTTTTCTGACGCTCCTCGGCCCGTCTGGATGTGGCAAGACCACTCTCCTCAGGCTGATAGCCGGGTTCACCCAGCCTGACGACGGGATCATCGCGATAGATGGTCGCGACATGACCGGGCTTGCCCCGCAGCAGCGGCCCATCGGCATGGTGTTCCAAAACCTGGCATTGTTCCCCCACCTCTCCGTTGCCGAGAATGTCGCATATGGGCTGAAGATCCGTCGCCTCGACCAGGGCGACATCGATGCTAGGGTCGAACGATTCCTGGACCTTGTCGATCTCGCCGGGCTCGGCACCCGCCGCATTTCGCAACTGTCGGGAGGACAGAGGCAGCGGGTCGCTCTGGCGCGGTCTCTGGTCCTGGAGCCCTCCATCCTGCTCCTCGATGAGCCTTTGTCAGCGCTCGATCTTCAGCTTCGCAAGCAGCTCCAGGTAGGCCTGAAAGACATTCAGAGGTCGCTGAATACCACGTTCGTCTTCGTCACCCACGACCAGGAGGAAGCGACCCTCATGTCGGACACGGTGGTGGTGATGAGCGCCGGCAAAATCCAGCAGGCCGGCGCACCCCACGACATCTACCTGCATCCGGAAAACCTGTTCGTCGCCAAATTCATTGGCGACCTCAACGAGATCCCGGCGAAGGTCGTGGCAGTTTCATCGGCAACCGCGACGCTGGAGACAGCCGTGGGCCGCTTCGATCTCCCGCAATCGGCCTTCCGTCGCTTCGCCGCCGTCGAGGGGAAGGCGTGCAGCCTCTGCCTGCGCCCGGAGGTCCTCGAGGTGCGGCCGACCTCTGCACCCCAGCACCTCGACGCGGTCAGCCTTCGAGCCCGTATCGTCGACCGCTTCGCAGTCGGCGGCGTGACGCGATTAATCCTCTCCTGCGGCGAACGTCGCCTTACGGCCGTCACGATGACGCATGCCTCGTCCTGGCTTCCTGCCCCGGGCGACGTCTGCACCATCCGCTTCCGCGTCGATCACGCCCAGATCTTCGAACCGCTCGGCGCCGACATGGCCAAGGCCTTCGGAGAGCGCGCGTGAGTACCGAGGAACGAGCCACTCCCAGCGCTCTGCTGCTGATCCTCCCCGTCCTGATCCTGCTCGTTCTGTTCTTCGGGTCGGTGGTTCATCTGTTCAGCTACGGCTTCTACGAGGATGGCGAATTCTCCACCCGCTATTTCCTCCAGATCGCCGACCGGCCCGACTACCACGTCGTTTTCCTGCGGACAGTCCTCTCGTCGCTGACCGTAGCTGTGGTCTCCGTCGTGCTCGCCTATCCGATCGCCCTGCTGCTCTGGCGTTCGGACCGCTGGCGCAACACGCTCCTCATCGTCGTGCTGGTGCCCTGGCTCGTCAGCCTCGTCGTGCGAACTTACGGTTGGATCGTGCTTCTCGGTCCGCGCGGCGTGATTAACGAGTTTCTCGCCTGGCTCGGGCTTGTAGATGCCCCGGTGAAGCTGATGTTCAACGATCTCGGCATCATCATCGGCCTGACCCACGTTCTAGTGCCCTTCGCGGTGATCTCGATCCTTGCGTCCCTTTTGGAAATCGAGAGCAACCTCGAGGAGGCCTCGGGCGTTCTCGGCGCCACCGCGTTCCAGACGTTTCTTCACGTCGTTTGGCCGCTGTCGCTGCCTGGAGCCTTCACCGCGCTGATGGTGATCTATCTCGCCTGCATTGGCGCGATCGTCACGCCCATTCTGCTCGGCGGCATGACGCACAACTTCGTCGGATCGCAGATTTACCAGGAGGTGATGTACACCTTCAACATGAGCAAGGCGGCAGCATGGTCCATCTGCCTGCTCGGCCTCAGCTTTCTGTCGCTGATCCTGCTCAAGACGATCGAACGTCGCTTGCTCGGAAAGCGGAGCTGACCCATGGCACACCGTACCGGCACCATACGAATTCTCGGCATAGCGCTGCTCCTGTCGCTTCCGGCCCCCATCGTCATCGTCGCGGGCGCCTCCTTCAATGGCGGCGGCTACATCCAGTTTCCGCCCGACACCTACAGCCTGCGCTGGTATTTGGAGACCTTCACGGATCCGCGCTGGCCGATGGCGTTCGCCGTCAGCTTCGGCATCGCGGCTGCGACGGCCGTCATCATATCGGCCGTCAATTTCATGGCTGCCTACTACGTCGTCCGCTATGCCCCGCGGATCGCATCGGCGCTGGAACTGGCGATCTTCTCTCCGCTTTTCTTTCCTCACGCGGCGATGGGGGTGGCCATGGTGGCGATGGTCGGCCAGTTCGGGCTTCTCGGCACGGCACCCGGCATCATCCTCGCCCATCTCGTCATCACGCTGCCCTTCTCTTATCGTCCGATCCACATCGCGATGCGGAGCATTGACCCCGACCTCATCCGTGCGGCCAATGTCATGGGAGCCAGCGAGTGGCAGGCCTTGCGGGACATCGTGCTGCCGCTCTGTCGGTCCGGCATCCTCACGTCGCTGCTCTTCGCGGGCATCATCTCCTTCGACGAAGTGACAGTGACGATGTTCCTCATCGGCCCTAACATCACGACCCTGCCAGTCCAGATCTTCGCGTATGTGCAGGACTCGGCCTCGCCTGTCCTTGCGGCGATCTCGACGATCAGCGTGCTGGTGACCTTCGCCGCGGTCCTGCTGCTCGACCGATATGCCGGCCTGACCTTCTTCGTCCGTCGCGACGCAGCCTGAGCACAGCCGCCCTCGCGACGAGCGGCACAGCCGGCATCATGCGGGCCGGATCCTGAGGCTCGGGCTCGCCCGCGCATCGTCGCCGGCGATCAGCGCCCCGATCCGTTGCCTGAGATGATCGAGGAACGTGTCGGTCAGGGCCGACCGCTGGCGGTTGCGCGGCAGGATCGCGTTGAACGTGAACTCGATCGCCGGGTCGAAGCGCCTGGCGCGCAGGTTCGGCCAGAAACCCTGGTGAACGGACATCGGCTCGACGATGGCGAGACCCATGCCGCGGGCCACCAGGGCATTGGCCTCGACCGACGAGAAGACCTCGCAGTTCATCCTGCGCATGATGCGCTGCTGTTCGAAGACGGCGTCCGTCAGGTGGCGCATACGGCTGTTGCGGGTGAAGGAGATGAACTCGAGCCCCTCGAGGTCCTGGGCC
>Ga0208243_1001014_pt1 | contig 10961 bp, 11 predicted proteins | sample Subbio2Aug_QV12A_FD_184826 | JGI IMG/M metagenome (GOLD analysis project Ga0208243, IMG submission 184826) | Serpentinite rock and fluid subsurface biosphere microbial communities from McLaughlin Reserve, California, USA - CR12Aug_QV12A (SPAdes) | ecosystem: Environmental > Terrestrial > Deep...
AGGGAACTGAATAGTTCCCTAGGACGCTTCGCTGTACCCTCCTTACCTTAATAAGGGGGAAACCCCCTTAACAACCCCCATGTTAAGTAAATTCAAAAGCATAATTTCCTTAACATTAAAAAAAGATTACAGACTGTAATCTTTTTTTATGCCTTAGGTATTTTAACTGTTACCTCTATATAATCGCCTTTATCTATTTGCTGAAACTCCGCATTTTCTTGTTTGTCCTTTATTGCATCAAAGGCTTGTTTTATGGTATTAATATATATTCTATAATTCATGAAGCTTCTGATTTTTTGTTTGCTTTTTGGCTCTTCTTCTTTGGTTATCTCATCTAGTATATCTTGAATTATTTCCTCTGTCTTTTTTACATTATAATCATTCTTTATTATTCGCTCCAAAACCAACATTCTCAAATCATCATCTGGTAGCTTTAAAAGAGCTCTTGCATGTCTTTCGGTTAAGTTGTTCTCTACTAACAGCTTTATTATGTCAGGTCTTAATCTTAATATTCTAAGCTTATTTGCAATAGTAGATTGATTCTTACCTATTTGGAGTGCTAATTCCTGCTGTGTTAATCCGTGATCACTAATTAAGCTTTGATAGCCCTCAGCCTCTTCTATAAAATTTAAATCCTCCCGCTGTAGATTTTCGATAATCGCTAACGCTGCAGAGTCCTTGTCATTATATTGGCTATGCACTATTGCTGGAACAGTTACTAAGTTTGCTAATTTACTAGCCTTTAGTCTTCTTTCTCCCGCGATTAGTTCATATTTCTCATCACCAATTTGTCTAACAATAATAGGTTGTAAAATTCCATAAGCCTGAATAGATTGACTTAGCTCCTCAAGACTAATCTGTGAAAAGGTCTTTCTAGGTTGATATGGATTAGGTATAACAGAATTTATGGAAATTTCAACTATCTTTTTTTCTGCATTGTTCATTAATTATCCCTCTTTTCTTTAGCAGAGTTAATATTTAAATATTTCGATATAAATAGACTTAATCCTGCCATCTTATAGACTTTTATTAAAGTTTCGTTTTACAATATCCAACCTATTACGCTATAAAATTGGTTCTTTACTTGGTTTTCCTGCTTTTCTAGGGTAATTTGTCGGAGTTTGCTTAATCTTCTTTATCACAGCTATTCTATGTGCAATATCACTGAAGGGTAGATGCACTATTTCCTGATTTATTACCTTCCCTCCTAATAGGCTAATTGCTTTTTTAGCCTCCTTCATTTCTTCCTCCAGCTGTGGTCCCTTTTGACATATAAAATATCCCCCTACCTTTACAAAGGGTAAGCAATACTCTGCTAAAACATTTAAAGGTGCCACTGCTCTTGCAACTGCAAAATCGAACTTTTCTCTATAGCTCTTGTTTTGTCCTATATCCTCTGCTCTACCATGTACAAAGGAAACATTGCTTAATTGCAGCTGATTACAAACCTCCTGAAGGAAATTAATTCTCTTATTCAGCGAATCCAACAAGGTTAGTCTTATGTCTGGCTGCATTATTTTAATAGGTATACCCGGGAAGCCTGCGCCAGTACCGACATCAATTAAGCTTCCCTTTCCAATAAGCTCCTTCATAAGTAGACATGAGACAGAATCTAGAAAATGCTTTATTACCACTTCCTTCTCCTCTTCAATAGCAGTTAAATTCATCTTTTGATTCCACTCCAAAAGAATTCTTTTGTACTCAAAGAACTGCTCTACCTGTATATCATTGATGCTTATATTAAACTGATTACAGCCTTCTGTTAGTAATTCTTTAGCATCCATCCTAGTTATTACCTGCCTTTTGTCTTCTTTTTTGCTCTAAATAAACTAATAGTACTGAAATATCAGCAGGCGATACACCAGATATTCTACTAGCCTGCCCTACTGATAAAGGCCTAATTTGCTTAAGCTTTTGTCTAGCCTCAAGTCTTAAGCTTTCTATATCATCATAATCTATGTCTTCATTAATCTTTTTGCTTTCCAGCTTTTTAAATTGGTCTATCTGCTTTAGTTGCTTATCTATATAGCCTTCATATTTAATAATTATCTCACATTGCTCTTCAACTGCTGGTAATAGCATAGTTTCTGAATCAGCATTAAGCCTTCTGAGGGTCTCATATGTGATTTCAGGTCTTTTCAGTAAATCATATAGAGACATACCTGTTTTTAATAACGCGCTATCTAACTCTGCTAATATTGAATTTGCCTTATCTGGTGATATAAAAGTATGCTTCAATCTTTCTAATTCCTGCTCAATCTGGATTTTCTTTTGAATAAATCTACTATATCTTTCCTCTGATGCAAGCCCTATGCTAAAGCTCTTCTCTGTTAGCCTAAGATCTGCATTATCCTGTCTTAAAACCAGACGGTATTCAGCCCTTGAGGTCATCATTCTATAGGGCTCATTTGTACCCTTAGTAACTAGGTCATCTATAAGAACACCAATATATGCCTCAGAACGATCCAATATAAATGGCTCCTTATTTTGAATTTTGAGAGCAGCATTAATTCCTGCGATTAAGCCTTGAGCCGCTGCTTCTTCATATCCGGAGGTGCCATTAAATTGTCCGGCACAAAAGAAGTTATTAATATGCTTTACCTCTAGAGAGGACTTAAGCTGTAGGGGATTAATACAATCATATTCAATAGCATAGGCAGGTCTAAGCATTTTGGCATTTTCTAAGCCTATAACGCTATGAAGCATTTGCAGCTGAACCTCCTCAGGTAGACTTGTAGACATACCCTGTACATACATTTCCTTTGTATCTAACCCTTCTGGCTCTATAAAAAGCTGATGAGTTGGCTTATCATTAAATCTAACTACCTTATCCTCTATTGAAGGACAATACCTTGGACCAACTCCCTCCATATCACCTCTGTAGAAGGCCGACCTATTTAAATTATCCATAATGATTTTGTGGGTGTCTTGAGTTGTTCTTGTTAGCCAACAGGGCTTTTGATCTATCTCCAGAAAATCATTCATAAAGGAAAAGGGTACAACCCTTTCATCTCCCATTTGAATAGACATTTTAGAATAATCCAAGGTATCCCTATGAACCCTCGCAGGTGTGCCTGTTTTAAAACGTCTTAGGTCACAGCCTAATTCCCTAAGCTTTTCAGTTAAATATTCTGCATGAAAAAATCCATTTGGTCCTGAAGAAAAGTTTACCTCACCAATAAATATTTTACTTCTCAGATAAACACCTGAGGCTAGTACTATTGCCTTTGTATTATATACTCCACCGGTTCTTGTAACAACACCCTTTACTTCATCATTCTCAACAATAATATCGATAACCTCTGCCTGCACAAGGTCTAGCCCTTCCTGGTCTTCGATAATCTTTTTCATTTCTGTATGATACTTATTTTTGTCAGCCTGTGCTCTAAGTGAATGTACAGCTGGACCCTTTGCAGTATTTAACATCTTACTTTGTATGAAGGACCTATCTATGTTTTTGCCCATCTCTCCACCCAGGGCATCTATTTCTTTAACCAAATGACCCTTACCTGTACCACCAATTGAAGGGTTACAAGGCATATAAGCAATTGAGTCTAGTGACATTGTCAGCATCAAGGTTGAAGAACCCATTCGCGCCGCAGCTAAAGCAGCCTCACAGCCTGCGTGTCCTGCACCTACAACAACAATATCATATGTTCCAGCATTATATTTAATCAAAAGCTTCTCCTCCCTTAATCAACACCAATGTTATTTACCAATACAGAAATTGCTGAAGATATGATCTATTAAATCCTCTCCCACTGTATCACCAGTAATTTCACCTAGATATTCCCATGCATTTTTATAATCAACCTCAATAAAATCCAATGGCAATCTCTGCTTGATGGCTTTAATTCCATCACTTAGACTATGTAGTGCCTTTTCAAGAGAGTTTTTATGTCTTACATTAGTTACCATAACCTGATCTTTTCTCTTTACCTCTCCCTTAAAAACCATATCTACAATAGCATCCTCTATTTGTTCAAGTCCAATGTTTTCAATAAGTGAAACCTTTATAAGACTCTTATTCTTCAGCATAGCTTCTACCTTTTCTAAATCTAGCTTAATAGGTAAATCGGTTTTATTAACTATTACCAGGACCTTCTTGTCCTCAAGTAAACTCATAATTCCCATATCCTCGGAGGTTAACTCCCTGGAGGCATCTAAAACAAAAATCACAAGCTCTGCTGTATTAAAAAAGGCCTTTGTTCTTTCGACACCTATCTTTTCAACAACATCTACAGTTTCTCTTATCCCAGCAGTATCCATAAGCCTTAGTAATATTCCCCTTATGTTTACCTGCTCCTCTATAATGTCCCTTGTAGTACCAGGTATATCTGTAACTATAGCTCTGGATTCCTTCAAGAGAGCATTAAGCAGCGATGACTTACCTACATTAGGCTTCCCTACGATAACAGTATTTAAGCCTTCTCTTATAATTTTTCCAGTATCGGCAGTCTCTAGCATATGCTTCATTTGAGCCTGTATCTCTAAGCTCTTTTCCAATAGGATATCAAGGGTAACCTCGTCAACATCATCCTCAGAAAAATCAATTGATACCTCTATGTGGGCCAAGAGCTCTAATATATTATCTCTAATCTTCTTAATTTCCTTTGATAATGTACCCTCTAGCTGTTCTAATGCAACATCAAAGCCCTTTTCAGTCTTTGCACTTATTAAATCCATAACTGCTTCCGCCTGTGCTAAATCAATTCTACCATTTAAGAAGGCTCTTTTAGTAAATTCTCCCCCTTCTGCCATACGAGCACCATTTTTAAGCACAAGCTCTAATATGCGCTTAACAGGAATCATACCTCCATGACAATTTATTTCTATAAGGTCTTCTTTTGTATATGTATAGGGTGCCTTCATATAAACGACCAGCACCTCATCTATCTTTTGGACTGTTTCGGGATCAAATATATAACCATAGGTTAACCGTCTAGTAGGATACTCCTCCAGCCTTTTACCCTGGTGAGATTTAAAAATTTTATCAATTATATCAATTGACTTTTCTCCGCTTAATCTAATTATCCCTATGCCTGCCTCACCTGAAGCAGTAGCAATAGCAGCAATAGTATCATCAAAAAACATCTCTTCACCTCTTCAAAATTTTAGGTTAATAATAATCAAAACCCATATTAGTATTATAACAAATTAAAGAAATTCAATAACAAACAGCAATATTATATATTTATAATTTTAATTTTTATAATCTTAAAGTAATGCCTATCATATAGATTAACTTAAAGCTATAACTTCATCAAGTAAATTTATCCATTTATTTTCTATTTCTAAACCTGATATCATTTATACATAAATAAAAAACCCAGCTTTTCACTGGGTTTTTGCTATTTCTTTAAAGTTATAACTACCTTTCTATAGGGCTCATCGCCTTCACTATAGGTCTGTACAAAGGGGTTATTCTGCAGTGATGCATGAATAATTCTTCTTTCATAAGGATTCATTGGTTCTAGTACTACTGTCTTACCAATCTTTTTTGCTTTCTTAGCCATTTTGTTAGCTAGTCTTATTAGAGTTTCTTCTCTTTTTTCTCTATAATTCTCAGTATCAATAAATACCTTTAGATATTCTTCTCTATTCTTGTTAACAACAAGACTAACTAAATATTGAAGTGAATCAAGAGTCTGTCCTCTTCTACCAATTATAACCCCCATGTTAGGACCCTCTAAAAAAATATTTAGATTATTACCCTCTAATCTTGTCTCTATTTCTGCCTCAATAGCCATTGTCTTTAAAACGTCCTTTAAGAATACTTTAGCATCCCCTTCAGGATTTTCAACAACAGTCAACTTAACCTTAGCAAGCTTACTACCGATAAAACCTAAGAAACCTTTGTTAGGGGCTTCAATGACTTCAATCTTAACATGCTCTTTTTTCTTTTTTAATTCCTTTAAGCCTAATTCAATAGCTTCTTCTACTGTTTTTCCGGTGGTTTCAATAAAGTTCATATTAGTTAGAACCCTCCTTCAATTTAGCATAAGGCTTGACAATAACTAATTGTTGAACTACCTGAAATGCATTACTTACCACCCAATAAAGTGTTAAACCAGCTGGGAAGCTTCTTCCCCACCAGAAAATCAATACCGGGAACATGTAAGTCATCATCTTCTGAGTTTGGTCTGTTTGATTTTGTGACATAGTCGCACTAGATAAATAGGTTGTTATTGCCGCCAAAATTGGTAGCACAAGACTTTTATCTGGAGTCAATAAGCTTGGTAGCCATAAAAAGGGAACGTCTATAGCTTCAGCTGCAATTCCATATAATACAGGCTCTCTTAAAACTGCAAACAAACCAATAATTATTGGAAATTGGATTAACAAAGGTAGACATCCACCAAAGGGGCTAACATTCTGCTCTTTATAAAGCTCCATTGTCTTTATATTTAATTTTTCTTTGTCATTTTTATACTTCTCTTGTAGCTCCTTCAACTTAGGCTGAATCTCCTGCATTTGCTTCATAGATTTCATTTGCTTCATAGTTAATGGAACTAATAGAAGCTTAGTAACAATAGTAAATACAATTATGGAGAGACCATAGTTACCAATTAAATCATAGATTAATTTAAGTAACACACCAAAAGGCTGCGCTAAAAAGCTCAAAATCAAAACCCCCTAATCATTTTGTATTATTATCCAAGGGGTCATATCCTCCTGGATTAAAAGGATGACACCTTAATATTCTTTTAATAGATAAAAATGTACCCTTAAAAAAACCATACCGTTGGTAGGCTTCTATACTGTAGCTTGAACATGTTGGGTAAAACCTACAGGTTTGTCCCTTTAATGGAGATATATATTTTTGATAGATTCTTATTAAATAAATACTTACATCTGATAACATATATCTTCTCCATACTCTATCTGAGGTTCATCCTTTTTAATAAATGCAGCATCGCACTCTCTATTTCTTTATAGGTCGAATCGCTTGCAGTGGTTCTTGCAACAAATATGATATCATAGCCTTTTTTTATCTTTTCTATATTAAGTCTGAAGCTTTCCTTCATAAGGCGTTTAACCCTGCTTCTTACAACACTATTTCCAACTTTTTTAGACACAGTAAAGCCAACTCTTACATCATTTAAATTATTTTCACTAATATAAATAATAAGTAGTTTGTTGGCCATTGATTTACCCTTGGAATAAACCTGTCTAAATTCATCATTCTTTTTAATTTTATTATTGGCCTGCATTATTTTCCAGCTCCTATAATTACACAAAAAGGCCACATAATGTGCGGCCTTACGCAGTCAATTTCTTTCTGCCTTTTAGTCTACGTCTCTTTAAAACGTTTCTACCATTCTTAGTAGCCATTCTTTTTCTAAAGCCATGCTCTTTACTTCTTTGTCTCTTCTTAGGCTGATAAGTTCTTTTCACGAAAAACACCCCCTTCAACGTACTATAAAAAGTACTACTATATAGTAAATGACTTTAATTCAATCTGAGGATTAAATTGGCATTTAAACATAATACAAATAGATTATAACTATATTGAGGTCCACTGTCAAGCTAATTGAATTATTTGGCATGTGGATAATTAAATCTGAATATGTTTTATTTTGTGGATATTTTTTTATATTTGTTGAATACCATCTAAAAATTTGATATTATATTAATGCCTGTTGATAACTTGACGTAATTTATCAACATCTACAGATTTTATGCACATATTGTGGATAGCACTGTGTATAACTTATTATTTTCCCATTTAATCACGTAATATGTATTACTTTTACAATTTTATATTGTGTATAAATTAGTTGTTGCCTTTGTTGATAACTCTTTATATAATTATATACAGTACATCTTATTTATTAGTTATCCACATCTCCTCTGAATTATGGTGTCGATAAATAAGATTCTTTTTATTGAGTTCATTTCTTAAAATTTTCCTTGTTTTTTGTGGATAAATTTGAGGATTACTTTTTTTTAACATTGTTTATCTACTATAATATACTTTTTATTAATTAGACTTTTTTATGCGTCTAAATCATTAATTGACTTTGTACTATTAAGCTTTTAAACATATAGGATCTTTTATTACCTAAGGATTCTGTTTATATAAAAAATAAACTAAAGCTGGGGGGCTGTATATGCACGATAACCTGCCTGAAGTCTGGGATAAAACCCTTCATTTAATTAAAACAGAATTAACTGAGGTAAGTTTTAATACCTGGATAAAGACTATAGAGCCTATATCTATAGAAGGTAACACAATTCTATTAGGTGTTCCTAATGATTTTACAAAAGGAATACTTAATACTCGTTATGTTACTTTAATTAATAATGCACTAAAACAAGTAACCTCTAAAAAATATGATATTCAGATTATTGTACCTTCTGAGGAAAATATACAAAATCTAAAAAAAGAAAATCAAAAAATTAGTAAAAATACTACAGAGACAATTTCCGCCTATAATCTAAATCCTAAGTATACCTTTGATACCTTCGTAATTGGAAATAGTAATCGCTTTGCTCACGCAGCGTCTGTTGCTGTAGCTGAAGCTCCAGCAAAAGCATACAATCCATTATTTATTTATGGAGGTGTTGGTTTAGGTAAAACCCACCTTATGCATGCCATAGGACATTATATTCTACAATATAACCCAAATGCCCGTGTTGCATACGTTTCCTCCGAAACCTTCACTAATGAATTGATTAATTCTATTAGAGATGACCGTAACGTTGAATTCAGAAACAGATATAGGAATGTAGACGTTCTATTAGTAGATGATATTCAATTCATTGCTGGTAAGGAACGAACTCAAGAGGAATTCTTCCATACCTTTAACGCTCTGCACGAATCTAATAAGCAAATTATAATTTCTAGTGACCGACCACCTAAGGAAATACCTACGTTAGAGGATCGATTAAGATCTCGTTTTGAATGGGGTCTTATAACAGATATACAACCACCTGATTTAGAAACTAGAATTGCAATCCTTAGAAAGAAGGCGCAAATGGAAAACCTTGAGGTGCCTAATGATGTTACCGTCTTTATAGCAAAAAAAATCCAGGCAAACATAAGAGAGCTTGAGGGTGCATTAATAAGAATAGTGGCTTATTCTTCCTTAACTAATAGTGAAATTACTATAGATCTTGCCAGCGAAGCATTAAAGGAGATTTTTTCATCAAAGCCAAAGCAGCTTACCATAGCCTTAATAAAAGAAGTAGTTGCAAAGAAGTTTGGCATTAGACTTGATGAACTAGAATCAAAAAAGAGGACAAGGGCTATAGCCTTCCCACGTCAGGTAGCTATGTATGTTACAAGGGAGCTAACAGATCTTTCTCTTCCTAGAATTGGTGAAGAATTTGGTGGTAGAGACCATACTACCGTAATGCATGCTCATGAAAAGGTTTCAAATGATATTAAAGCAGATTTAAACATAAAAGAGAAAATCGAAGAGGTTATTAAAGAGTTAAAGGGCGACTCTTAAAGCCCATAAGCATTAACATTTGCTTGTGCATACATTGTTGATAGAATTATTTATTAAGATTTAACTGAACTTTAACTTCAATTTCTTCAGACTTATGCACAGCTATTAATATGATGAAGCTTTTTATTAATAGTTATTATAGGGGTTATTCACAAATTAACAGCCCCTATTACTATTACTACTAAATTTATTTATTTATTTCTATATCTACTGATAGAGGAGGTTATCCACAATGCGATTTATTTGTCCTCAGAAAATATTAATGCATGGGATTTCAATTGTTCAAAAATCTGTATCTACTAAAACTACTTTACCTATATTAAAGGGTATTTATCTAGAGGCTTCTGCAAGTAAGCTAAAGCTAGTTGGAACAGACCTAGAGATAGGGATAGAAAACATTATTGAAGCAGAGGTACTAGAAGAAGGATCTGTTGTTATAGATGCTAGATTATTAGGTGAAATAATAAGAAAGCTGCCAGATGCAGATGTAGAGTTTTCTTTACTTGAAAATAATCAATTAAAAATTAAATGTGAAAATAGTGAATTTAATATATTAAGCTTAAGCCCTAATGAATTTCCTGAGCTTCCAGTTATAGAAGAAGAAGAAGCGTATAAAATTCCACAAGAGCTATTTAGAAATATGATAAAACAAACAGTATTTTCAACATCTCAAGATGAATCAAGACCTATTTTAACAGGTGTTTTGATGGAAATTGAGAAGGACATACTTAACATGGTTGCATTAGATGGATACAGATTAGCTCTTAGAAAGGGTAAAATTGAATCCTCGTATAATTATAAGGTTGTTATACCTGCAAAAACCCTTAACGAGGTTAGTAGAATAATGAATATTGACGAAGATGAGCCTATACATATCGTATTAACAGATAATCATACGTTATTTACTATAGGTAATACTAAATTGATATCAAGACTATTGGAGGGTGAGTTTATAAATTATAAGCAAATTCTTCCGAAGGAACATAAATCAAGAGTGAAGACAAGCACTAGAAATCTACTCAATAGTATTGAAAGAGCTTCGCTTCTAGCTAAAGAGGGTAAGAATAACCTGGTAAAGTTCATTATAAAGGACGAAGTGATGACAATTACCTCAAATTCAGAGCTAGGAAAGGTTCATGAAGAGATACCAATAGCTTTAGAAGGTGCTGATTTAGAAATTGCCTTTAACTCAAAGTATTTTATAGATGCACTAAAGGTAATTGACGACGAAGAGGTATATCTAGACTTTACAACGAATATAAGCCCAGGTATTTTAAAGCCAGTAAGCAACGAGCATTATGTATACTTAGTATTACCGGTAAGAGTAGCATCAAATTAATAATCAATAGTTCAGCAAAGGCTGGGCTATTTTTTTAATGTTAAGGAAATTATGCTTTAAATCTATTTCTTGGACTGGGTGCTTTCAAATACTTGAGTTGTATATTACTAATATTTCCATTAGAATTTTATTATGAAAAAGACAGAATATCTTAAATCCATAGA
>Ga0208243_1001016_pt1 | contig 10927 bp, 9 predicted proteins | sample Subbio2Aug_QV12A_FD_184826 | JGI IMG/M metagenome (GOLD analysis project Ga0208243, IMG submission 184826) | Serpentinite rock and fluid subsurface biosphere microbial communities from McLaughlin Reserve, California, USA - CR12Aug_QV12A (SPAdes) | ecosystem: Environmental > Terrestrial > Deep...
CCACCAACAAGTCGCGGCTGGGCAAGACGCTGTGGACCGAGGCCGACGGCGGCGAGAAGGTGGTGGTCCGCGGGGTCTGGGACGGTGAGGCCGAGAGCCGGTTGATCGCCGACGAGATCGAACGCGCCCGCAAGGGGACCACCGAACGCGATCCCCGCCCCTACAAGGACATGGCGATCCTGGTACGGGCCTCGTTCCAGATGCGCGCCTTCGAAGAGCGCTTCGTCCTCCTGCAGATCCCCTACACCGTGGTCGGCGGCCCGCGCTTCTTCGAGCGGGCCGAGATCCGCGACGCGCACGCCTATCTGCGGCTGATCCAGTCCGAAGACGACGACCTGGCGTTTGAGCGGATCGTCAATGTGCCCAAGCGTGGGATCGGCGAGACCACCGTCCAGAAGCTGCTGCAGATCGCCCGGTTGAACGGCGTCTCGGCGGCCACCGCTGCGCGCCAGATCGTGCTGACCGACGAGCTCGCCGCCCGGACCCGCACCTCGCTCGCCAACTTCCTGCGCGACCTGGACCGCTGGCGGGCTCAAGGCGAGACCCTGCACCACAGCCGGCTGACCGAGATGGTGCTGGAGGAGAGCGGCTATACCGACGCGCTTCGCCTGGACAAAACGCCCACCGCTCAGACGCGGCTGGAGAACCTCAAGGAATTGGTCCAGTCCATGGGCAACTTTGAGACGCTCGGCGCCTATCTGGAGCACGTCTCCCTGGTCATGGACCTCGACCGCGGGGCCGGCGAGGACGCCGTCCAGATCATGACCCTGCACTCGGCCAAGGGCCTGGAGTTCCCCCTGGTCTTCCTGCCCGGCTGGGAAGAAGGCGTATTTCCTTCGCAGCGGTCCATGGACGAGAGCGGCGAGAAGGGCCTCGAGGAGGAGCGGCGCCTGGCCTATGTGGGCATTACCCGCGCCCGCGAGCAGGCCCACGTCTCCTTCGCCGCCAATCGCCAGGTCTATGGCCGCTGGACCAGCCAGCTGCCCTCGCGCTTCGTCGACGAACTGCCGATCGCCCATGTGGAGGCTGCGTCGGACACTGGCTATTACGGCGGCGGACCTGGCATGCAGCAGCACGGCAGCCGCTGGGACGAAAGCCCCAGCTTCGGTTCGGGCTACTCCTCGCCCGGCTGGCGGCGCGCCCAGGACCGCGGCTATCAGGGCAGCCATCCCGGCCGGCAGCAGGTGATCGAGGGCGAGGGCCGCCTGGTGGCGGTCTCTGATCCCTCGGCCTCCAGCAGCGCCTTCTCACGAGGCGACCGGGTGTTCCACCAGAAGTTCGGCTATGGCCAGGTTCGGACCATCGAGGGCAACAAGCTGACCGTCGCCTTCGACAAGGCGGGCGACAAGAAGGTCATCGACTCCTTCGTCGAGAAGGCGCCGGCCGCCTGACCGGCCCTCAGCGCCAGGGCTCGCCCTTGCGCCGCGCCAGGAAGCCGGCCAGCACCGCGACGCCGCCGGCCAGCAGGGCCGCAGCCCCACCCACCACGGCGGTGGGCATGACCCGCCTGGCGCGCTCAGCCGGTTTCGCCTGAGAGACGATCGGCGACTCCGTCTCAGCGGCAGACGCGGCCGCGGCGGCCTGATCGCGGCCAAAGACGACGGTCTCCGCCACGCGGTCCAGGTCCAGCACCCGCCAACCCGGTTCGGTCCAGGCGCTATGGTGCGGTTTTTCCCCGCCCCGCCACCAGGCGTTCTGTTCCCGGGCGCTCTTGGGCAGGGGGAAGCCCAGGACCTCTTCCAGCTCGGCGAAGCTCGCGCTCCAGCGGTCGGCGGCGTGCTGCGACAGGCGCTCGGACAGGGGTTTGTACTTGCTCATCTGACTCCTCCTTCCTGTGAAGCCTAACACGCCAAGGCCGCCGAGGGTGCGCAGGCGATGGGCCGCAGCTTGCAAGCTTGACCGTGAATCTCCGTCCCAGGCGTGCGCCTGGACCAGATCGGCACAGGCAGGGCATGGACGCGCGGTCAGACCGGCTCACGGCGATACGGCTGATGGAAGGCCTGGTGACCCTGGGCCTCATCCTGATGATGTCCAACGCCCTGATCGGACCTGTCCTCGACCCCGAGCAGACCGGCGGCGACTCCAATGCGATCCTGCGGCTGATGTGGCTGCCCGTCTATGCGGCCGCAGGCGCGCTCGCCCTGCTGCGTGCGCCGCAGATGGTCCACATGTGGTTCCCCGCCCTGCTGCTCGGGGCGCTGGTTCTGTGGGCGGCCCTGTCGGTGACCTGGTCCATCGATCCCGGCGTTTCCCAGCGCCGGGCCATCGCGGTGGCGGCCTCGACCCTGTTCGGCCTCTATCTGGTGGCCCGCTATGACGGCCGCACCCTGGCCGAGCTGATGGCCGCGAGCTTCCTGATCCTGGCCGTCGGCAGCTACGCTGTGTCCCTGGCCCTGCCGAGCCTGGGGGTGCATTCGGACGTCAACGCCGGCGCCTGGCGGGGGCTCTGGTACGAGAAGAACCAGATGGGCGCGACCATGGTCTATGGCGCCCTGACCTGCGCGGCCGCCGCAGCCCTGAGCCCTCGCCGAAGGCTCCTGTGGGTCGGAGCCCTGGCGCTTTGCGTTGGTCTGATCCTCATGACGCAGTCCAAGACCTCCCTGCTGGCCCTGGCCCTGGCGCTCGGCCTGGGAGCCGGCCTGACCCTGATGAACCGCGGCCCAGCGGCCGCAGTGGTGCTGATCTGGCTCGGCGTCACCCTCGGCGGGGTGATGGGCGGGCTCTACGCTCTGGCCCCCGACATCCTGTTCGAGGCCCTGGGCAAGGACGCCTCCCTAACCGGCCGCACCGACATCTGGAGCGCGGTGATGGCGGCGGCCGAGGCTCGGCCCCTGCAGGGCTATGGGTTCGCGGCGTTCTGGACCGAGGACTCCAGCCCGGCCAAGTGGATCCGCCATCAGCTCGGCTGGACCGTGCCCACCGCCCACAGCGGCTGGATGGACCTTCTGGTGCAGTTGGGCGCGGTCGGAGTGGGTCTCTTCGCCTTGGCGCTGGGCGCCGCCGTCCTCGCCGCCCTGGTCCGCCAAGGTCGCACCGGCGACGCCAACTGGGCGGTGATGATGCTGGCCGTCTTCACCCTGCAGATCTTCTCGGAGAGCTTCATCCTGGCCCACAACAGCCTGCCCTGGGTGCTGGCGGTGGCGGCCATGGGCCGGCTGCTCGGTCCCCTGCCTGCCCCGGCCCGCAGCGTCGCACGCCCGCCACGCTCGGTCGCGAGGGTCAGGTCGCCTGCGGCGCCGGAGCCGGAGGATCGGCTGGACTGGGCGACGCCAGACCGCACCCCGGTGTTCGGCCGCCGGGGCCTCTCGCCGGCCTGAGGTTCGCGGGCATGAAACCGTCTTGGGCCTCACGCGCTTAAGCCGGCGCAAGGAGGCGCACATGAAGGCTCTGTTTCACGGCATCACCCTGGCGGCGGCCAGCGGCCTGTTGATGGGCGCGGCGTTCAAGCCCGACATCACCTTCGAGGAGGCCGTGCTGGGCCCCCAGATCATCTACCGCGCCGATGCGCCGAGCCCTGTGTCCCCGGCGCCGATGGAAGTGGCGACCCTCGACGCCTCCTGAGCCTTGCCTCTCGCCATCTCGATCCTGCGCCTCTAGAGGAGGCGCATGACGCACGACGCTGTTCAGATCATCGCCCGGGGACCGCGAAAGGTCGCCGAGTCCGCCGCCGAGGCCATCGACGCCCATCCGGGTCTGGAGGCGGTGACCTATTCCATTCTTGAGGAGGATGAGGACCGCGACGTCTGGCGCATCGACGCCTTTCCTACCGAACAGGCCGAGGCCGAGTCCCTCCGGGAGGTGCTGGAGGGTCACGGGGGTCTCCTGGTCTCCACCGAGGTGCTGGCCGACGCCGACTGGCTGGCCATGGCCCTGTCTGGTCTCCCGCCAGTCCGGGCGGGGCGGTTCTTCATCTATGGCGCCCACGACCGGGGCCTGGCGCCCCCCAATGCGGTCAATCTGCGGATCGAGGCCGGGGCGGCCTTCGGCACCGGTCACCATGGGACGACCGTGGGCTGCCTGCTGGCCTATGACGCCCTGCTGAAGCGCGGCCGGTTCAACCGCGTGCTGGACGTGGGCGCGGGCACAGGCGTCCTGGCCATCGCCGCGGCCAAGACGGGCTCACCCGTCGCGGTCGGCACCGACATCGACCGCCCCTCGGTGCGCATCGCCCGGGAAAATGCGATCCTCAACCAGGCCCGCGCCCGGTTCGTCCACGCCTCGGGTCTCGGCCACCGGCTGGTCCGGGCTCATGCGCCCTACGATCTGGTCTTCGCCAACATCCTGGCCGCGCCCCTGGTCATGTTGTCCCAGGACATCAAGGGCGCCCTGCGCCCCGGCGGCGTGGCCATCCTTTCGGGCCTGCTCCGCTCCCAGGCCCGCCGGGTGCTGGCGGCCTATCGCTCCCGCGGGTTTGTCCTGGTCACCCGCCTGAACCGCGACGCCTGGTCGACCCTGGTGCTGCGGCGGAGCTGACCCAGCGGAACCGGCCTGATCGACCGACGTTCTTCTCCCCAGCCAGACACGGCCAAGCCGGTCTGCCCTGAGGAGAGAAGCAAATGACCTACGATCCCAACACCGAACGTCGCGATCCGCCCCCGGTCCAGCGGGAAGTCGTCCATAAGAGCGGCGGCTCGGCCGGCTGGTGGGTGGCCGGCATCGTGGCCATCGTCGCCCTGGTCGGCATGTTCTTCATCTTTGGCAACAGCGGCGATGACGCCGCTGACCTGGAGATGGCCCGTGACACCGGCCGGGCGGAAGCCATGGTCGAAAACGCCGCCGCCAGCGCCCAGAACGCCGCGGCCGAGGCCGCCGAAAGCTCGCGCGCCGCCGCTGACAGCGTGGCCGATAGCGCCGCCGCCGCCGCCGACCGCACCGCGGCGGCCACCGAGGAGGCCGCCGCCAACACCGCCGAGGCTGCGCAGGACGCCGCCGACCGGACTGGCATGTAAATCGGCCAGATTTGACGATGATCGGGGCGGTCCCATGGGCCGCCCCTTTTTTCGTGCGCCCTTCTAGGGTTGGCGCAGGCTCAGGCCCGGCATCTCTAAGGACCTCCCCGCCGTACCATCGATAGTCCGCCTGCTGGCGCAAACTGCGGAGACCCGACCATGACCCCGCCTGAACTGATGACCCTGAGCCGCCGCGGCCTTCTCGCCGGGGGCCTTGGCGCCCTGGCCGCGCCGGCCGCCTTCGCCGCCGCCCCGGCCAATGGACGCCTCGCCTTCGCCGTCTATCGCGGCAAGGACAAGGTGGGCGAGCATGTGATGCGCTTCACCCGGACGGGCGGCGGCCTGAGCGTCAGCACCGAGGTGGAGATGCGGGTGAGGCTCGGCCCGGTGCCTATCTTCCGTTACGCCCATACCGCGACGGAGCGGTGGCAGGGCGACCGGTTTGCGAGCCTGACCACCCGCACCGAGACCAACGGCAAGGTCGAGCAGGTCCGCGCCGAGGCGGCCGCCGGCGGTGTGAGCATTGAAGGACCGGGGGGGCGGCTGAGCGCACCGGCCTCGGCCGCGCCGCTGACGCACTGGAACACCGCGGCCTTCGACCGCCCGCTGTTCAACCCGCAGCTAGGCAAGCTGATGCGGATCCGCGCCGCCCGGGCGGGCCAGGACAGCGTCCAGCTGGCCAATGGCCAGTCCATCCCCGCCACCCGCTGGACCCTGCGCGGTGAGGCCGAGATCGACAACTGGTACGATTCCGCCGGCGCATGGGCGGGCTTGCGGGGCAAGCTGGAGGACGGCTCCACCATGATCTATCGCCGTCTCTAGGCCCTCACAGGTCCTTGATCTGGCGCCATCCCGATCCGCGTTATCCTGAGATCCCCTGACCCGGAGCCCATCATGCGCAAGACCCTGATGATCGCCGCCGCCGCCCTCGCGATGGCCGCCGCCCCCGCCGCCAGCCTCGCCCACCATGGCTGGAGTTCCTATGACGCCACCGAGACGGTCCGGGTGACCGGCCCTCTGACCGACGTCACCTGGGGCAACCCGCACGGGACCGCCAAGGTCGCTCACCAGGGCAAGACCTGGGACGTGATCCTGGCGCCCGTCTCGCGGATGGAGGCCCGCGGCCTGACCCGCGACATGCTCGGTCCCGGTAAGACCGTGACGCTTGAGGGCTATGCCCGCCGGGACGGGACGGCCGAGCTGCGGCTGGAACGGATCACGGCGGCCGGCAAGACCGTCGAGCTGCGCTGAGCCTTGGAGGCCCTGGCCGCCCTGCTGGAGGCCTCAGCGCTCGGCCAATGGGCCCGGGGATCGGCCGTGGCCTATCCAGTCGCCAATGTGGCGCACCTGCTGGGTCTCGTCCTGCTGGTGGGCGGGATCGGCGTTGTCGATCTGAGATTGGCCGGGCTCTGGCGCGCCGTGCCGGTGGAGCCGCTTGCCCGGGCCCTCACCCCGCTGGCGGTGACCGGCCTTGTCCTGTTGGCGGCCAGCGGCTCGGTGATGTTCGCCGCCGACGCAGGGCCGATGGTCAGCTCCAACGTTTTCCGCGCCAAGATGGCCTTGATCGCCGTGGGTCTGCTCCACGCTGTGCTGTTCCGACGGCTGTGGCGCGGGCGGATGGCGACCTGGGAGGCAGATCCGCCCCTGGCCGGCCGATTGATGGCCCTGGGCTCCCTGTCGATCTGGCTGTGCGTCGGCGCGCTTGGGCGGCTGATCGCCTATGCCTGAGCCTGCATGATCCCCATGGCGCTCGGGCGCAGCCGGGCTTATTTCTAGTCCATGCGCCAGACCTTTGATGAGACCACCGAGCGCGCCTTTGGCGCCCGCCACCTGCCCCTGATCCGCCAGGCCATGGCCGAGCAGAAGCTGGACGGCTTCCTTGTCCCCCACGAGGACGAGCACCAGAACGAATATCTGCCCGAGGCCAACGACCGGCTGGCCTGGGCCACCGGCTTCACCGGCTCGGCCGGCGCGGCGGTGATCATGAAGGACAAGGCCGCCGTCTTTGTCGACGGGCGCTACACCCTGCAGGTCCGCGATCAGGTGGACGAGAGCCTGTTCGAGATCCGCGATCTGGTGGAGGGCGGCGTGCCCGCCTATCTGGAGACCGCCGCGGCCAAGGGCCAGGCGATCGGCTACGACCCCCGTCTGCACAGCCCCGATGGTCTGGCCCGGGTGCGCGCCGCAGTCGAGAAGGCCGGCGCCGAACTGAAGCCCGTCGAGCACAATCCCCTGGACGCGGCCTGGGGCGCGGCGCGTCCGGCCCAGCCGCAGGCGCCGGTGGTTCCCCATCCCCTGGACTATGCGGGCGAAGACTCCGCGGAAAAGCGCGCCCGGGTCGGTCAGGCCCTGGCGGCCAAGGACGCTCAGGCGGCCGTGATCACCGCGCCGGCCTCCATCGCCTGGCTGTTCAATGTTCGCGGCGGCGACGTGATCCGCAGCCCCCTGCCGCTGGCCCAGGCCATCCTGGACGCCAGCGGCCGGGCGCGGCTGTTCCTCGATCCCGCCAAGGTCAGCGCCGACCTGCCGGCCTGGCTCGGCAATGAGGTGAGCCTGGAGACGCCGGACGACCTGCCCGCCGCCCTGGCGGACCTGAAGGGGCAGAAGGTGCTGGTGGACCCGGGCCAGTCCTCGGCCTGGTACTTCGACACCCTGGAGGCCGCCGGCGCCCAGACGATCCGCGCCGACGACCCCTGCGCCCTGCCGCGGGCCTGCAAGAACGCCGTTGAGATCGAGGGCGCGCGCAAGGCCCATGTGCGCGACGGCGGGGCGCTGGCCCGCTTCCTCCACTGGCTGGCCACCGAGGCCCAGACCAGCCTGCCCGACGAAAAGACCGTGGTGCAGACCCTGGAAGGCTTCCGCGAGGCCACAGGCGCGCTGAAGGACCTGTCCTTCGACACCATCGCCGGCGCCGCGTCGAACGGCGCCATCGTCCACTACCGGCCCACTGAGCGGCTGAACAAGCGCACCGAGGCCGGCTCCCTGCTGCTGGTGGATTCCGGTGGCCAGTATCTGGACGGCACCACCGATGTGACCCGCACCGTGGCCATCGGCGAGCCCAGCCGGGAGATGGCCGAGCGCTTCACCCTGGTGCTCAAGGGCCACCTGGCGCTGGCCCATATCCGCTTCCCGGCCGGGACGAGCGGCTCGGCCCTCGACGTCCTGGCCCGCGCGCCGCTCTGGATGGCCGGCCTGGACTACGACCATGGCACCGGCCACGGGGTCGGCAGCTATCTCGGCGTCCATGAGGGGCCGCAGCGGATCTCCAAGGCGCCCAACAATGTCGCCCTGCAGCCCGGCATGATCGTCTCCAACGAGCCGGGCTATTACAAGACCGGCGCCTACGGCATCCGCATCGAGAACCTGCAGGTGGTCACCGCCGCCGACGAGATCGAGGGCGGCGAACGCCCCATGCTGGGCTTCGAGACCCTGACGCTGGCGCCCATCGACCGCCGGCTGATCGTGGTTGAGATGCTGAGCGCTGAGGAGCGCGCCCAGATGGACGCCTACCACGCCCGGGTGCTGCGCGAGATCGCGCCCCTTGTGGACGCCGAGGTCGCCGCCTGGCTGGCAGAGGTCTGCGCGCCGCTTTAGGGCGCTCCTCTAAGGCGCCGTCATCCTGGGCCTTGTGCCCAGGATCCCTCTTGAAGCTTGCGCCCGCCCTCGACAAGGACCCTCGGGACAAGCTCGAGGGTGACGGGGTGAGGCGGCCCTAGCCCTGCCCGACCAGCGCCAGCCAGTCGTCCTCGCTGATGACCTCGATGCCAAGGTCGGTGGCGGTCTTGAGTTTGGAGCCGGCGCCGGGGCCGGCGACCACCAGGTGGGTCTTCTTCGACACCGAGCCGGAGACCTTGGCGCCCAGGGCCTCGGCCTGGGCCTTGGCCTCGTCGCGGGTCATCTTCTCCAGAGCGCCGGTGAAGACGATGGTCTTGCCAGCCACGGCCGTGTCGGTCTTGGGCCGCTCGGCCGGCTGAACCTGGAGTTCGGCCAGCAGGTGCTCGACCATGGCGCGGTTGTGATCCTCGCCGAAGAAGCCCGCGATCATGCTGGCGGCCACCGGCCCCACGCCGTCGACCGCAGCGAGTTCGGCGAAGTCCTCCCCAGGGGCCTGGGCGACAGCCGCCTTTGCGGCGGTCTCGAACGCCGCCCAATCGCCGAAGCGGCGCTCCAGGGCTTCCCGGGCGGTCTTGTTCAGCTTGGGGATACTCGCCTTCAGCCGGGTCTCGAAGCCCGCGCCCTCGGGGACCAGCACCTCATGAGGCGCCGCCGCCCAGGCCAGGATCGCCTCAAGCGCCGTGGGGCCCACCCCGTCGAGCTGAGAGAAACCATCATGCGCCGCGCCGGCCCGTTGAGCGGCGGCCGTGTTCGCGGCGGTCAGGAAGCCCTCCACCGTCTCAAAGTGGCGGGCAAGCGCCAGGGACGTGGTCTCGCCGATGTGGCGGATGCCCAGGCCGTAGATGAAGCGGTCCAGGGGAATGGCCCGCTTGGCGTCGATCCCGGCCTTCAGATTGGCGACGCTCGTCTCGCCATAGCCCTCGGTCTCGCGCAGCTCATCGAGCTTGGCCTCGTCCCGGGCCAGGCGGAAGATGTCGGCGGGCGCCTTGACCCAACCCTTGTCGAAGAAGGCCTGGAGCTGCTTCTCCCCGAGGCCCTCGATGTCAAAGGCCCGGCGGGAGACGAAGTGCTTCAGGTGCTCGATCCGCTGAAATGGACAGGCCAGCTCGCCGGTGCATCGACGCACCACCGTCTCGGCGCCCGAGGCCGTGGTCTCCCGCGCCAGCGGGGTCTTCATCGGACAAGGGCAGGTGTCGGGGAAGACGTACGGCTCGGCCCCCTCGGGCCGGGCATCCAGCACCGGCGCCACCACCTGGGGGATCACGTCGCCGGCCCGCTGGACGATGACCGTGTCGCCGATGCGCACGTCCTTGCGGGCGATCTCGTCGGCATTGTGCAGGGTGGCGTTCTCCACCACCACGCCGCCCACGGTCACCGGCGCCAGTCGCGCCACAGGCGTCACCGCGCCGGTGCGGCCGACCTGCAGGTCGATGGCGTTCAGAAGGGTGCGGGCCTGCTCGGCCGGAAATTTCCGGGCGATGGCCCAGCGGGGCGATCGCGAGACGAAACCCAGGCGCTGTTGCCAGTCGAGGCGATCGACCTTGTAGACCACGCCGTCGATGTCGAAGCCCAGGCGGGGTCGCGCCACCTCCATGTCACGATAGGCGTCCAGCAGACCCTGCGCCCCCTCCACCCGCCGCGACTGCGGATTGGTCTGGAAGCCCCAGGCCTTCAGCGCCTCCAGGGCCTCCCACTGGGTCGGGGCGAAGGGGCTGCTCACCAGGCCCCAGGCATACGCGAAGAAACGCAAAGGGCGCTGGGCGCTGATCTTCGGATCGATCTGCCGCAGGGAGCCGGCCGCGGCGTTGCGGGGATTGGCGTAGGTCTTCTGACCGGCCGCCTCGGCCGCGGCGTTCAGCGCCTTGAAGCCCTCATGCTCCAGATAGACCTCGCCGCGGATCTCGATGACCTCGGGCCAGCCCGAGCCGGCCAGCCGCTCTGGGATGTCAGACAAGGTCCGAAGATTGGCGGTGACGTCCTCCCCTACCCGACCATCGCCGCGGGTCGCCCCGCGGATCAGACGGCCGTTCTCGTAGCGGATCGAGGCTGACAGGCCGTCGATCTTGGGCTCGGCCGTATAGGCGATTGTGGTGTCGTCCAGGCGCAGGAAGCGGCGCACCCGGGCCTCGAACTCGACGGCCTCTTCATCGGAAAAGGCGTTGTCGAGGCTGAGCATGGGCACGCCATGCTCGACCGGCGAGAACTGGGCCGAGGCCGCGGCGCCAACCTTCAGGCTGGGGGAGTTCTCGCGCACCAGATCGGGAAACACCGCCTCGATCTCGGCGTTGCGGCGCTTGAGTGCGTCGTACTCGGCGTCGGAAACCTTCGGCGCATCGTCCTGATAATAGGCGATGTCGTGGGCC
>Ga0208243_1001017_pt1 | contig 10919 bp, 11 predicted proteins | sample Subbio2Aug_QV12A_FD_184826 | JGI IMG/M metagenome (GOLD analysis project Ga0208243, IMG submission 184826) | Serpentinite rock and fluid subsurface biosphere microbial communities from McLaughlin Reserve, California, USA - CR12Aug_QV12A (SPAdes) | ecosystem: Environmental > Terrestrial > Deep...
CGTATCTCTGCATAGATAATCTGTTAGTCCCCTCAATTTTCAATGTTGTTGTGGTTCCCTCCATGCCTGATATTTCAGTTTCCTCATATACCACATAAACATTGTTATTCTTTTCATAAACACTGCCCATAGTTGAGAGCTCGATTTTGTTCTCTTCACCCTCTTGATTTCGTTGAAGCCCCTGTATTTTAATCATTCGTTCAATCTTCATATTGTACCTCTTCATATTATTGATTTTTGTCTTGGTATCTCTCTATTGCCAGCTCTATTAAGCGGTCTATTAATTCCTCATAGGGAATACCTGTAACCTCCCACATTTTAGGGTACATACTGATTTTCGTAAAGCCCGGCATTGTATTTATCTCATTTAATAAAATTCTGTTGGTTTTTCTTTCAACAAAGAAATCTATCCTTGCTAAACCAGTGCAGTCAATCAACCTATAGGCCTTGACTGCTAATTCTCTTACCTTATTAATTAATTCCTCTGGTAAATCAGCTGGGATAAAGTATTGGCTCTTACCATCAAAATATTTATCCTGATAATCATAAAACTCGTGGGAAGGAATTATTTCCGCTGGTAAAGAGGCTATCGGGTCATCATTTCCTAAAACTGAGCACTCAATTTCTCTAGCATCTATAAACTCTTCAATCACTATTTTACGGTCATATTTTGAAGCTATTTCAATCGCTTCATATAGCTGTTCTCTATTCTTAGCCTTAGATATTCCAACACTGGAGCCTAAATTAGCTGGTTTAACAAAAACTGGGTATTTAAAGCCCTCTTCAATCATATGTATATATTTATCCTTATCCTCCATATATTTTTTTCTATAAATAACCAAGAAATCTGCTTGAGCTATCCCTTCTGACTGAAAGAGCTTTTTGGCAACGGCTTTATCCATTGCCACTGCTGAAGCCAGAACCCCTGCACCAACATATGGCATATTCATCATTTCAAGTAATCCCTGAATTGTTCCGTCTTCCCCCATTGGTCCATGTAATACTGGAAATACTACATCTATTTTTTGTGTTTTTTCATTACCTATTGCCAGCATACCTACGCCAGTATCCTTAGGAATGATTTTAGCGGTGCAGCTCTGAGGATTGCTCTCAGCTATTAAATTTGTTTTTCCTTCCCATGCCCCAGATTCTATTTCATCTATAGCTCCTTCATAGTATTTCCATACACCCTCCATTGTAATTCCAACAGTTATGACATTGTATTTTTCTTTATTAATCGCCCTAAGTATTGAGGCTGCCGACATAAGTGATACCTCATGTTCTCCTGACTTACCTCCAAAAACCACCATAACATTCTTCTTTACCATACCTACACCTTCTTTCTATGCTTAATAATATTCTACTCCTGTTTATTTGATTATACAACTTTGTATATAAAATAAGCTTATAAAAACAACTGATTAGCTTAAGCCATCAGTTGTTTTTCCATTAGCTCTTTAGTTTCATACCTGCCCGTTCAACTGCCTTTTTTACTATGTTGCCACAATTTCTAGAAGATACATTACCATAGCCACCATCCCTTTGGACAGTATCAAAAATATCCAGCTCCTTAGCAATTTCTTGTTTAACCTCTTCTGGAATACTGTTACGACCTTTGCTCATAAAAAGCCTCCTATCCAACTATATTTCGTAAATAATTAACTCTATTATATTATATGTATTTTTTACTATTCTATTTCGTGTCTTGCACGTTTGTTTTCCAAAGGAACCCATGCCTTCCTTAGGACGCTTCGCTGTATCCTCCTTATTTTAATAAGGTGGGACAACCCCCCATTTCATAGGAATAAAACGAACTTTCCAATGAAATAAAAAAATGCATGAATTTCTCCATGCATTTAGAATTTAGAAGCCATTTTATATATTTGCTCTCTCGAAGCCCTTATTAAATCCCATACCTTTGATCTTAGCTCTAAGGACAGCCCCTTATCATTATCAATAGTATTCACCAGCTGATATTCCTCTTCTGATAATACATTTTTCAATTCTCTGCGGGTTGCCTCATCGATTAAACCCTTCTTGATGTCAATAAAGCATAGAGGCGGAAACATAACACACCACCAATTTTGTCCTTCACCTTCACCTATAACTATTCTTAAGGCTTCATACTTTCCCGCAGCCAAAACAACATCTCCGTATTTTTTAGTGGGGAAATTATAATCCCCCAGCATTACCTGTACATCATAGCTGCTATTATTCTCCTCCAGCTCCTCTTTTGCCATAGCCTTCATATAATACAAATGATTATTTAATATCTCTCTAGTTTCATCCACCGAGGAAGAAAGACTCAATTTTCCTTTCATTTCTGCTATAATTCTATCCCGAACCTTCAGCTTAAGCTGTTGATCCTGTGGTGAATCACTATTCGCCAGGACATGGAATCTTATTAGCCCCACACCCCTTCTCTCTGTGTTGGCATACCTATAGCCATAGCCTATACCCGTTGCCACTACAATTGCTAATGCTAAAACGAAGCTTGTAAGTTTTTTATTCATTGTATTTTCCCCCTGCTTATCCATTTGATTGGTCTATTCTCAGTATGTACTTACTTGGGAAAAAATATACAGTCCATCCTATTATTTTCTATTTTGATAAACCAACTCTTCTAAGCTTAGTTTCTACATTTACCTCAACAGTGAGGGTTGGGAATATCTCATTCCAGTCTCCCTTGATCTCCCTCCATACCCTTGGTTTATATTTTTCCAGATATCTATCAAAGCCTAAAACATCTACATTAAACTCACTTTGTAGCTTTTTCACAGTTCCCTCCATACTCTCCTTGATAATCTTGCTGGCATGATCCTGTATTACGGTTAAGAAGGTGGGGTCTAAAATATCCTCTTTTGCATTTAAGTAAAACATTTCTACATCCCCCTCCATCTCTATATTTATGATCATTTTCCTTTCGTTCTCGGTTTCAACATATTCATAGCTGGATTCTCCATCTGTTATAGTAAGAGGAACCACTTGATCCATATGGGGTACTGCAAAGGTTATAAATTGGATTTGACCATTTGCAATGGTTATATCATTACTCTCAGTAGCGCTTAACCAGCCCACCATTTTATAATCCTTGATAACTGCAGCCCCGGCCACCTTTATTTCCTCGCTGCTGGGAATAATTCTAGGTATTAGGGCAGAGCCATTTTCATGTAAGGTAATCAAGGCCTCCCCTAAATCAATAAGGGGAGCTTTTTGTGTTCTGTCCTTACGTCTAAAGATATCTGCCAAAAACATACCAACATTACCCTCCAGCTTTGGCTCCAGCTCTAATGCATCAGAAGCAGGTCCTTCAACAATACCTATGCTCACCTTTCTGCTCATAATAGGGTTTCTTTCAACAGCATCTAATACCTCCCGAAACAATAGCTCATCCCTTGCTACCTCTTCCCCTATCAGCATTACCTTTAAATGTCCAAAAAAGAGACTCTTATTTGTACGGGTGGCAAGTAAACGTTCTGCAGTGTACATATCAGTAGTAACAGTACTTAGGGTTACGTTGCCTACCTCAGGATCAGTTCCCATTCCACCCGATTGATTCCTAAAGCCTACCGTAATCTTGTATCTATTTAATGGATCCTGAGCCTCCTCCTCAGTGGGCTTATCAAAGCCCATGTTTGTTATAAATAATCTGTCATCTATTTCTACCTGATCCCAGCAGGAGGTTAATATTGAGCTACATATAAATATAATTATCAACTTAGACAACAGCTTCTTATGCATTTTTACCCTCCTTACCAAAGCCCTTTCTTATTAAAAGAGCCATCAATATCAGTATAGGCACTACAATAGCAATAAAGGTTGATGCATACTTAGTAAATATATCTAAGTATTCGTAGGTTGCTGCCATGCTATCGGGATATAATGAAATAAAATACATTATTGGTAATAATGGTAATGCAAACATATTATGGTTCCTTAAGCCTGAAATTTGGGCCAATAACAAGGCTTTACTAAGGTAAAAGGGTGCTATTGACATAAATACAATTGATACCCACACTACCATTACTACAGACTCAACATTTTCTATAAATAAGCCGGGAAACTCTATGGTTTTAAATAAGCTTAGTGTGGGCCATATTAGGTGCCTCGTCTGATATGTACCAAAACTAGCTAAAACCATAGAATTTAGAAACAGATAGAAAAGTGTTACCATAATCATAGTGTATACTCCCGATTTTGGCGCCAACTCTGGTTTATTATAAAATACACCAAATATTAGTATTAGCTCAAAGCCCAGAAATGAAAAAAAAGATATTGGTACAGCCTTTATGAGGTCCAGTACAGGGGTCTGGAATAATGGTAATAGATTTGATAAATTTGTCCCTTGTATTGTCAATAAAAACAAGGGTATATTTAATAATATTATTATTGGTAGCAACAGCTCTGCAAGCCTACCCAAGGTCTCTATTCCTCTGCGAACTAGATAAATACATGTTAGTAGCATCGAAAACATTATTACCTCGATTGGGGTCCTCAAAAGCAGAAACATCTTTATTACCTCCCCAAATATCCTTAACAGCAGAGAGTTCAGAACCAGACTATACAGTATAAACACTCCAGCTAAGACATAAGCAACTGGCTTGGTGACGGTTTCTGTCAATATTTCCATAAAATTCATCCCCGGCAATTTTTTAACTATATAGCTCATGAGATATACTAATGCAGTAGTAATGACACCGCCTAATAAAATGACGATCCAACCATCGGTGCCTACTGCCTCTGCCAAGGATCTAGGAAGAGTTAAAATACCAGTTCCAACAATAGTCAATATAAATATACTAACCATTTGGGATGTAGATACCTTTTCATTATTCTGATACATGCTTACTCCTCCCCTTTCCCAAAATTCTCTTGCTTTTTATCATCCATTCGATTTTTCTGACTTAATCTAGCAGTTATACCTCTATTGCTCATTGCTATAAGAGGGCTTCTTACTAATGTATCCTTCAAATCACTAAAGGTATCTATAAAGGTAACAAAGGGTGATAGGTAAGGTATTCCAAAGCTCTTTAGACTACATAGATGTACTAATAGCAGCAGTGAAACTAATGCAACTCCATATAGGCCTAAAGAGCCTGCCGCAAATATAAAGGCAAATCTTAGAAGCCTGAAGCCAATGGCAACATTATAGCTAGGAATTGAGAAGGAGGATATAGCTGTAATAGCCACAACTATTACCAGTAGTGGCGCAACTATTCCTGCCTCGACAGCAGCCTGTCCAATTACCAAACCACCAACAATACCAATCGTTGCACCAATTGGCTTTGGCAGCCTTACCCCAGCCTCCCTTAATATCTCAATAGCAACCTCCATGATAAGGGCCTCTACAATAGCAGGAAAGGGTACCCCCTGTCTGTTGGTTGAAAGGGTTATAGCCAGTTTTGTTGGTATCATCTGAGGATGAAAAACGGAAATTGATACATAAAGTGAAGGTCCAGTTAATGATATAAAGGCTGCAATATATCTTAATATTCTTGTAGCCGATGCTATTGGCCACCTCTCATAATAATCCTCAGCAGACTGCATCATCATATTAAAGGTGGTGGGTACTATTAATGCAAAGGGGCTATTATCTACGATAATCACTACCCTGCCCTCTAAAATGGCAGCTGCAGATACATCTGGGCGCTCCGTATTCTGAATCTGAGGAAATAACGTTATCCAGTTATCCTCAATAAACTGTTCGATATAGCCACTGTCTATAATTGCATCAAAGTCTATCTCCTTTATTCTTTTATCTACTTCAATAAGCACCTTTGGATCAACAATATCCTCCATGTACATTATTGCTACATCCGTTTTGGAGCGTTCACCTACCTGGTAGGTTTTTATCTTTAATCTAGCATCTCTAATTCTTCTCCTTATAAGGGCAGTATTTATACGAAAGGTCTCTGTAAAGGCATCTCTTGAGCCTCTTACCACAACCTCAGTAACAGGGTCAGAAACCCCTCTAGCTGCCCAGCCCTTAGAAGACACTATGATTATTTTGTCGTACTGATCTATAAGCAGCACAGACTCTCCACTTAATATGTTCATAATAGCTTCATCTATAGTCTCGATTTCCTTCATTTCTGTGACTGCTATTACCTTATTTTTTATCTGATTTATAACCTGCTGAGTGCTATCTATTGTTTCGTTATCTGTTAACCTGGTACTGATCATAAGGTTATTAAGAACAAACTTACTTAATAGCATTTTATCCGCAAGTCCATCTGTATACACTAAGGCAGCTTTAACCTCATGCTGCTCTCCAATACTAAATTCTCTGTAAACGATGTCAGTACAATCCTTAAAGGCATCCTTTAAAAGCTCTATATTTTTATCCAGACTTTTGAAGGGCTTTAAGCCATCATAACCCTTTTTATCCTTTTTTCCAAAAAGCTTATCAAATAAACCCATTAATAATGCCTCCTAAAACTAGATGATTTTCATAACAATAAACAGAGCTATACTACCTAAAATATAAACATAGCCTAATATCTTAGCTACCACTGACTCTTTGTCATACTTTTGCTTCTTCAGCTTTGGCATATCAACAATCAACAAAAATAACCCTATTAAAATAAAGGTTATAAGTATAGGAAGTGTAAACAGGCCCTGGATATGTTCCACTATATTCTTCATTCTCTCACCCTTTTCATAGTTGTATCCTTTTATAAGTTTTACAAATTTGAGGTTCAATATACAATATCTTCCCCAGTCTCCAAATATTTTATAAGTACAATCTAAAACAAGGTGGTGGGACAAGGGGACAGGTTAATTGTCCCAAAAAAAATACACCTCCGAAAGCTAGATTCTCATTGTCTAACTTTTGGGGTGTATTTTTTGGGGGCAATAAACCTGTCCCCTTGTCCTACTTGTCCTATAGATATTTTTCAAATACCTCGATGTCCTCTATCCGGTCTAAATCATGACATAGCTCTGGGCTCTTACATATTAAGGCCCTTGCCTCAACTCCGAAGCGCCTTTTAATATATCCCTCTATATCAGCTATAGCTAGCCTTTTAAAAATTAATTTAACAATTATACCTATACCCAAAAATCCTGCCATTTTAAAAGGGTTCTTTCTATTGGCTATCATATGCCTTCCTACAACTACTAAGGTTTCTACCGATTTGGGAGCTAGTATAAAAAGATTTCCTCCTGTATAAGCTCCGTCTTTTAATGAAGCATAGGTTCTCTTTACGTCTGGATAACGAAGACTACAGTCATTTCTCTCAGCAATTGGATACAATAAATCAGCCTTTATTTCAAGCCCCTTGGAGATAAACTCTCTAACCATATCACCCTTTAGCAGGGGCACATCACAGGTGGCTATCAGTACCTTTTCATCGCTTGCGAAGTAAGATAGGGCATACAAAACATTATCCATAATATCATTTTGATCCTCTATTATATATTCAACCTCATCACCTATAATTGGCTGTAGCAATTCTACATCTCCCACCACCAATACATTGTTAATGATAAGTGAGGACTTTAGGGCATTAATAACATACTGTATCATGGGACTTCCCTTCAATGGGATTAATGCCTTCCCACCCTGCTGACTGTTAATGCTCCCTGTTCTACCACCTGCCAGTATTATGGCGTTCATTGTACTTCCTCCCTAACTACTTACTTGTCATTGTGCTTTAAGGCTGTTTCTATCATGTGATTACCAACGTTTTCAATATGTTTAATTGCATTCTCATAGGCTTTATCTGCATCACGTTGAGCTATGGCTTCTAAAATTGCTTGGTGCTCTTCTACAAGCTCCTTAGCCTTATTATACTCTGAAATATATCTAACCCTGAATCGATAAATTTGTTCAATTATACCTTGAGCAATAGTATTTAGCTTTGAATTCCTAGTTGCAGTAAAAATTACATCATGAAACTCAATATCCTTTTGGATCATGCCCTCTAAATCATCTTTTTGATAGCATTGCTTAAATTGATAGCAAATCATTTCAAGCTTGTCCAGCTCTTCGTCAGTCATACGTTCTGCGGCTAGGGAAGCAGCTAAACCCTCTATTACAGTTCGAATCTCTAGAACCTCCATTATATCCTTTAGTGAAACATCAGCTACATAGGCACCCTTTCTAGGAACCATAATAACTAGACCCTCCAGCTCCAGCTTACGGATTGCCTCCCTAACAGGCGTTCTACTAACTCCCAGCTGTTCAGCCAGTTGTATTTCCATCAATCGTTGCCCTGGCTCTAGCTTTCCGTCTAGTATAGCCTCCCTCAGGTTCTCAAAAACAATTTCTCTTAAAGGCTTAAAGCCTTCAATTCTTAGGTTTTGTAGATTACTCATTATTATTCCTCCTACTATAACTTTGTACTAAATAGGTTTGTTTATATAATATCGACAAATTTTCATAGGCCGACTTAGCACGTTCGTAGTTTTTGAATATACCGAATACAGTTGGTCCACTGCCAGACATCATACTACCTATTGCATTATACTCCAGCATCTTATTCTTAATTTCCCTAATAACTGGGAACCTTACTTCACTAACAGATTCCAATACATTAAACATATTTTTAGCCAATAGATTTATATCCCCGTTGTCAACAGCTGTTAGAAGCAGCTTTGTATCGGATCTCTCTGGAATTTTGGTCAAATCCAGCTGTTTATATACTTCTGCAGTCGAAACAGATATAGATGGCTTGGCTACAACCAACCATACATTCTTTAACCCTCCAATTGGTGTCAATACTTCACCTATTCCCTCGGCATAAGCAGCACCACCTAAGATACAGAAGGGTACATCTGCACCCAGCTTTGCCCCCAATGTCATTAGCTCCTCTGTTGACAGCTTAAGATTCCAAAGCTTATTTAGACCAATAAGGACAGCGGCAGCATTTGTACTACCACCTGCCAGGCCGGCAGCAACAGGGATATTCTTTTCTATCTTTATACTTAAACCAGTGCTTATATTAAAGGTATCCTTAATTAAAGCCGCAGCCTTATATGCTATGTTATTGCTATCCTTTGGTATAAAGGGGCATTCAGAAATTATCGTAATATCCTTTCCTGAAACCTCTTTTACATTGACCAAATCAAAGAGATCAATCTGCTGCATTATCATTTCAACATCATGGTAGCCATCTGGTCTTTTACCTATTACATCAAGGGATAAGTTGATTTTTGCTCTTGCTTTTATTTGTATATTTGCCATCCCCAACACTTCCTCTAATAATACTAATTGTATATATTATATATTAAACAAAGAATATCCTGCAAAAAATTTTATCAATACACTAAAATTATCATTACAAACGTTAAAGAGGCCACCCTAAAGTGACCTCTTTGAAGCTCTAAAATTTAAATTTATGAATCTTTTCGATTATTACATAATCTCCTGGATGTACTGAATTTACATCTTCAATTCCGTTGCTTTCAATCAGCTGCTTTACAGTAGTGTTATACCTCTTAGCAACCTTCCATAAGGTATCACCAGGCTGTAGGAAGTATAATGTTAGACTAGGCTTTCCAGCAACACTTAGAACCTCGTCTAAATCCTCAATTTGCTTAATTGATTCCACTGACTTAGTCTTATATGCTTCACAGGTAGCACCAATATTTACTCTAATATCCACTTGATCATTATTAAGTATATCGTAGTCCACTTGTTCTACAAACAAATCTACATTAGCCTCCATGCCATTTCTTAGTCCATCAATATCTACAAAATGTCTAAAAGGAATTTCATGAGAAAAGCTGTATAATGGCTGAAGTCCTTCTTCAGATGCATAAATTACATTAGTCTCTAATACTCCCTCTATAACTGTTTTATCCTCCACAATGTGATAATCAGTTAAAATTGGCTTTGCATGAATTGAAAATAGCTTATGTAACGAAGGATGAGCAGAAGGTTTATCAAGAGATTCTCTGACAATCATATGAGCACGATTCATGCCTATGTTTTCCTTAAGCTCTATGTATTCCTTTTGAAGCTTTAACTGCCTGCTTGGAGAATAAGCATCAACTACTAGCTCTACTGCTTGAGTATCCATTACCTTTACATTTACCTTTGATATGGCCTCAATTTCTAAGACCTTTCTTTCACCCTGTAGATTTTCTTTAACATCTGTATAAAGTTCATCTACATTTAGCTTTAATTTATACTTCATATCGCCATAAGCGTTTGGAACCTCAACAAAGTGAGTAAAGGGTATTTCTCTCTTAATTATATTCAAAGCGCTTTCTTCCTCGTCTGTAAGATAGAATACCTCTACAGTTAAAGCCCCTCCAACGATTACTTTGTCATCGGTAACCTTAGTTTCCTTTTCTACTACCGCAGCGCTCCACTTTAGAACCTCTTTAATCCCAGCTACAGATTCATCTAATTCAAAGGTATCCTTTATTAGAGCCTCTGAACTATTATCTCCAATTAGCTCAGTGAAGTAAATATTTTCCTTCAAAACTTCAATATCATCTAAACCAGCTACATCTCTCGTTATCTCCTTTTTGTCTTCAAGAATTCCTTTACCTTCTAGGTTAATAACAGCCTTTACAGCAATCTTTCTTTCGTTATTTATCTTGAAATCGATATGCTCTATATCAACCTCAACCTCTGGCCTCATCTTTGAAGTAACCCCATGAACTGGTATACTTTGCTTAAACACAGTGCTGCTATCTATACTATAAAGAGGCTCCTCCCCTTTGTCTGATACGTATAGAATTTTAAATTTAATTGTACCCTCTACACCTATCTTGTTTTCTGTAACTTCTTTTTTTGTCATTTGAATTAGTCCATCAACCGATATTACTCTTGAAATATCTGGTTTTGAGTCAGGCACCAGTATATCTCCTTCAATAATAGACTGAGTCATTTCCTGACCAATAACGAGGTCTGAAGTTATTGATTCTTTAACCAACTCAACAAGCATTTGCTTTCCTCCCTCCAA
>Ga0208243_1001020_pt1 | contig 10903 bp, 8 predicted proteins | sample Subbio2Aug_QV12A_FD_184826 | JGI IMG/M metagenome (GOLD analysis project Ga0208243, IMG submission 184826) | Serpentinite rock and fluid subsurface biosphere microbial communities from McLaughlin Reserve, California, USA - CR12Aug_QV12A (SPAdes) | ecosystem: Environmental > Terrestrial > Deep...
ACTTTATCACCCAATTGTTTCCCAATGGCATATGCTTCTTTTGCTGTTTCCCATAAACTAGTAGCAGTCATGTGTAACAAAGCATCGCTTGTATCAATACCATGTCCGGATAGTCTGGATAGATACAAGTTGGCACCCAATTGTTTCGCCAGATTCCGATGAACAGGATTCCCTTCTTCCTGACTGGCACTAAACCCATGCAGGTACACAATGGCGTATGCTGTTTTGTTTTTTAATGAATCATTGTTCCATACAATTCTGGCTTCATTGTCTGGTTTTATCTTGTGAAATGATTCAATGGTATGTACATAATTAATAAGACTATCAGGATGAGAAGGTAATGATATCAGATCAGTACGATAATCAGGTTTCTTGGGAGCGGGTCCTAAAATATATACTATTGAAACAACAAGCAATGAAAGCAGTATCCGGATAAACAATCGCATAAAGAGTAGTTTTTGTTAAGTACTAAGTATGTATAATCATACAAGGTACAAAAACCCAACTTTCTTACGTGACGGATGAATAAACAAATATTTAATTTTTAGCTATTGTATTCCTGATATTTTCCGGGAAGGATCTTACGGAAAGCGACAGTTTCTGTAAATTTTCCTTTTGTTCTGATGGGTCCTGTAAATAATGATTGTAATTGATAAACAGGTAATAAAAAATCATACGATTATACTCATCAAGTGTTGTATCAGCAATGGTGTGTAAAATCTTTTCTTCCAGTATTTTTCTTTGCTTGCTTTCAGAGAGTGCCCTGCCGATTCTGTCTACAGCACCGAAATAATGATTGGATGAAGGGTTACTGATACGGAAGCAGATGCCAAATATCAGCTCATTTACATCGATGTTTAACTCTTCCAGTTCACGGATATACGTTTTTCTCGCTCCCCACGCATAGTTTCCGTCAGATACTCTCTCAAAACGATCATTCATGATGTCGAGATGAGCTTTCAGAAATATCTCCCAGCGTGCAGTTTCGGCTGATAGCAATGCAATATTTGCTGCATGTAGTCTTGGTGAGTTATCCATACTGCAAAATCCCATTACTTTAGTACCTCTCATTTGTTCAAGCAGTTTATTTTTTTCTTTGATATTCAGCGTCTGCCAATCTGTGGGCATAGAGGGAGAGCCAAAATCCAAATTATCTTTAAATTTTGCTGTGGTAGTATCAATCATACAATCAGCATATCCAATCGAAAGACTGTATTCTTTTGGGAGCTTTTTCGATACCAAAGGAGCAGGGAAATAAAAAGCTTCTATGTATTCATTTGAATAGTTTGTGCGTTTATGGTGAACATAGACCCAACGGGTATTAGCCGGGTTATACAGTATACTGGTATCATAAACAGTAATGTTAGATATAGCTTCATTATTCAAGGCAATGTTTTCAAAGAGGGAAATATTTGTTTGTCGATAATCTTTATATCTCTGCCAGACTACTGTATGATTTTTATGAATGATGGCTTGAGGATATTTTTTTAGAAAATCTTCAAGTGGTAACTGATTCAGCATATCACGGCTTGCTTCTTTCATGTCTCCGGTCATCAGTTTTACAAGATGCCCTGTTCCCTGATACAAGGAGAAGTACTCAGGAAAATCATTACATTTTTTGTATTTGAGATTCAATGAATCAGCTATCCGGCTGAGTATGGTCATGGTACTTTCATTATAGATAAGTCCATTAGGGTATACTTTAAATTCAGATTCCTGACTGAATGCGGCTAGGGATGAGATAATGATCAGCCCTGTACAGATAAATGCTTTCATGATCTGGTATTGAATGAATAAAAGGATAGTGCTCTGATAATCAGATGCATTTACAAATCTTTTACATACATAATACAACTAAATTATTAAGTTTTCAGTAGGTTTTGCCCTCCCGCTATAAAGCCGTACCTTTGCAGCCTTAAAATTTTACATGGAAATAAGAAACATTGCCATTATTGCACACGTTGACCATGGCAAAACAACATTGGTAGACAGGATTTTACATGCTACCAAGGTATTCAGAGACAATCAAGAAACCGGCGATCTGATCATGGATAGCAATGATCTGGAACGCGAAAGAGGGATCACCATTTTTAGTAAAAATGCTGCTGTTACCTATAAAGACATTAAAATAAATGTGATTGATACACCGGGTCACAGTGACTTTGGTGGTGAAGTAGAGCGTGTTTTGAAAATGGCCGATGGGGTTATTTTATTGGTGGATGCTTTTGAAGGTCCTATGCCCCAAACTCGTTTTGTACTGCAAAAAGCATTACAACTGAACCTGCATCCGATCGTGGTGATCAATAAAGTAGACAAACCAAATTGTCGTCCGGATGAAGTACATGATGCGGTATTCGAATTATTCTTCAATCTGGATGCAACAGAAGAACAACTGAATTTCCCTACTTTTTATGGTAGTGGTAAAAATGGTTGGTTCAATGATAGCTTAACACCAACTGAAGATATCCTTCCATTGATGGATGGTATCATCAAATATGTACCGGCACCGAAAGTAAATGAAGGTACTTTACAATTACAGATCACTTCATTGGATTACTCTTCTTTCCTGGGTCGTATAGCCATCGGAAAAGTAACCCGTGGTTCTATCAAAGAAAACCAGCCGATTGCATTGGTACAAGCAGATGGTTCTATCAAGAAGAGCCGTGTGAAAGAATTGTATGTATTTGAAGGTATGGGTAAGCGTAAAGTAACAGAAGTATTGTCTGGTGACCTTTGTGCAGTAGTAGGTTTAGAAGATTTCAATATCGGTGATACCATTGCTGATGCAGAAAATCCAGAAGCTCTACCAATCATCAGTGTGGATGAGCCAACAATGAGTATGACTTTCAGCATCAATAACTCACCATTCTTTGGTCGCGAAGGTAAATTTGTTACCTCTCGTCACCTGCGTGATCGTTTGATGAAAGAGACGGAGAAGAACTTAGCATTGCGTGTAGAAGATACAGATAGTGCTGATAGCTTCTTGGTATATGGTCGTGGTATCCTGCATTTGGGTGTATTGGTGGAAACCATGCGTCGTGAAGGATATGAATTGACAGTAGGTAATCCGCAAGTATTGGTTAAACACATTGATGGAAAGAAATGTGAGCCTTATGAAGTGTTGGTGGTAGATGTACCAAGTGAATTTAGCGGTAAAGTAATTGATCTGGTTACCCAACGTAAAGGTGAAATGCTGGTGATGGAAAGCAAAGGAGAGATGCAACACCTTGAATTTGAAATTCCTTCCAGAGGATTGATTGGTCTTCGTTCTCAGATGTTGACCAATACTGCCGGTGAAGCTGTAATGGCACACCGTTTCTTAGAATACAAACCTTGGAAAGGGCCTATCCCCGGAAGAAACAATGGTGTATTGATCGCTAAGTTTCAGGGTGTAACAACGGCTTATTCGATTGATAAGTTACAGGATCGTGGTAGCTTCTTTATTGATCCGGGAGAAGAAGTATATGTTGGACAAATCATTGCGGAACATATTAAGCCGGGAGATCTGAATGTAAATGCAGTAGAAGCGAAGAAATTGACCAACCACCGTGCAAGCGGTAGTGATGACAGTGTTCGTATTACTCCGAAATTACAGTTTACATTGGAAGAGTGTATGGAATACATTCAACAAGATGAGTGTATTGAAGTAACTCCGAAAAGCATTCGTATGCGTAAGACAGTGTTGAATGAAGAGGAGCGTAAGAAAGTGAGTAAAATGATGCAGTCGGAAGCGGCTGGATAATCATAAAATTTTTATTTTCAAAGGGAGAATATCAGTAAAACGATTTTCTCCCTTTTTATTTTTATTTTGAGGTATGAAATCTATTGATAAAATACTTAGCAAAATTGAAGATTGTATTACTAATGACTCATATCAAGAAGTTGAGACACAATTTTGTGAGATTAAGGACAATAGCTCAGATAATTCCTCTTGGAATGAAATTTTTAAAACAGCGTGTGCGTTTTTAAATAAAGATGGTGGATTTATAATTATTGGAATTAAACAAGATGTCGAGAAGAGAAAATATAGATTGACTGGGTATGATGAACGTAATGAAAATAAATTTGTCGCAGAATTGCCAGTTAAATACACAGATTTAAAGTGGAAACCTCTTGATCTGAGTAGGAATTTTTCTCATGAAATAAGAGATTTTTTGGACAAACGAATATTAGTTATTTATGTGAATCCTTTATCGGATGAAGAGAAATTTGCATTTTATAATAACACTGCGTATGAAAGGAAGTTAACCGGAGACTATAAAATATCTAAAGGTAAAATCGATTCTCAAGAAGAGTATAAGAGAGAACTTGAAGATGCTAGAGAGCTTTCTCCTGTTATTGGATGTAAAATTGAAAATTTAAACGTCGATAAATTAAATGAATATATTCATCTACTGAATAAAGAGAACAAGATTGAAGCTATAAAAACAGATATTCAATCTGCAAAACAATTTCTAATAAGAAAAAATTTTATCCGCAATGACGAACCAACTCTCCTAGGAGTATTAGTTTGTGGAGATAATATAGAAGACTTTTTAGGTAATAAGTGTCAAGTTGATTGTTATGTTGATGTAGATTCCGAACTTAAAGTAGCCGAAGGGAAACGTATAATTCGTGACAATATACTTAGGTTGATGGAGAGGAGTATTTCTTTTATTAATCAAAATATCAAAGTCGGCGTTAGTATTGAAGCAGGAGGGAAAAGTAGCCCTGAATACCCTGAAAGATTAATTAGAGAATCGGTAAATAATTCTCTAGCACACCGCGATTACTCGATCAACAGATTTATTAATATAAATATTCGACCAAATAAGCATATAGAAATTCGAAATCCCGGTAGATTTAAAGATGATTTGGTCATTACATATCTTAAGTCCGGATATTCTTTACGAAGAATAATACCAGGTAACCCAAGAACTAATAATCCAAAGCTAGCCGATGTTTTAAAAGTTTACGATAAATGGGAAGGGAGAGGATTAGGTATGGCAACATTAACTAATGACTGTTTAGATAATAAAATCGATCTTCCGTATTATATTTTTCATTCTCCTAATGAACTATCATTATTTATTCCTAAGGGTCGTTTATATGATGAAAAAATGGATTTTCTTTTTGATTGCTATAGTTCTTACATAGCAATTAAATTGGGAGGTAAAGAAATTACTTTTGAGCAAAAAGTAGTTTTATCATATTTCTACAAATCCGAACAATTAAATAAACAAGACCGATATACAATTCTACTTAATAAAGATAATAATCATCATCTTGCAATAACTTCTTTAGAAGAGTGTGGGTTGATTAAGCGATTTGAAGAAGGAAGTAACGATGTCACATCAGTGTATTTACTGGATGACAATCTTTTTAAAGAAGATTTTACGAGTTCTCTTCGAAAAATGTTTGGAGCTGATTACGATGTTTTAAATAGCGAGCGAAAACATATACTTCAAATTATTTATTTGTATAATACATATTCAAATGATAAATACCCTAATGCAAATAAGATCGGTAATATGATCTGGTCTCTACAAGGTAAGGCCTCAATTTTAGAAGGGTTTGAAGCATTTAAACGTAAAGTAAGATTAGCTGTTAATGCAATGGAGAAAAGGGGACTTATAAAAATTATAAGTAAGCATCAAAATCGACCTCAATATTCTTTAAATGATTCTTTCGCAAGAAGACCTTCATTATATGATGATGTTTAAATGATCTTATTTGTAGGGCAACCACTATTCTAACTATATATCTTTAGTCAGCTCTAATCATTTATCGAATGAGTGGATTTTTTTGAAGTATAAATTTCTTTTAAAGTGTCATCGGCTAATAAATGATTCGTATTACAATTGTCTCCATCACAACAGGGTAAAGCGTTGGTATTGCAAACCGGACATTGGTAATGTCCGTGTACATGTACCATCTGTACCAAATGACCACAAAACAAACATTGCATCTGCATACAGTGAAGTTAATAACCGTGCTGTATAGTTGATAGCTGTTTTTTCAACAATATTGTGCACAAAAAAGCCGCCTAAAAAGGCGGCTCGCTTGCTTAATAACCTGAATTACTTACCAGAATTTTTTCTTGATTCAGTTTCACTCAGGAAAACATTGATCTTTTCACTAAAAGTTTCTTCTCCTTGCTGAATTCTGAACGTAAGTTTATCTGCATCGTCTTGTGACAATACCAATCTCTTATCAAAACTCTTTGCATTGTAATGTTCTTTGAAGAACAAATCACCTTTTGCATCCAATACCAACAGCGTAAATTTCTTGCCGCTTGGGTTATTAAATTTGATGTTGAATGATACCTGCTCTTTTGAAGAACCCGCATACTTGATCTCAGCTTTTGCTGCTGCATCAGATCCATTCACTGCATTGTTTGCAGTGGCGTTGAATAATGTTCCTACTGCAAAGACAGTGCTCAGGGCTAATCCTTTAACAATAGATTGAATAGTTTGCTTTTCCATGATGTTGTTTTTTTACTTTGAATAATAGATGACCTGTCTCTGAATGGTATCAAAGACCTTCGTAGTGCAAGTAAAAATTTCGTAAAAGCAAAAACGTAGAAGCGAAGCAGGTTGGACTTTTATGTCCAAGGATGTACATCAGATTGCCTGTCGTATATCCTTAATACCTGCAAGGTAGAAAAGGTAACCCCTGCTAAAAAATGTTTTGTGGTAAGCGGTGTTAAGATATCTATAAATGCAACATATTAACGATCGTTAGTTTGATGGAATGGGCTTGTTCAAAGTATCCCATAAAACATCTTTTAATGCTGTTAATCCGGTTTGTGTTACTGATGAGATAAACAAGTGCGGAATATTCTTTGGAAGTTCTTTACTTATGGCTTCTTTGAGTTCATCATCCAGCATATCACTTTTACTGATGGCGATGATGAAATCTTTTTGAAGCATTTCAGGATTGTATTGTTCTAATTCATTTCTAAGTATCTCAAATTCTTTTTTATGGTCTGCACTATCTGCAGGAATTAAAAACAGGAGTACAGCATTTCTTTCAATATGTCTTAGGAAACGATGTCCCAATCCTTTTCCTTCTGCAGCACCTTCAATAATTCCAGGAAGATCTGCAATACAGAATGATTTTGAATCACGGTATTCCACCATTCCCAATTGAGGGGTTAATGTGGTAAAGGCGTAATTTGCAATTTTGGGTTTAGCGGCTGTGATGACAGACAATAAAGTAGATTTTCCTGCATTGGGGAAACCTACCAATCCAACATCTGCCAATACTTTTAATTCCAGGTTCTTCCAGCCTTCAACACCCGGTTCACCGGGTTGAGCATGTTCCGGTACTTGATTGGTAGGGGTTGCGAAATTGCTGTTACCCAATCCACCACGTCCACCTTTCATCCAAACAATCTGTTGTCCATCTTCAAGTATCTCTGCTTCTATCTTACCAGTTTCTTCATCTCTGGCAACCGTACCCAATGGCACTTCAATGATGATGTCTTTTCCATCATGTCCGGTACAATTGTTTTTGCTACCGGGCTCACCATTTTCAGCCAATACATTTTTGAAATAGCGTAGATGCAGGAGTGTCCACATCTGGGCATTGCCCTTTAAGATGATATGACCACCACGACCGCCATCACCACCATCAGGGCCACCTTTGGCAGTGAGTTTATTACGCATGAAATGCTTGGCACCGGCGCCACCATGACCACTGCGACAAAAGATGCGGATATAATCGATGAAGTTTGTTTTCTCTGACACTATTGAAGATTACCTCGTTTAATGGATGCAAAGGTACAAAAATGTCAGCCGTCTTGGTTTTTCCTTTGCTGGTTCCATGTTTGGTAGAGTTTATTCGTTTGTAGCTCAGTATCAGTGATGGAAGAAGCAGGTATTTCTCTTAAGGGTTCACAGGCTTTCCAATATTGCCGCATGTCATCAGGTAATTGCTGATAGAGTTGTGTACCCTGGGTTTTCCATTGTATCATCTCATCACTTACTTCTTTGATCTTTTTGGCCGGATTTCCGACAATTAAACTTCTGGTATCAAATGTTTCGTCTGCTTTGATAAAACTCAAAGCGCCAACAATACATTCATCTCCAAGTACTACGTTATCCATGATCACACTGTTCATACCAATCAAACAGTTTCTTCCAATTGTTGCTCCATGGATAATGGCTCCATGACCAATATGTGCACTTTCTTTCAAATGAACCGTAACACCGGGAAACATATGAATGGTACAGTTCTCCTGCACATTACAACCATCTTCAATGATGATTTTACCCCAATCACCACGAATGGCTGCTCCAGGACCCACATATACATGCTTACCAATCATTACATTGCCGGTAACAACAGCTTGTGGATGAATAAAAGCTGTTTCATGAACTACAGGAATATGTTCTTTGAACTGATAAATCATAAAAATACCCTACAAGTTACACATAACTATTGTCCGAATCCAACCAATATGCCTTGAGAAGTCATTAAGCCACCTGCACCAGTATTAAACTTCCATATTTGATTGCCTGTGTTAACATCAAATGAGTATATACCACCATTACCACCCCCGCCAATAAATATCTTATCATTTTCTATTACAGCAGCTGCACCATTTGCTAGTAGTGGTTTTTGCCAAATAATAGCTCCGGTATTTGCGTCAAGACAATGTAAATTCAGATCGTCTCCTGCAATAATGATTTTATTGTTATAAAAGACGGGGCCAGATGAAAAACCGGTATTATTCAGCGCTTGCCATTTTAAAGTGCCATTGGCGGTATTGACTGCATATACTGCTCCGGCTATACGAGGATTAAAATTATACCAGCCACTCATAAAAACGCTACCTCCTGCTATTGCCGGAGTAGATTGAGTAAGTGATACTTTTCCTTCTACCTCATACTTCCAAATCAGACTTCCACTTTGTGCATTGATTGCATATAAATTGCCATCGTTACTTCCGATATACAATACTCCATTTGAAATGACAGGGCTTGACTTGCCTATATATTGGTCAGCTTTGAAAGACCAACTTACCTGGCCGGAACTAGTATCCAGTGCATATACATAGGCGTCACTACTTGCAACATAGACCCTGTTTTGATATACCAGAGGAGTAGAGCTAACATTGCCTCCTGTTAAAAATTTCCATTTGAGGGTACCTTTTTGTTCATCAATGGCATAAAAATAATCATCGTTACTGCCGATGTATAAGGTTCCATTTGCAATTGTAGGACTTGATTCTATTGCTTCCCCAGTTTTGAACTTCCAGTACAAGCTTCCGGAAATGCTACTGATTGCATAAACATGGGCATCTATACTACCGGTATACACGAAGCTGTTATTATATGCAGGTTTGGAATACGCAAATGATTCAGTTCCTGTGTATTTCCATTTCTGAGTACCATTTGTAGCGTCAAGTGCATAGAAGTTTTTATCGCTAGAGCCAATAAATAAAGTATTGACAGGTGTTTGTGGCAAAACGGAAACGACATAAGATTTAGAGCTGCCATCATCTGCAGTTACGGTGTAAATAACAGGCATGGTAAAGTTTTGTACAATACCGCTGGCAGGTGATATGCTTTTCCCCTTAAACTCAAATTCAGGGATTAATGCAGAACGGTCAATTTCAGGTAGCAACTTTACGATTACACTATCATTTTTTACTGTGACAGTAAATAAACTAGTAATAGTTGTTCCGTCGCCTAACTTGATTTTCAGGGAAATGATTTCTTTATCGGTGTTAACCGGTATTTCTTTTTTTTGACAAGAAAAGTTAACACACAAAAATGTAACAGCTATCAAAAGCAGGAAAGGGATATTGGTTTTTTTTATCATGCATCAAATATATTATCCTTACGTATTCGACGATGAATTTATTAGGTCTTTTTTTGTTTTATAACATGTTCCTTTAAACAGTGCAATCAATTCGTTTTGATCATTCCTGACTTCAACAAGATATAATCCGGTGCTTCTTGTTATACTAATGCGTTTAGCCTCAGCGATCAATGTATCATTCACTTTAGTGGCTTTCGGAAATGAAATAGAAGTATCTAGCGCTACAGTTATTTTACCATCGCTATTACATGCAAATGCAAAAGCGCTGTCTGCCAGTGAAAAAGCAATACCACCATGTGCAATACCAAATCCGTTGATCATTTCTTCTCTTACAGTCATTTTTATTTTACTGTAACCTTCTTGTATATCCAATACCTCAATACCCAGCCACTGGGAAAATTTATCATGAATCATCATGTAATCAACAACTTGTCTGTATGGGTTGCTCATAAAATAATTTTAAGATCCTTTGAATTGAGGTGCTCGCTTTTCTAAAAATGCCTGTACACCTTCTTTGAAATCAGCGGTATCAGCGGCTTTCTGTTGATACACATCTTCCAATTGTAACTGTGCTTCCAAATCATTGGAAGCGGATTGGTTCAAAGCATGTTTGATATATGCTAATGCTTTGGTAGGCATTTGTGCCAAAGTAGCTGCTATCTTTTTAGAGGATTCTGAAAATTCTTCATCAGCAAATACTTTATATAACATACCTAGTCTTTCAGCTTCCTCTGCAGTTACTTTATCTCCCAACATCATCAAGGCAGTTGCTTTTTGCCAGCCAATCAAACGAGGTAATGTATAAGTACCTCCGCTATCCGGGATCAAGCCAATTTTTGAAAATGCCTGAATAAAGGAAGCAGATTGAGTAGCCACCACAATATCGCAAGCCAAAGCAATATTAGCACCTGCACCGGCCGCTACTCCATTCACTGCGGCTACTACCGGTTTAGGCATATTTCTTAATCGGGTAATGATCGGATTATAATGTTCACTCAAAATTCTTTGCATACCCGGTCCATTCGGATCTACTACTTCAGCAAGATCCTGTCCGGCACAAAAACCTTTTCCTGCCCCCGTTAAGTAAACAGCT
>Ga0208243_1001021_pt1 | contig 10899 bp, 5 predicted proteins | sample Subbio2Aug_QV12A_FD_184826 | JGI IMG/M metagenome (GOLD analysis project Ga0208243, IMG submission 184826) | Serpentinite rock and fluid subsurface biosphere microbial communities from McLaughlin Reserve, California, USA - CR12Aug_QV12A (SPAdes) | ecosystem: Environmental > Terrestrial > Deep...
CAATGATATGAATACCGAAGAATCCATGAACGAATTGCTGAAACGCATGAGAGGAACGAAGGACAATGAAGAGTTTCTGGCGTCGATGAATCGATGAGAAGGTGAAAAGTGAAAGGTGAAAAGTGAAAAGTGAAAAGAATATAAGTGTTGAGTGTTACTCAACACTTTTTTTATTCCCCTCCGTGTCACTCTGTGCCGTACTCTGTGAAACTCCGTGGTAAAAAACCACAGAGGTAAAGGAGTTGGGCACAGAGTTACACAGAGGGTTGAAATAGAAAAGCGGAATGCATATTTACATTCCGCTTTTTGTTTTTCGAATAGGATATATATAGTTGCTTGCTATGCTATACCAATTGAATGGTTTCGGTATATACTTTTCCGAAACGGTCGGTGGCTTTTATGGTAATTTGTTTGGCCATTGCAGAGGGCTTGGCAAAGAATAAATGATCGGCCAATGTAGGTTCTACAAACTTATGTTTTACCGGCAACTCAGGGCCTGCATATAATTCAATGGCCCAAGGATCGCGAGCCACTCTTTGTTCCATAGCTCCTTTGGCTTGTCCATCTTCCCACCATTCTACCCTCCATTTGCTATCCCAGTTCCACACATTGGCTACAATTTCATCAGGCGCATCCTTTAATTTTCCTTTTTCATACACGCGTAATTGATGATCTTTCGATTTTCCTGTTGATTTATAATACCAACTGATCTCGCTGCCGTTTACTTCATACACACCGTAACCCATTGGGGTACCATCGCCACAAATGGGACCCGTCCACCAAGCACCACAAACCGTTCCATGATTGTGCTCCATGATATTTCCTTCTTCCCAGGCTTCATTGAAATGCGTATGACCAGACATGATATGCACTTTATACGGTGCCAGTATTTTATATAACTGTCTTCTATTGGTAACAACACCGCCCATTTCTTCGTCTTTTTTAGCTCTTCTTGCCGCACCAGTATTGGTAGGAATATGGACACTGAGTACAACAGTGGTTCCGGGTTTTACTTGTTTCAAATCTTCTTCTAACCATTGCAGTTGGTGTTCTGTAATGTATCCGATATATTTTTTAGCTGTACCCACAAAAAACACATCATCCAATACTACATAATGAATCTGTCCGCGGTTATAAGAATAATAGGTGGGACCGAATTGTTGTTTGAATGTTTTGGCTGAGTAATCATCGGTGCGCGCATCCAGATCCATATCATGATTGCCGATTACATTAAAGAAGGTAACACCTGTTGCGGCGATTGCTTCCTTATAATCTTTGAAATATTCAAATTTATCCCACACCAAATCACCACAGCCGATACCATGAAACAAGCTACCGGCCGGATAAGAAGCTACCAGGGCTTTCAAATCAGGAACAGCTGTTGTCTTCAGCTGATCACAATCAGATTGTGAAATCATTTGTGTATCTGCCCATACTACAAACTGATGTTTTTGATCATCTACCGATAATTTTTCCAAAGCAAAGTCTGCCGTTAGAGTTGTTTGATCTTTTACTAATGGTTGGTAAAACCATGCAATCCGGTTTTGCTGATTAAATGCATAACCGGATGGGGTACTGATGTATACAAATTCTGCCTGCGCATGCGCTTCTATTTCATACTTACCTTGTTGATCAGTTAGCACAACTGAATAACCATCAGTAACCGCAACATTGGATATGCCTTTTCCATTGCTATGCACTTTGCCCGATACTACTCTTTGTTTCAATTTTCCATTCGCAGCACCCACCAAAGTTGGTGTGCTTAAAACAATGGTAGCAAGACTAAAATTTTTCAGGAAAGATCTTCTTTGCATATAAAAAATTTTTCAGTGTACTTCTCCGAAGGAGTCCTTTGGAGAAAAACACAGAAGTTAGGTTTATTTTTCCCACCAGCCTTTGATATTAAAATTATCTCCACCCATTTCTTGTACCGCTTTCTGATAATTAGCGGTATTGGTGGAGCGCACATTGATCGGATACATAAAACGAACCGGTACTTGCTTATTGTTCACCATACCATCAGCCGTTGGTAATTTGGGAAATCCGGTTCTTCTGTATTCAAACCATTGCTGATAATCCACAAAGAACAGAGATACATACTTCTGTAACATGATACGCTCTAAGGTTCCATCAAAAGCTGCAGCTGTATTTGAAAAATAAGTCGCGGGCATTACTGCTCCCCACTGTTCTACGGATGCTTTTACCCCACGCTCATAAGCTGTTCTGGATGCCGTTACATTGTTATAAAAAAGTTCTACTTCAGATTTGATGAATTCTACCTCTGCATAAGGCATCAATACACAGATCATAGGTGCAGTTACCAATGCTATATTTAGGTTAGATGGAATATATCGGAACTGTGATTCGCCACCTGAATAGCCACTTGGAATTCCCATATAGCCCAAGTTGCCGGTTCCTGTAGATGGTCTTGCCGTTGTTGAGAATTTCTCCCTACGCGGATCATTTAAGTTATTCAACTGGTCCAGAAAGAATTTTCCCATAGCGCGGAACGTAGTAAAATCAATGGCTCTTCCCCAAGGAGACACATTAGGAACTAGACCTGTTACCTTTAGTACCGCAGCTTGATCATTTGTCGTAAACACTGGATACTTGGTGGGATTATTGATCATATCTCTCAGTCTAGACATTGAATTCATTTCCGTTCTCTTTGAAACACGCAGTAGCAAACGCATCTGTAGAGAATTACAAAAACGTTTCCAGTTGGTAACATTATTGCCATACAAAATCTCTGTTCCAAACGTCATGGTTTTCGTTGTATTGAATAGATTATTTGCAGAATCCAAGTCTGCAATGATCTTGGAATAAATGGTTTTTTGATCATCGAACACAGGACGAAGAATTCCTTCATCACCTCTTGCTGCTTCAGTCATAGGCACATTACCAAAGCAGTCTGTAAGATTAGAATAGATCCATGCATTCAAAGTCAATGCAATGGCTTTATAATTCGGATCATTCAACTCTACTGCTGCATTGTACATTTCTTTTACATTGGTCAACCAACGGTAATAGGTCGTCCAGGTAGAACTACCCGCATTTTCCGCTATATCATAGCGATGTACGCCACCTGATGCACTAGGAAAAGGAAGTGATACCTGCATCAGATGAAAAGTAAAATCATCGGCCCTTCTGGTATTGAAAGATGTGACTTCATAAATAATGGGGTTTAACAAAGTTCCCGGACTGATTCGATCGATTCTGTTGGGATCTGTATTTACTTCTGCAAAATCTTTATCACAGGCTGTTAACATCAGTGCCGATGAAAGCAGTATACAACTGAATATATTTTTCGTTTTCATATTGATTGTCTTTCTGAATTAAAACTTGATGGTAATATTTGCTCCAAAAGTTCTGCTGGATGGAAGTTGACCCATTTCTACACCCGGTAATATGGTAGAACCATTAAGTGCCGCTGTTTCCGGATCGAAAATGGGGAAGCTGGTGATCAATAATAGATCTCTTCCATACAAGGCCATCGTTACTTGTTTGAATAATGTTTTTGCCAGTATGCGCTTGGGCAATGTATATTCCAATCTTGCCTCACGAAGTTTAATAAAGGATGCATCAAATGAGTTGGACTCAACATTCGCTCTTCTATAATACTCAACATAATAATCAACTGGCAATACTTTTCTGGTATTGGGCGAATAAGATTTATCAGGATTCTCTATCACTCCCTGACCAATGATAAAATTCTCTTCCCGACCACGCAAAGTATGTTTCAACTTACCCTGCTCACTCATTTTATGATGGGTTTGTGAATAGATGGTACCTCCGAGTTGTCCATCAAACAAAAAGCTGAATCGAAAATTTTTATAAGTAAACTCATTCCTGATACCTCCTTTCCAATCTGCATATGCGGTACCGATGTATTGTATCTCGGCAGGTCGGGCAGGAAGTCCATTAGCATTGTAGATAATTTGCCCGTCAGGAGCTCGCTTGAATCCAAATCCATAAATATCGCCTGTTGTTCCACCCACACGCGCCTGTATGGTTGCATTACCTCCATAACCAATATCTTGCTTGCCATCCATACCTTCTGCCAGTTCTAAAACACGGTTCTGATTTTTAGCCCAGGTAAGTGTTGTATTCCAACTAAAGTTTCTTGATTTAATGGGCGATGCATTTAACACCACTTCAATGCCTTGGTTACGAACAGCCCCCGCATTCAATACTGCTCTTGAATAACCCGTTGTTGGATCCAATGGAACATCAAGAATCTGATTTCGTGTAACATTACTATACAATGTAAGATCTAGATGTAATCTGTTTTTGAACATTCTAAAATCCAATCCGGCTTCATAGTTGGTAGAGATTTCCGGTTTGAAGTTTACATTGTGTAAAATCGTTGGTACAGATGCTGAACTTGGAAAATCACTGGTTCCATAGTATTTACTTGTTTTATAAGGATCGGTATCATTACCTACCTGCGCTACAGAGAATCTGAGTTTTGCAAATGAAATTTTCTTGGGTAATTGAAAGACTTCACTCAAGATCAAACTAGTGTTCACGGATGGGTAGAAGAAAGAATTATTCTGTACGGGCAATGTACTAGACCAATCATTTCTTCCCGTTACATCAATAAAAGCCCTATTCTTATAAGCAAAAGATGCTGTTCCATAAACGCTGTTTACTTTCCTATTGTTATCAACATTCGTCATAATGGGATTACTGATACCATTGCTGAGTTTATACACGGCAGGTGTAACCAATCCTTCAATGGTTCCATCCACACGATTATAAGAACGACTCATAGCATTAGCCCCGGCCGATGCAGTAACATTAATATGGTTACCAATTTTATTTTTATACGACAACAATACATCTGTATTGATTTCATAATCTAAAATGGTTTGTTGTTTATAATAACCGCGCTGGAAATTAGCAGTGCTGTATGGACGTTTTTGTTCTCTTTCCTCATTATTCATCATTACACCTGAGCGAACCATGAAATCTAATTTTTTAGAGATCTCATAATTTGCTGCCAAACTCCCCACCATCATATTACTTTTAACCGCATTGGTCATCTCGTAAGCTATCAGATAAGGATTATCAATAAATGAGCTGAATGGATGCACTTGATCAATTTGAGTCTGCCCTCTTCTCCAAATGGGTCTGTACCACGCCAGGTCCACATTCGGGTTCTGGAAAATCATGAAATAAGAAATAGACTGATTATTATATCCTGTTGCGGGAAGATTATCACTTTGTTTATTGGTATAATTGATTTTTGAAGTGATGCGTAATTTTTCAGAAATTTTCTGGTTCACACTCAATGCTGCTGTGATACGCTGATAACCCGTATTCGGCATAATCCATTCGTTCTTAGAGTGTGTGAGTGATGCACGAACAGAACCATTCTCTCCACCGCCTTCCAAAGCAATATTATTAGTGATGGTTGAACCCGTTCTCCAAAATCCTTTGATATTGTCTTTATACGGACGCCAAGGAACACGCGTAGGTGATTGTCCATCAACAACCGGATCATACTGAAAATATTCTTGTCCATTAAAGCGTGGACCAAAAGCACTGCTGGTTCCTCCTGTACTGGCACCATCGGCAGAAGCACCATAAGAATAGTACAACTGACCATTTACATTCACTGCTTTTCCGGTACCTTGACCATATTCATATTGGTAATCAGGCCAACGCAATACATTATTAAAGCTGATATTGGTATTGAGGGTAACACCAATTCCTTTTTCTTTTCTCGCACCAGATTTTGTGGTAATCAATAAAGCTCCATTGGCCGCTCTGCTTCCGTATAAAGCAGTTGCACCCGGACCTTTCAGTACTGTAATACTTTCAATATCGTCCGGATTGATGTCTGAAATACCATTACCAAAATCAATGGGTACATCGTTGCCCGACCCCGCACCATAAGCATTGCTCACACCAGATGTTGTTAATCCACTATTCATGGGCACACCATCCAGTACAATCAATGCATTATTACCATCTGGATTCATAGATGCATCGCCACGTAAAGAAACACGTACAGAATTCAATGGACCTGAACCCGGTGAAATTAAATTCAATCCCGCTACTTTTCCCGATAAAGCGCCTACCCAATTGTTAGAACGCGCGTCATTTACATCCCCTTCTTTCATCGTTTGTGCAGCATACCCCAATGCCTTTTCCTGGCGCTTGATACCTAATGCTGTTACTACTACCTCATCAAGTTTTGTGTTTTTTTCTTTTAGTCTGATGAGGATGGCATTGGTTTGGCCCGCTTGTTTTACTACAAACCCATTTTGTACCCCTTCTTCATAGCCTATGTAGGAGAAACTAAAATCATATCTACTTCCTACTTGTAATTGTTTGAATACAAACAAACCCTTTTCATTGGTCGTAGCAGAGGCAGATTCGTTGGATGAACCTCCTTGCCTACGTGCAACAATAGTTACCCCTTGTAATACCTCTCCTTTTTCAGTAAGAACAGAGCCGGTTACATCTGCTAATGCTGATTGTGCTTGTATCTGTGTGATACTAATAAATACACAAATCAGCATCAGTAAAACTCTCTTTGTGTTGATTGCTTTTTTCATAACATTTGTTTCGGTTTGGACAATAGATATTTACCAAGCACTTGAAGCACTTGTTTACCCTGTGTCTATATGTTGCCTATTGATTTTTTGTTATACTGAAGCGATTCGCTGCTTCTCGTCGTATTGACAAGTCGTTAATATTTCCAATAACCCTTAGGATTACTTCTATTGAATCTGTTGGCAATACTTTTCCCGTAAAATACCTTCCTGAGATATGTTGCTGATCATATCCAATCATCACAGCATATCTTTTTTCAATGGCTTTTAATACTTGTTCCAATGGTGTATTGTCAAAATTCATTTCTTCGATAGTAGCCAAAAGGATTTGTTGTTTTGTCTCTTTCTTCCCAATCGTCGATCTTTTATCTTGTTCCGGTGTAAACCCAAATACAGTGGTCTTATTTTCTTTCGTTGAAAACGTCATGGCCGTTCCCGGTAAAAGATACACGGGTCCGCTCCATTTTTTGGTGGATCCTATTTTATTGATCACCACTTTTCCTGTATAGAGTTTTACAGTAACTCCCTCTTTATGTTCCACTACCCTAAATGATGTTCCTAGTGCAGTAGTAGTGATTTGTCCGGATTCAACTATAAAAGGTTGACTTGTGTTTTTTTTCACTTTAAAAAAACCATTTCCGCTCAGCCGCACCCTTCTCTCTGTTCCTGAAAAATTTTTTTCGTACTGAATTTTGGTTCCTGGCGCTATGGTTGCAACCGATTGATCGGGCAACAAAACGTCTAATGGTTTTGCCGTTGTATTCACTCGCCATTCTACAGAACTCGGGTTTGTTGCACTTACTGATACAGGCTGTTTCGTTACTGCATATTCATTCTTAAAAAACCACCAACCAGTTAGTGTGAATATAAAAACCGCAGCTACTGATAACGCCATTTTCAATACCCGTACAGATTGTGACGACTTTTTAAACCGCAAACCCATAGTAATCTGTCTAAACATTTCTTCCCGGTACAATGCCGGTACGGGAATTTCCTTCCCTGCTTGTTTCCAATCGGGTCCTAACCAGTGTTCAACCAACTCCGGATGCTCTTGCAGATAAGATGCAACAGTGCGAGCTTCTTCAGCACCGCACTGTTGATCAAAAAAACGCTGAATTTGATTTTCACTTATCTGCATAAACGCTGTTGATCATTAATACGTAAACAATAACCGCTTACCCCTGCTGGTAATAATTAGTTAACAGTCAAGACTGCATAAAGAGAAAAAGCTGTGAGATGGTGGCAATGGAACGAAGCTGCTTAATGGCTTTTGAGTAATGATCTTCAACCGTTTTTATGGAGATAGAAAGTTCTTCCGCAACTTCTTTGTTCGTATACCCGTGTAATACTTTTAGCAAAAAAATCTGTTTTCTTACCGGTGGCAATTTTTGTGTGGCTGCTTCAATATAATTGGTATTTTCAAAACTACCATCTGCCTGCACCATAAGCGTTCCGGCTGTTTCAATTTCTTCCGTTCGAATAGAACGTTTATCTGCATTAGACATTCTGATATGATCAATGAGTACAGAAGCGGCAATAGTAAAGCATTGTACGTCCATTGAATATTCGAGTGATAGTGTATGTCTGCTTTGCCAGATCTTAATAAAAGTAAGTTGCGTTAATTCTCTTGCAACATCATGCTCTCCTATACGCTTCTGAAAAAAACGAAACAATTTAGAGTGAAACTCATTGAATAAAGCAGTAAACGCAATTTCTGTTCCTTCTTTTACTGCCGTTACTGTAACCAGAGTGGGAGAATAAAGCAGTTCAGACATAAGAGAAAATTGAGGCTGTAAAGTTGAAGCACATTCTCTTTGGGTGAGATTATTTGATTGTTAAGAAACGGGGGAATGGTGAATGGTCAATTGTGAATGGTCAATGGTCAGTAGTGAGTAAGATAAAAAAGGGAAGTGATTATTAACCACTTCCCTTTTGTATTTTGGCTAGCCCCTATTCACAATTGACAATTGACAATTCTCACTTCTTCAACAACTTCTCATTAAACAATTTCAAAATTCGCTTATACTCATCCGTCCAGCTGCTGGGTTCTACGAAGCCGTGGTCTTCCATGGGGTATACTGCCAGCTCCCAATTGTCTTTCCCCAGTTCAATTAGCTTTTGTGATAAACGAACCACATCCTGAAAATGAACATTCACATCCACCATACCATGACAGATCAGCAAATGATTCTTCAATCCATTCGCAAAATTGATGGGTGATGATTTTGCATATGCAATACTATCATTCACGGGCTCATTCAAAATATTTGAGGTATAACCATGATTGTAATGCGCCCAATCTGTTACCGGTCTTAATGCGGCGCCGGCTTTAAACACATCTGGAGTGGTGAAGAGTCCCATCAGCGTAATAAAGCCTCCATAGCTTCCTCCATAGATACCGATCTTTCCTGCATCTACACCATAATTTTTAGTGAGGAATTTGGCAGCGTCTACATGATCATCCAGATCCTTGCCACCCATGTGTCGATAGATACCTGTTCTCCAATCTCTTCCATAACCACTGCTTGCGCGATAGTCAATATCAATTACGGTATATCCCTGATCCGCCAATAAATTATGGAACATGTATTCGCGGAAATATGAGCTCCACCAATAATGTACGTTTTGCAAGTATCCGGCACCATGTACAAATATTACTGCCGCTTTATTGTTCTTAGCTTTGGTGGGCTCGTACAAACGCGCATAGATCTGTTGTCCGTCACGAGCGGGAATGGTAATCATTTTAGGATCTCTCCATGGATAGGCTTTGAACTCATCGGTCACCGCTTTGTTCGTGATCTGTGCAGCTGTTTTTCCGGCTGCATTTTCTTGAAGAAACAGTTCCCAAGGTTTATTGCTATAAGAATAACGATAAGCAATCCATTTTTCATCCGGCGACATACTCACTTCATAACCACCGGTCATATTCGTGATCTTTTCTTTCCCACTACCATCTCTATTGATACGATACCAGTTGAGTTTACCGGGATGCTCTTCATTGGTCAGTAAATAAAAATGTTGTTTGTTATTACTCAGTGAAACAGACTGCACTTCATATTTTCCTTCCGTCAGTGCTGTTTTTCTTCCAGACGCCATATCATACACATACAAATGAGAATAGCCGGTTGCTTCGCTTTGGAAATAAAACTGAGCATCGTTGATCCATCCCAATGTTGCACCAAATGCACTAATACCCGGACCGCCGATCCATGCTTCATCACGCTGGCGATCGATCAGTTTCAGTTTGGCGTTTTCTGCATCCAGTTGCATGATCCATCGGTCTTTATTGTCTTGAGAACGGATGTCTACAATCGCCGCCGTTCCTGATGCATTCCAATATGGACCATTGATCATGACACCACGAATGGGTGCTCTACGATTGCCAAATTGTTTGGGATAATCTTTTACATAATCCGGCTGATCCATGATACCCGGAATCGCAGCAGAATCAATGACTACCATCATGAGTTTATCTTTTGTTTTATCAAACACATAAAACTCATACCGTCCGAGGGGTGCGCCCACTTTTGTTCGGGCAGGAATATCGGTTGTGAATCCGCTTTCCGTTACATAATCCGGAACTATAGTGCTTTTGTTATTGGCGGGCGCCTGATATAGACGATACGTAACAAAACGTCCATCCGGACTGATCTGTAAGTTTTGTAATTGCTTCTCGCCGATACCAATCGGTTTTAAAGTATCGGTATCGCGATTAGCGCGCAAGAATTCAGTGCGGGCATCTCTTTTTTCTTTTCTTTCTTTTAATACTGAAAATAGATCGAGTTGCTGATCGCGTAACCATTGTTCTTGTGATTGTGTCAATGCGGCAATAGCAGGTACGGTGTTTCTTGCTCCACCCAATTGTGCAGCACCACGACCGCCAAAAGGTACAGCAGTAACAGCTGTTTCTGTTCCACGACTGATATTGGTTAATTGTAGTGTGCTTCCATTTTGCGTATGCCAGGCATATAAATTCTGATTGCGATTGTATACCACCCATTCATCTTTCAAAATAAAACGCGGTGCAAACTCCTGTTCTTGTGTTTGTGTGATGCGTATGGTTTTTCCGGATATGATATCCACCATATACAGGTCTCCACGTAAAGCATATAACATTTTAGTGCGGGCTTCATTGTACACAGCGTTATTCTGTGCTTGGGCCAATTGTACTTCTTGCAATGATGCGCGTACCGGTGATCCGTTGGCACCAACAGTGAACACATAAGTAGAGTCGGACATTTTTTTATCCGGGTTCCAGCTGAAATAAATTTTCTTGCTGTCTGCGCTCCAGAAAACATTAGAGGGCGAAGTGCCGATCCATTTTGGATCACGCATA
>Ga0208243_1001025_pt1 | contig 10839 bp, 11 predicted proteins | sample Subbio2Aug_QV12A_FD_184826 | JGI IMG/M metagenome (GOLD analysis project Ga0208243, IMG submission 184826) | Serpentinite rock and fluid subsurface biosphere microbial communities from McLaughlin Reserve, California, USA - CR12Aug_QV12A (SPAdes) | ecosystem: Environmental > Terrestrial > Deep...
CGGTATTCGCGCGGGGTGAAGCCGATCCTGTTCTTGAAGAAGCGGGAAAAATGGCTCGGCGCGGAGAAACCGAGGTCGAGGGCGATGTCGCCTGCCGCGCGGTCGCTGCTGATCAGCTGCTCGATGGCGTATTCGAGCCGCAGCGTGTCGTTGTAGACACCCGGGGTCATCCCGGTCGAGGCGCTGAACTGCTCGAAGAAGCGCGAGCGGGAGAGGCCCACGCCCTGGGCGAGCCCGTCGAGGTTCTGCAGGGTCTGGGGCGCCGCCCGCATGAGGGCGATCGCCTTGCGGATGCGGTGGTCCACGGCCCGTGCGACGATCTCTGGCAGGTCGACCGAGGAATTGTCGGCGAGCACGCGTTGCAGCAGGGCGAGGATGCTGGCCTCGAGGTCATCCTCGGCGTTGGGGGAGGCGGCATCCGTCATGGTCGTCGCGATGCGGGCCACCAGGGCGCGGATGGCGGGATCGACCCGCGCCGATTGCCGCGTGAAGGGCCGGCGTCCGACCGTGCCGCCGTCGCGGGCGAGCCAGCCGGCTTCCACGTAGAGCGCGAGGATGGTGATCGGCGCCTCGGTCACGTCCCGCCAGTTGGCGTGCGGGACCCAGGGATTGATCAGCACCATCTCGTCGTCGGTGATCGGGCAGCGCGTGCCGTCGACGTCGTAGGCGCCGTCCCGGCCTTCCACCTTGATCAGCGCGTGCACGTGCGGGTGCGCATGGACATGCACCGGCTGGTTCGTCCGGAACAGCGACACGCGGCCGAACAGGCCCTGATGAACGCCGATGACCCCGACCATGGCATCCTCCCCCGGCCGTTCTCGTCCGACGGCCTTGGCGGGGATCATCCACGAAATCGGACGGAAAGGTAAGTTGCTGGACGCTGCGGTAAGCGTCAGGGCGCGCGGGTGCCCTAGGGTCGCGGTCGGCATGCGGATCGCGGCCGATCACCTGGGGCGCGTCGGGGATCGCCGGGCCCGGTAGAGCAACGAGGCACCGCCATGGAACTGAGGCTCGTCGAGGACGTGATGGCTGCCGGGGCGAGGCTGGCATGGCCGGCCGACGGGGTCCACCGCGTCCTCTATGTCGTTCACGGCGAGATCGATGCCGGTCAGGGGAGGATGGGCGACGACCAGGCGGTGCTCGTCTCGGCGGCCGGCCGGGTGACCGCCGCCGCCTGCGGGGCGACCGTCTGGCGTTACGAGCTGGCGCCCGAAGGATCGCCCGTCGTCGCGCTCGACGGGGCGTCGGGGGCCACGCGGGAGAAATTGCGCGAGCGCCTCGCCTGGCCGGTCGCGGACGAGGTGCTGATCCGGGCGGACAGCGTCTCGTTTCCCGCGGGCGGCTGCGCCTTCCTGCACACCCACCAGGGGCCGGGCATCCGCTGCCTGATCGACGGGGGGATCCGCATCGACGCGACGGGACATTCCGCGAGCTTCGGCCCCGGTGCGGCCTGGTTCGAGAGCGGTCCCGATCCGGTCTTCGCCCAGGCGGCCATGGACAGGCCCAGCCGCTTCATCCGCGTCATGGTCCTGCCTGCCGCGCTGCTCGGCCGCAGCTCCATCGCCTACGTCAATGCCGAGGACCGGGAGAAGCCGAAGTCGCAGTCCTACAAGGGCTATGTCGACCAGATCATCCGCACGTGACCGCCGGTGCGGCGGTCCGTCAGCCGCGCCCCGGAGCACGGCGCGCGTCCAAGACGATCCGGTGGTGAGCGGCCCAGCCGCTCATCGCCACAAGGCGGCCAGCAAGGCCGCCCCGACAAACACGACAGGAGGACACCCATGGACATTCGTCGCCGCACCGTGGCCGGCGGGCTCGCCCTTGCCGGCATCTGCCTCGCAGCCCTGCCGTCGCAGGCCCAGGGCACCTATCCGGAGCGCCCCATCCGCGTCATCGTCCCCTTCGCCGCGGGCAGCGCCTCCGACATCGTCGGGCGCATCGTCCTGGAGAAGATGGCCGACGACCTCGGCCATCGCTTCGTGGTCGAGAACCAGGCTGGCGCCAGCGGCAACCTCGGCACCGCGGCCGTGGCGCGGGCCGCTCCCGACGGCTACACGATCCTCATCTCGGCCTCCGGACCGCTGGCGGTGAACCAGTCGCTGTTCCGGGACATCGGCTACGATCCCATGAAGGACTTCGAGCCGATTTCCCTCCTCGCCACCTTGCCCAACGTGATCGTCGTCAATGCCGGGCAGCCGCTGCGCTCGGTCGCCGACCTGATCGCAGCCGCGAAGAAGGCACCCGGCAGCCTGAACTACGGAAGCATCGGCAACGGCAGTTCGCAGCATCTGGCGGGAGCCTATTTCGAGCAGGTGACCGGGACGCGGATGACGCACGTGCCCTATCGCGTGACGGGGCAGCTCGTCACCGACCTCGTCGGCGGGCAGCTGCAGGTGAGCTTCCAGCTCATTCCCAACGTGCTCGGGCAGATCCAGGGCGGCCAGCTGCGCCCGCTGGCGATCACCGCGAACCGGCGGTCCGAGGTGCTTCCCGACGTGCCGACGGTCGCGGAGGTGGGCCTTGGCGGATACGAGGCCTATGGCTGGTTCGCGATGCTGGCGCCGAAAGGCACGCCCCAGCCGGTCATCGCCCGCCTTCATGCCGCCTACGCGAAGGCGATGGCGGATCCCGCGACCCGGCGGCGGATCGTCGAGGTCGGCGCCGAGCCGGCGACGTCGACGCCGGCGGAACTGAGCGCCTTCATGGCCGCCGAGGCGAAGAAGTGGGGCGACATCATCCGCGCCAACGCCATCACCGCCAACTGACGGCGGGAGGCGCAGGCCCGCCCAGGGGCCGCGACAGGGCGTGGCGGTTGCGAACGAACCGGAAACATCGTTCATTGCAGCCATGTCCGACGGCATCGATTCGACTGTCCAGCAGGCCGTGGCGGCCGTGGATCACCTCGCCACGCTGAACCCGGCCCAGCGAGCCGCCGTCGAGTACGGGGATGGCGGGATCGCAGGCCCGCTGCTGATCATCGCCGGCGCCGGTTCGGGCAAGACCAACACGCTGGCCCACCGCGTGGCCCATCTCATCGTGAAGGGCGCCGACCCGCGCCGCATCCTCCTGATGACCTTCTCGCGGCGGGCCGCCGCCGAGATGAAGAGCCGCGTCGAGAGGATCGCCGTCCGCGTCCTGGGCGAGAAGGCGGCGGCGCTGATGGAGGGGCTCACCTGGGCGGGCACGTTCCACGCCATGGGGGCCCGCATCCTCAGGGACTACGCCGTCGACATCGGCCTCGATCCCGCCTTCACCATCCATGACCGGGAGGATTCGGCCGACCTGATGAACCTCGTCCGCCACGACCTCGGCTTTTCCGGAACCGACAGCCGGTTTCCGACGAAGGCCACCTGCGTTGCGATCTATTCCCGCGCCGTGAACATGCAGGCGGACATCTCCGACGTCCTCGGCCGGCACTTTCCCTGGTGCGCCGGCTGGGCGGACGAGCTCAGGCAGCTCTTCGCCGCCTATGTGGACGCCAAGCAGGCGCAGAACGTCCTCGACTACGACGACCTGCTGCTCTGGTGGACGCAGATGTGCGCCGAGCCCGCCATCGCGGAGCATCTCGGCTCGCGCTTCGACCACATCCTCGTCGACGAATACCAGGACACCAACCGTCTCCAGGCCTCGATCCTTCTGGCGCTGAAGCCGGAGGGCAGGGGGCTGACGGTGGTCGGCGACGATGCCCAGTCCATCTATTCGTTCCGGGCGGCGGACGTGCGCAACATCCTCGACTTTCCGGCGCATTTTCCCGAGACGGGGCATGTGGTCACCCTCGACCGCAACTACCGGTCGACGGACACGATCCTCGCCGCCGCCAACCAGGTGATCTCCGGGGCGTCGGAGCGCTTCACCAAGAACCTCTGGACCGAGCGGCGGTCGGGCGAGAAGCCCGAGCTGGTCAGCGTCCGGGACGAGGCCGACCAGGCCCAGTTCGTCGCCTCCCGGGTTCTGGCCGCCCGCGAGGAGGGGATCGCGCTGAAGGCGCAGGCCGTCCTGTTCCGCGCCTCCCATCACTCCGGCCCGCTGGAGGTGGAGCTGACGCGGCGCAACATCCCCTTCGTAAAGTTCGGCGGCCTCAAGTTCCTCGATTCCGCCCATGTGAAAGACGTGCTCGCCGTCCTGCGCTTCGCCGAGAACCCGAAGGACCGGGTGGCGGCCTTCCGCGTGATGCAACTTCTGCCCGGCATCGGCCCGACCGCCGCCTCGAACGCCATGGAGGCCATGAGCCGGGCGCTCGACCCGGTGCTGGGGCTGCAGGTCTATCGCGCCCCGGCGCGGGCCGAGGCCGACTGGGCGGGCTTCGTTGAGCTGTTCGCCTCCCTCCGGGCCAAGGCGGTCTGGCCCGCCGACCTCGAACGGGTGAGGCTCTGGTACGAACCCCACCTCGAGCGCCGCCACGAGGATGCGATCACGCGTCGGGCGGACCTGCTGCAACTCGAACAGATCGCCTCGGGATACGCCTCCCGCGAAAGGTTCCTGACGGACCTCACGCTCGACCCGCCGGACGCCACGAGCGACGAGGCCGGGCCGCCGCATCTCGACGAGGATTACCTGATCCTGTCGACCATCCATTCCGCCAAGGGCCAGGAATGGACGAAGGTCTTCGTCCTCAACGGCGTCGACGGCTGCATCCCCTCCGACATGGCGGTGGGCACGAAGGAGGAGATCGAGGAGGAGCGGCGGCTGCTCTATGTCGCCATGACCCGCGCCAGGGACAGCCTCCACATCGTCACGCCGCAGCGGTTCTTCGTGCACGGCCAGGCGGCGCGCGGCGACCGGCACGTCTATGCCTCGCGCAGCCGCTTCATCACGGCCGCGATGCTCGATCGCTTCAGCCAGGTGTCGTGGCCGCCACCGGGGGCGGCTTCAGGGGGCTCCCATCGCCCCGGCGTGCAGGTGGACCTGAAGGCGCGGATGCGCGGCATGTGGCGCTGACCGGCGGCGATCGTCAGGCGGCAATGACCCGTCGCGCCCAATCCCGTGTCGCCTCCGCGACCGTCCGCAGGTGGTCGGCGTGGGTGAAGCCAGAGACCGTCTTGCGCGGCTTCAGATCGTGGTCGCCGTCCTCCAGCCAGAGCATCTCGATCCGATCCGACAGGCTGTAGGCGCCGACCTCGGCGGGGGTGCCGAAGGGGTCGCGCGTGCCCTGGGCGACGAGCGCGGGCGTGGAGAGGGCCGCGAGGTGGGCCGTGCGCAGCTTCTCCGGCTGGCCGGGCGGATGGAACGGATAGCCGACGCAGAGGAGGCCCTTGGCGCGCCCGGCCGCGAAGAACTCGTCCGCGACCATCGAGGCCACCCGACCGCCGAGGGACTTGCCGCCGATGACGAGCGGCCTGCCCGAGGGAATGGCCGCGACGGCGGCCCGATACTCGTCGAGCAGCGTTTCGGCCCGCGGCGGAGGCTTGCGCCCGCCCGTCCTGCGCGCCGCCATGTAGGCGAACTCGAACCGGACGACCTCGAAGCCGGCGGCGACCAGGGCGGCTGCGAGGGACGTCATGGTGTCCGAATCCATGGCGGCGCCGGCGCCATGGGCGAGCAGGATGGTCGCGAAGGCGTCCGGCCGGCCGTCGATGATCAGATCCATGATGGCCCTCCCGGCTCGGGGCCGAGATTCGCCCGCCCGGCCGCGAGCCGCAAGCGGCTCACGGGGATCGATAGGGCTCCACGATCTCCGTGCCGATCAGCATGTTGCGCGTCACGACCCCGACGAGGTCCTCGAACGCCCGTCCGTCCGCGTCGGCCGGTGCCTTCGGCAGGACCAGGTAACGCATGTCGGCGTTGGAGTCGTGGACGCGAACCTCGACGTCTGCCGGGATGGACGTGCCGAATTCGGCGAGCACGGCCCGCGGCTCCCGCACGGTGCGGGCGCGATAGTTCTTCGAGATGTACCACCAGGGCGGCTGCCCCAGCAGGGAGCGCGGGTAGCAGGAGCAGAGCGTGCAGACGATGACGTTGTGCAGCCGCTCGGTGTTCTCGACCACCACGAGCTTCGCCTCCTTGATCGTGTAGCCCATCTCGCGGGCGGCGGCCGACCCGTCGGCGATGAGGCGCGCCTTGTAGGACGGGTCCTTCCAGGCCTGCGCCACGATGCGGGCGCCCCAGGTGACGTTCGGCGCCTCGAGCGCGGCGATGACGCGGTCGGTGTCGGCGGGCGCCAGGATCTGCTTCTCCAGCAGGATCTTGTGCAGGGCCTCGGTCATCAGGGCGTAGTAGTCCGCCCCCTCGTGGCCCTCGACCACGGGACGCGAGGGGTCGACGGCATCCGCGGAGTAGCCGATGGGTTCGGGGGTCATGTCAGGGGCTCCGCCGGCTCGAGCCAGTGGTCGTAGACCTCGATCTCGAGCGTGTCGCTCGCCGCGCCCCCATAGTCGGGCCACAGGTCGGTCTGCGGGAAGTGGACGCGGTAGAGGTCGATGGCGGGCAGGCCCGGCCGCCCGAAGGCGAGGTCTTCCGGATTGGGATAGGCGCCGCAGTAGCGCTCGATCCGGCCCGTCCTGTGACGGATGAACCAGGGGATGCGGACATGGCCGGGCTTGCCGAGGTCGAGCACCGTCACGCGGTCGCCGGGAGAGAAGCGCGGCATCACAGCGTCTCCACCGTCCGCGCCGCGTGGTCGACGCGCTGGCCGCGCAGGGCGGCTATGGCGTCCATGCGCGCCAGGACCTCCTCCCGCGTGACGATCTCCTTCTCGGTGAGGAGGATCGTCAGCGCCTCGGCCCGCCGCTCGTAGAAGCCGAGGGTCTCGTAGAGATGCTCGCCGAAGCTCTCGAAGACGCGGCGGATCTCGTCGAGCGAGACCGTGCGGTTCTTCTGCTCCAGCGCGCCGCGGATGGCTTCCGACAGCTTCTGCCAGTCGTCGAAGGGGCGCTCGACGCAGGCGACGGGTCCGCCGGGCAGGCCGCCGATGTCGTGATAGCCGCGGTAGGGTGGGCCCTTGTCGGCAGGCTCCGTCATGGTCAGCTGGCCCTCACGGCGTTCTGGAAGACCTCGAGCGTGCGCGCCTTCAGCTCGATGAAGCGCGGGTCGGTCAGGGTCGAGGGATCGCGCGGGCGCGGCAGGTCGACATCCATGTAGTCGGCGATCCGGGACGGGCGACGGGTGAGCATCAGCACCTTGTCGGCGAGATAGACGGCTTCCTCGAGGTCGTGGCTGACCAGAACCGTCGTCACCCCGCGCGCCACCAACACCTTCTGGAGCTGGTCGCGCATGATCAGCGTCATCTCGTAGTCGAGCGCCGAGAAGGGCTCGTCGAGGAACAGCACCTCCGGCTCGATCACCAGCGAGCGCATGATGGACACCGTCTGCTGCTGCCCGCCCGACATCTGGTAGGGGTAGCGGTGGAGGTCGAACTTCAGGTCGAAGCCGGCCACCAGCTCCTCGATCCGCCTGTCCCGCTCGGCCTTGGGGATGCCCATCAGGCGCAGCGGGTAATGGATGTTGTCGACGGCGCGCAGCCACGGGAAGAGGGCCTCCCGATAGTTCTGGAAGACGTAGCCGATGCGCGTCTCGGCGATGGTCTTGCCCTCGAACAGGATCTGCCCGTCGTCGATGGGCAGGAGGCCGGCCACCATGTTGATGAAGGTGGACTTGCCGCAGCCGTTCGGCCCGAACACCGAGACGATCCTGCCCTTCGGCAGGTCGATGTCGAAGCCGACATAGACCGGATTGCCGTCGAAGGCCTTCTTCAGCCCGCGGACGGTGATGTGCGTGCCCGGCGGAAACCACCGCAGGTCGGGGTAGGAGGCGCCCTCGGGCGCCTCCACCGGCCGCTGCCTCTGCGCCCTGATCATCAGGCGAGGTCCGAAGGCTTCAGGATGATGTCCTGCACCTTCATCGGCGTCTTCAGCGCGCCCTCGGCGGAGAAGACGTCGACGAGCGCCTGGTAGGACCTGAGGTCGGTCTCGTTGAGGTCGCGCCAGGCGCGCAGGTAGGGCTGCGCGACGATGCCGATCTGGCTGGCGCTGACCGGCGTGTATTTCGGCAGGATCGGGCGATACTTCTCGTACTGCGTCTCGGCGAGACGCGTCGCCTCGTCGAGCACCTCGACCACGCGCCGCGCCACCGCCGGCCGGTCCTTGATGAACTTGGTCGTGAGCAGCGAGCAGCCGGAATAGAACGGATCGGCGATCACCGCGGCGACCGGATTGGTCATGGCGCGCTTGGCCTCGCCCAGGGCGACGGCGATCGAGCCCACCGGCTCCAGCGACAGGGTGGCATCGGCCGAGCCGGCGATGACGGCCTGCACCTGGAGGCCGACGGCGAGCTCCACCAGCCTCACGTCCTTGTCCGGATCGAGGCCGGCCTTGCGCACCATGTGGCGGGAGATGGTCCGCCACTGGATGCCGGGCAGGTGGCCGAGCGTCTTGCCCTTGAGGTCGGCGAAGGAGGTGATGGTGGAGGCGTTGGCGACGATCAGCCCGTCATTGATCCGGTTGACGCCGATGCCGCCGCCCTGCAGGCCGAAGACCTTGAACGTGCCGGGGAACTGGCTCTCGGCGAGGACCGAGATGCCGGCGGCCGCTCCCGGCGCGCCGACGTCGGCCCGGTTCGAGACGAGGCTGTCGATGATCTGGTTGGGCGCCTGGAAGCGCGCCGCCTCGACCTCGATGCTGGCCTTCTCGAAGAGCTTCTCCTCCTGCGCCACGTAGAAGGCCATGGTCTGCATGATCGGCAGCCAGGACATGACGACCTTGTCGCGCACCTGCGCGAGCGCTGGCGCCTGCGGGGCGCCCGATGCGACCACGGCGGCACCGAGGCCGAGGATGAATTCGCGTCTCTTCGTCATGGATCACTCCTGGGGATGTGCAGGGCTTCAGGCGCGGCCGGACCAGTGGACGAGCCACTTTTCGAGGCCGAGGAAGATGAGGTTGAGGCCGTAGCCGAGGATGCCGCTGACGAGGATCGTCCCGTAGAGCTGCGGCAGGTCGAAGGTGATCTGGCTGTCGATGATGCGCTTGCCGAGGCCGTCGTCGGAGCCGATGAACATCTCGGCGACGACAATGACGACGAGGGCCAGCGAGACCGCGGTGCGCAGGCCGACGAAGGTCTGCGGCAGGCACTCGTAGAACATCACGTCCTTGAAGATGCGGGCGCGGGAGGCGCCCATCACCTTGGCCGCGAGAATGCGCGTCTGGCGCGCGTTCATCACGCCGTAGGCGACGTTGAAGAGGACCACGAGCCAGGCGGCGAAGGCCGCGACGGCGATCTTCGAGAAGTCGCCGAGGCCGAAGATGATCATGAACAGCGGGAACATCGCCGTGGCCGGCGTCGAGCGGAAGAAGTCGATGAGGAACTCGATGGAGCGGTAGAGCTTCTCGCTGGCGCCGATGACGATGCCGATCGGCACGCCGAAGGCGGCGGCGATGCCGAAGGCCTGCAGCGTCCGCCACAGCGTCCGCCCGAAGTCGGGCCCGAGGCCGCCGGATACGGTGTGGGTCCAGACCGACTGGAGGGTGCGCACCGGCGAGGGGAGGAGCTTCGGCGTCACCAGTCCGGCGAGGTGGACCGCGTACCAGACGAGGAAGAGGGCTAGAGGGCCCACGGCCATCCAGGCGTAGCGGGAGAAGCGGGCCGATTGCATACAACAGCTCCGTTATGCCTCGCCCAATGCACAGATCTTGTGCATTTGGACGTGGTCCATGCGCCGTTGCGCTGTGACCTTCCGTGAAACCGCAAGAGCGATGCCAAGAGGCACGGCGCTTGCTGATGGCTGGCATCAGTGCCGTTCCACCGAGGTCCGCCGATGCCGACTATTGCTTCCGATCCCTATGCCTGGCCCTTCGACGGGGCCCTCGCCCCCGCCAACACGGCCCTCGTCGTCATCGACATGCAGACCGACTTCTGCGGGAAGGGGGGCTATGTCGACGCCATGGGCTACGACCTGTCGCTGACCCGGGCGCCGATCGAGCCGATCCGGCGCGTGCTCGCCGCCATGCGCGACAAGGGCTACTGGGTCATCCATACCCGCGAGGGCCACCGGCCGGACCTCGCCGACCTTCCCGCCAACAAGCGGTGGCGGTCGCAGCAGATCGGGGCCGGCATCGGCGATCCCGGTCCCTGCGGAAAGATCCTGGTGCGCGGCGAGCCGGGCTGGGAGATCATCGACGAGCTGAAGCCGCTCGCCGGCGAGACGATCATCGACAAGCCTGGCAAGGGCTCGTTCTGCGCCACCGACCTCGAGCTGATCCTGCGCCAGCGCGGCATCCGCAACCTGATCCTCACCGGCATCACCACCGACGTCTGCGTCCACACCACCATGCGGGAAGCCAACGACCGCGGGTTCGAATGCCTGCTGCTCGAGGACTGCTGCGGCGCCACCGACCACGGCAACCACCTCGCCGCGATCAAGATGGTGAAGATGCAGGGCGGCGTCTTCGGCGCGGTCGCCTCGTCGGAGACTCTGCTCGCCGGCCTGCGCTGACGTCCGCCCGCCCGGGCCGCCGGTCCCGGACAAATTGACGTCGTCAGCCGGCTTTCGCGGGCCTTGCGACGAGCGAGGCGAGGTCCTGTGCCGACATGGGCAACCCGTAGCGGTAGCCCTGCAGCATATGGACGCCCGCCGCCGACACGAACCGCTCCTGCGCTTCCGTCTCGATGCCTTCCGCCACGACCTTGAGCCCCAGCGAGCGGCCGATCGCCACGACGGCGTGGACGATGGCGGCGGCGTCCATGGCGCTGTCCACCTCGGCGATGAAGGAGCGGTCGATCTTAATCCGCGAGAAGGGGAAGCGGCGCAGATAGGCGAGGCTGGAATAGCCGGTGCCGAAATCGTCGAGCGCCACGCCGATGCCCCGCTCCCTGAGGCGCTTCAGCGTTTCGGCGGCGCGCTCCTCGCTG
>Ga0208243_1001026_pt1 | contig 10825 bp, 11 predicted proteins | sample Subbio2Aug_QV12A_FD_184826 | JGI IMG/M metagenome (GOLD analysis project Ga0208243, IMG submission 184826) | Serpentinite rock and fluid subsurface biosphere microbial communities from McLaughlin Reserve, California, USA - CR12Aug_QV12A (SPAdes) | ecosystem: Environmental > Terrestrial > Deep...
GTCTTGCGAACCGGTCCGGTCCGCGCCAGGCCCGCCGAACACGACCCGCCGATCCCCGAATCTCGCGGGCGCACCAATTGCATCCTTCCGTCCTCTCCGCCGCTCGACAGCCAGCCGCCCCGGCCGCGCCCCCGATTACGCATCCCCGCTCCGAGACCGCATCCCATGGCGAATCACGTCACTGTACCGGTCGGGGGAATCGCCGTGAAGAAGCCGGCCGGACAAAAAAGAAGCCGGGCGGAGAGGGTTCCGCCCGGCTTCAAGATGTTGTGGCATGCAGTAGAAGTATCAGTACCTGTAGTGCTCAGGCTTGAACGGTCCGGTGGGCGTGACGCCGATGTAGGCCGCTTGTTCGGCGGAAAGCTCGGTCAGCCGCGCATTGAGCTTCCCGAGGTGCAGGCGGGCGACCTTCTCGTCGAGATGCTTGGGCAGGACGTAGACCTCGTTCTTGTAGTTCGCGCCCTTGGTGTAGAGCTCGATCTGGGCCAGCACCTGGTTCGTGAACGAGGCCGACATGACGAAGCTCGGATGCCCGGTCGCGTTGCCGAGGTTGAGCAGCCGGCCCTCCGACAGGAGCAGGATGCGCTTGCCGTCCGGGAACTGGACCATGTCCACCTGCGGCTTGACGTTGGTCCATTTCAGGTTGCGCATCGCCGCCACCTGGATCTCGTTGTCGAAGTGACCGATGTTTCCGAGGATCACCATGTCCTTCATGGCGCGCATGTGGTCGAGCGTGACCACGTCCTTGTTGCCGGTCGCCGTGATGATGATGTCGGCGGTGGGCGCGGCCTCGTCGAGCGTGACGACCTCGAAGCCGTCCATCGCCGCCTGCAGCGCGCAGATCGGGTCGGCCTCGGTGACCTTGACGCGGGCGCCGGCGCCGGCGAGCGAGGCGGCGGAGCCCTTGCCGACGTCGCCGTAGCCGCAGATGACCGCGACCTTGCCGGCCATCATGACGTCGGTGGCGCGGCGGATGCCGTCGACCAGCGATTCCTTGCAGCCGTACTTGTTGTCGAACTTCGACTTGGTGACGCTGTCGTTGACGTTGATCGCCGGGAAGGGCAGCAGGCCCTTCTTCTGCAGCTGGTAGAGGCGGTTGACCCCGGTCGTGGTCTCTTCCGACACGCCGCGGATGGCGTCTTTCTGGCGCTTGAAGAAGCCGGGCGTCGCGGCGAGCCGCTTCCGGATCTGCGCAAAGAGGATCTCCTCCTCCTCGCTTCCGGGATTGGACAGCACGTCCTCGCCCGCCTCGGCGCGCGCGCCGATCAGGATGTACATGGTGGCGTCGCCGCCGTCGTCGAGGATCATGTTCGACGGCTGGCCGTCCGGCCACTGGAAGATCCGGTCGGTGTAGTCCCAGTAGTCCTCGAGCGTCTCGCCCTTGACGGCGAAGACGGCGGTGCCTGAGGCCGCGATGGCGGCGGCGGCATGGTCCTGCGTCGAAAAGATGTTGCACGATGCCCAGCGCACGTCGGCGCCGAGCGCCTTCAGCGTCTCGATCAGCACGGCGGTCTGGATCGTCATGTGCAGCGAGCCGGTGATGCGCGCGCCCGTGAGCGGCTTCGTCTCACCGAACTCCTCGCGGCAGGCCATCAGGCCGGGCATCTCGGTTTCGGCGATCTCGATTTCCTTGCGGCCCCAGTCCGCAAGCGCGATGTCCCTGACGACGTAGTCCTGGCTGGCAGCCATTGCGCATCTCCATGTCATGCCGAAGGGACCGCAGCGGCTCGTCTGCCGCCCGGTCCCGCTGGCGCGTCCCTAGCAGATCGCGCCGTCAGCCACAATGGGACATAAAGAAATCCTTATCTGTCCATGTCGAGAACGTTAAGCGGTCGTTACACGCCTTCGCCGAACCGGTCGGCGACGAGTGCCGCTATCGCGTCGATCGCCTCCGCCGCGTCGGGTCCGGTGGCGGAGACGCGGATGCAGCAGCCGGGGCTCGCGGCCAGCATCATCAGGCCCATGATCGAGGTTCCTCCCACGGTCATGCCGTCCTTCTCGACAGAGACTTCGGCCTGGAAGGTCCCCGCGACCTGGACGAATCGCGCCGACGCGCGCGCGTGCAGACCGCGCTGGTTGACGATCTCGAGGTCGCGCACCACCGCGTTCGCGGCCTTGCCGTCCATGCTCATTTCGCGGTCAGGACCTGACTGGCGACGTTGATGTACTTGCGGCCGGCGTTCTGCGCGCCTTCCAGCGCAACGGCCATGTCGTCCCCGGAGCGCACGCTGGTCAACTTGATCAGCATCGGCAGGTTCATCCCGGCGATCACCTCGACGCGGCCCGTCTCCATGACCGAGATCGCGAGGTTCGAAGGGGTGCCGCCGAACATGTCGGTCAGGATGATCACCCCTGCACCGCCATCGGCGCGCGCGACCGCATCGACAATCTCGCGGCGACGCTCTTCCATGTCGTCGTCGGCGCCGATCGAGACCGTCTCAAAGCTCTGCTGCGGGCCGACCACGTGCTCCACCGCGTGGCGGAACTCCTCGGCCAGCCGACCGTGCGTCACGAGCACGAGTCCGATCATGAATGACTTACTCCCGACATCGCCTGGCTCGGCGTTCTTGTCTGCCCTGCCGCAAAGGCCCCGGCCGGCAGGAGCGCTATCTTGTCGAGCCGGATCGCATTGACAAGCCCAAATCGGATCGCGCCGTGGTCATTTCGCCGCGCCCGGCGCGGCTCCGCCGGACCAGCCAGGCGAACACGGCGCTGGCCGCCGGGCCTGCCCGGCGCTGCGGGAGGTCGATCTGCGGGAGGACCACGCCCTCGATCGATGCGACCTCGCCGGCCTCCAGCCGCGGCGCCTCGCCGGGCGGTACGAGGCGGACGACGAGGTCGGCGGCCATCGCCGGCTCCGCCGCCACGGGAGAGGGTCCGAGCCCGACGATCTCGACCAGCCCGGCGATCGCAGGCGCCGCCCTGGCGAGCAGCCGCCCGGCCCTCGCCTCGACCAGGACCTGGTCGTCGCAGACCAGCCGCGCGAAGCCGCCCTGGGCGCCCGTGCGGGCGAGGAGTTCGAGCGCCAGCGTGGTCTTGCCGCTGCCGGAAGGGCCCGTCAGCAGCACCCCGCGATCGCCGAGGATCACGCCGGTGGCGTGGATGTTGCGCAAGCGTCAGGCCTCCGCCGGCAGCTTCATGACGAAACGGGCGCCGCGGACGTCGCCCGGCTTGCCGCCCACGATGTTCTCGGCAGTCAGCTGGCCGCCATGCGCCTCGACGATCTGGCGGCTGATCGACAGGCCGAGGCCGGAGTTCTGGCCGAAGGCTTCGGACGAGGGGCGGTCGGTGTAGAACCGCTCGAAGATGCGCTCGATGTTCTCGGCGCGGATCCCCGGGCCGTTGTCCTCGACCGTCACCAGGACATGGTTCGTGGTGCGGGCGATGCCGACGACGATGCGCCCGCCCTCGTCGGGAACGAAGGACCGGGCGTTGTCGACCAGGTTGGTGATGACCTGGCCGAGGCGCAGATCGTAGCCGAGGACGCGGAAGCCGCGGCCGTTGTCCTTGCCGACCTTCGTCTCGATGGACACGGTCTTCTTGTAGCGCGTCTGCTGGCGGGACAGATCGACGATGTCGGCGACGAGCTTCTTCAGGTCGACCGGCGAGGCGTCCTCGCGGGCGAGTTCCGCGTCGAGGCGCGACGCATCCGAGATGTCGGTGATCAGCCGGTCGAGGCGGTGCACGTCGTGCATGATGATCTCGAGCAGGCGTTCGCGATTGGCCTCGTTGCGGGCGAGCGGGAGGGTCTCCACGGCACTGCGCAGCGAGGTCAGCGGGTTCTTCAGCTCGTGCGATACGTCCGCCGCGAAGCTCTCGATGGCGTCGATGCGGGCATAGAGGGCATTGGTCATGTCGCGGAGGGCGACGGACAGGTTGCCGATCTCGTCCTGGCGGTCGGAGAAGTCGGGGATCTCCTCGCGGCTGCGAACGCCGCGGCGGACGCGGACGGCGGCGGCCGACAGCCGCCGCAGCGGATTGGCGATGGTGGACGCGAGCAGCAGCGACAGCGTGGCGGTGACGAGGGCCGCGACGCCGAAGACGCGGAAGATCGCCTTGCGCTCGTCCGCGACGATCTTGTCGATGTCGCCGCCCTGGGTGGAGAGCAGCAGCACGCCCAGCACCGCGCGGAACCGCTGCACCGGCACGGCGACGGAGACGATCATGTCGCCCTGCTCGGAGATGCGCACCACGAAGCCCGGGCTGCCGATCAGCGCGTTGACGACCTCCGGGTAGGCCGCGCCGTTGCCGCCGGGCTGTTCGCGGTAGAGCGGCAGGTCCTTGCGCTGGAAGAAGCCGTAGACGAAGTCCTCGACCCGGTCGAGGAAATCGGGCTCGTTCTCGTCGAGCGGCGGCAGGTCGTAGCGAAGGATCTGGCCGCGCGAATAGAGATGACGCGAATCGAGCAGCAGGTTCGCATCGCGGTCGTAGATCCGTGCACGGGTGCGGGTCGGCGAGATCAGCCGGCGCAGCAGCGGCGCGACGCGCTCGGGGTTGATCGGAAAATCCAGGCTGTCCAACTGGTCCGATCCGGGGGCCAGGCTTTCACCGGCCTGCAGCTCGAGCAGCTTTTCCGGATCGATGGTGATGGCGTCCGTCTCGACGGTGGCCGACGCCGCGATGGCGGCGGCGATGATCTCGCCCTGCGTCATCAGGCTCTCGACGCGCGCCTCGATCAGCCCGTCGCGGAACTGGTTCAGGTAGAGGATGCCGAGCACCAGTACGCCCAGCCCGGCCAGGTTGAGATACAGGATCCGGCGGGTGAGCGACGAAAAGACGTGGTGGCCGAAGAAGCGGCGGAGCGGCAGCGTGAACCAGCGCAGCGCCGCCGGAACGCGTCGCCCGTTCGTCGTCCTCGTCTCGGCGGGAGTCGTTTCGGCTACCATGTCCTGCCGGGTTCCGCTCCGTCGCGAGGCCGAAACGCCGAACGCCTAGATCTCGCGGAAGCGATAGCCCACCCCGTAGAGCGTTTCGATCATGTCGAAGTCGTCGTCGACGGCCTTGAACTTCTTTCTCAGCCGCTTGATGTGGCTGTCAATCGTCCGGTCGTCAACGTACACCTGCTCGTCATAGGCCGAATCCATCAGCGAATCGCGGCTCTTCACGACGCCCGGGCGCTGCGCGAGCGAGTGAAGGATCAGGAACTCGGTGACGGTGAGCGTCACCGGCTCCCCCTTCCAGGTGCAGGTATGGCGCTCCTGGTCCATCACCAGCTGGCCGCGCTCCAGCGACTTGGTCTGCGGCGTCGGCGACTTGGCCGCGGCCTCGCGGGCATTGGCGCGGCGCAGCACCGCCTTGACCCGTTCGACGAGCAGGCGCTGCGAGAACGGCTTGCGGATGAAATCGTCGGCGCCCATCTTGAGGCCGAAGAGCTCGTCGATCTCGTCGTCCTTCGACGTCAGGAAGATCACCGGCAGGTCGCTCTTCTGGCGCAGCCGGCGCAGCAGCTCCATCCCGTCCATGCGCGGCATCTTGATGTCGAGCACGGCAAGCGTCGGCGGCCGGGCGGCGAAGCCCTCGAGCGCGGACGCCCCGTCCGTGTAGGTCTCGACCCGATAGCCTTCCGACTCCAGCGCGATGGACACCGAGGTCAGGATGTTGCGGTCATCGTCGACGAGCGCGATCGTTGCCATATCAAGCGTATCCCTCATGAGCGGGCGTCCCTTCCTGCTGCGAGTGAAGGGTATAGGCGGACAAATTGGGTACAAAATGTGGCACAGCCACCGCGCCATAGCACACTCGCCTGCGCCATGACACCACCCGGGGTCCGAGACCGGACCTCGCGTGTCGACCGCAACGCGCGGGCGCGGATCGGGTTCGTTTGGTTTTCGAGGCGACCCCTTTAAACGATTTAAAAAAAATTCAAATCTTTAAATCGATTAATGATTTGAAATCAAAGAACTTTTCTGGTTCTCCCCTCTTAGGACGTCAGCGGCGGCCGGTCAGCCGCACCTGCCGTCGGTCGTGCAAGCGCGTTTGGACATGCAGGGAGTGACTGGAATGCAGGAAATCGGCGAGCGCAATCCCGCGTGCGGGATCGAGGTTGCAGGACTGACGGGCACCGGCAGGGTGTTTTACAACCTCGGCGCGGCCGATCTCTACGAAGAGTCGATTCGCCGCGGCGAGGCCCGGTTGACGGCGCAGGGCGCGCTGGTGGCGCTGACCGGGCAGCACACCGGCCGCTCGCCGAAGGACAAGTTCATCGTGCGCGACGCCAACACCGAGCCGCGGGTCTGGTGGGACAACAACAAGCCGATGACGCCGCAGCACTTCGAGAACCTGCTGGCCGACTTCCTGGAACACGCCAAGGGCCGCGAACTGTTCGTGCAGGACCTGATCGGCGGTGCCGACCCCGAGAACAGCCTGCCCTCGCGCATCATCACCGAATATGCCTGGCACTCGCTGTTCATCCGCAACCTCCTGATCCGGCCCGAGCGTAGCGCGCTGCCGTCCTTCGAGCCGAAGCTGACGATCATCGACCTGCCGTCGTTCAAGGCCGACGTCGGCAGGCACGGCGCCCGCACCGAGACGATCATCGCCGTCGACTTCACCCGGATGATCGTGCTGATCGGCGGCACGTCCTACGCCGGCGAAATGAAGAAGTCGGTGTTCACCGCGCTGAACTACCTGCTGCCCGAGAACAGGGTGATGCCGATGCACTGCTCGGCCAATGTCGGTCCGGACGGCGACGCGGCGGTGTTCTTCGGCCTGTCGGGCACCGGCAAGACGACGCTGTCGGCCGATCCCTCGCGCACGCTGGTGGGTGACGACGAGCATGGCTGGGGCGAAGACGGCATCTTCAACTTCGAGGGCGGCTGCTACGCCAAGACGATCCGCCTCTCGGCCGAGGCCGAGCCGGAGATCTTCGCCACGACGCAGCGGTTCGGAACCGTTCTCGAGAACGTCGTGCTCGACGAGAACCGCGAGCCCGACTTCGACGATGGCTCGCTCACCGAGAACACGCGCTGTGCCTATCCGCTCCATTTCATTCCCAACGCCAGCGATACCGGCCTCGCGCCCCATCCGCAGAACATCATCATGCTGACGGCCGATGCTTTCGGCGTGATGCCGCCCATCGCCAAGCTGACGCCGGCACAGGCCATGTACCACTTCCTGTCGGGCTACACCGCCAAGGTCGCCGGCACCGAGAAGGGCGTGACCGAGCCCGAAGCCACCTTTTCGACCTGCTTCGGCGCGCCGTTCATGCCCCGGCATCCGTCGGAATACGGCAACCTGCTGCGCGAGCTGATCGCCCGCCACGGGGTCGACTGCTGGCTGGTGAACACCGGCTGGACGGGCGGCGCCTACGGCACCGGCCGGCGCATGCCGATCAAGGCGACGCGCGCGCTGCTGACGGCGGCGCTCGACGGCTCGCTGAACCAGGCCGAGTTCCGCACCGACCCGAACTTCGGCTTCGCCGTGCCCGTGGCGGTGCTCGGCGTCGATGGCGCCATCCTCGACCCGCGCTCGACCTGGGCCGACAAGGCCGCCTACGACGCGCAGGCGCGGCGGCTGGTCGGCATGTTCGTCGACAATTTCGGCAAGTTCGAAACCCATGTCGACTCCACCGTAATGGGCGCGGCGCCGCGCGTGCAGGAGGCTGCGGAATAGCCTTCCGCTGCCGCGACGACAGACTATGATGAGGCCCGGCGAAACCGCCGGGCCTTTTCCTTTGCCGCCGGCCGGGGCATAGAAGCGGCATGGCGCGGCTGCCCGCGGCGCGACCGCGGGATCGTGGCCGGGGAGGAGGATGCATGGACCAGGGAGCCGGGATTCCGCTCGCCTTCGAACCGCTGCCGGAAGGCGAGATGCGTGCCCGCGGCAGGGCCTTCCGGGCACTGATGGCGGCGCGCCGCACGGTCCGGACCTTCTCCGACCGGCCAGTGCCGCGCGACCTGATCGAAGACTGCGTGATGGCGGCCGCGAGCGCGCCGTCGGGCGCCAACCAGCAGCCATGGACCTTCGCCTGCATCTCCGATCCCGACGTGAAGAAGCGAATCCGCGCCGCGGCCGAAGAGGAGGAACGCAGCTTCTACGCCGGCCGCGCCTCCGAGGAGTGGCTGCAGGCGCTGGCGCCCCTCGGCACGGATGCCGACAAGCCGTTCCTCGAAACCGCTCCCTGGCTGATCGCGATCTTCGGCCAGCGCTGGGGCGTGGCGGCGGACGGCCGCCGGGTGAAGCACTACTACATGCCCGAGTCCGTCGGCATCGCCAGCGGCTTCCTGATCGCGGCCCTGCACGGCGCCGGGCTCGCGACGCTCACCCATACGCCGTCGCCGATGGGGTTCCTCAACGCCATCTGCGGCCGGCCCGACAACGAGAAGGCGCTGATCCTGCTGGTCGCCGGCTATCCCGCGGAGGGAGCGACGGTGCCTGACATCCGCCGCAAGGCCCTCGGCGACGTCGCGGTCTGGATCTGATGGCTGCGGTCACCTTCGACATCGCGCCCGGCGCGCGCATCGGCGAGGACGAACTCGAGGAGAGCTTCATCCGCGCGTCCGGTCCCGGCGGCCAGAACGTCAACAAGGTGGCGACGGCGGTGCAGCTTCGCTTCGACGCGGCGCACGCTCCTGGGCTTTCGGAACGGGTCCGCGAACGCACGATCAAGCTGGCCGGACAGCGCGCCACCAAGGACGGCGCGATCGTGATCGAGGCCGGCCGCTTCCGCACGCAGGAGCGCAACCGCCAGGACGCGCGCGAACGGCTCTTCGCCCTCGTCGCCAAGGCAGCCGAGCCGCCGCCGCCGCCGCGCAAGAAGACGAAGCCCTCGCGTGGGGCCGTGGAACGGCGGCTGAAGGAGAAGTCCGGCCGCTCCACGGTGAAGAAGATGCGCGGGAAGATCGACCGGGAATGAAGCGGCCACCGCCATGGCCCGCCCGGCTCCGCCCGATGTCGACGCCGCGGCGCCACAGGCGCGCCGCGTGACGGAAATGTGTCACCATGGCCACGGCGGTAACCATAAAACCCCTCCGCAGGCATTGCCGATTGACACGAATCGGTGTCGCCCCTTAACTTTTTGTTAACGACGTGGCGCCGTGGCGGGGTTCAGTGCGGATGGTTTGCAAGTTCAGGCTGGCGGGTGCGACCTTCGTGCTCGCCGCGATCACCGGCCTCGGCGGCGCGCAGTCCGGTGCCGCCGCCGCCCAGTCGCTCGGCGTCGGCGGTCTGACCTCGCAGCCGATCGGGCATTATGAGTTCTGCAAGTCCAGTCCCGGGGAGTGCAGCCTGGCCACCCCCGACCGCGGGCCGGTGCGGATGAGCAACGTCCTGCGGAACCGTATCTCCGGCATCAATGCCGCGGTGAACGCCGACGTCCGCCCGATGTCCGACATCGACATCTTCGGCAAGGACGAGGTCTGGACCTATCCGACCGATGGCGTCGGCGACTGCGAGGACTACGTGCTGGAAAAGCGCCGCCAGCTCTCGCGGTTCATCCCGCTGTCCAACCTGCTCATCACCGTCGTGCGCAAGAAGAACGGCGAAGGTCATGCCGTGCTGACCGTGCGCTCCGACCAGGGCGACTTCATCCTCGACAACCTGACCGACGAGGTGAAGACCTGGGACAAGACCGGCTACCGCTTCCTGAAGCGTCAGGCGAGCAGCCACACCGGTCGCTGGGTGAGCCTCGTCGACGACCAGAACATGATGGTCGGCTCCGTTCGCCAGTGACGGGCCGCGAGCGGCACGGTCCGTCCGCGCCGACCCGTCGGGCTCGGGACGGTTCGACCCGGGTGCGCGTCCGCCGGCCACGATAGCCGGGCCGGGCCAGTCGCCAAGGCACACTGCCGCGATTGCCGGCGCCTGCAACGGCGGAGACCTCCTCTCCATCCGCCTGCCGGCGGTGCCGCCGGCGCCGCGCCGCCGAGATCGCAAAGGCGCACCCGGAACCCGGGCAGCCTCCAGCGCGAAGCCGGCCTCCGTCGATCATCGCGGGCGGGGGAAGGTCGGCAACCTCCGCCATGCCCCTGCCCGTGCGCATGCGTCGACGCGCCGCGCCGTCCGGTCTCGGGGGCGCCGGCCGGCATCCGGCATCGCTGCACCCGAGACCGCTCCCGCGAGCGGCACAGCGCCCGGAGCGTCCGGCCGCCCCGCAGCGACGCGCCGGGGCAGAACCGCGCGGCAACGCCTCCAGGGAGCGGCAACGCCTCCCACGGAGTGGCCGCCCTTCCGCCCGGTCGCGGGGACCTGCGCGTCGTCCGCGCCGTGCCGGACCGCCCGGCGCCGGAGCCATCCGTCGGACCAAGAGTCACGCCTGCCCGGCGCTCCTGGCGTCATTTCGCCTGGCGCCCGGCTTCATGCCGCCCGCGCCCGCATTCTCGTGCGGCCACCTTCGCGCTCGCGTCAGGCCGCCTGCCGCGTCTGCGCGTCCGCACCCATGCGGTAGGAGATCGCCTCCGCCAGATGGATGCGGCCGACCGTGGCGACGCCCTCGAGATCGGCCAGCGTGCGCGCGACCTTGAGCACCCGGTGGTAGGCGCGCGCCGAGAAGCCCATCTTCTCCGACGCCTCGCGCAGCAGGGCCAGGCCCGCGGCGTCGGGCGCGGCGATCTCCTCGATCAGGGACGGCCCGCACTGGGCGTTGGTGCCGATACCCGGCATGCCGCGCTCGTCGAAGCGGTCGCGCTGGATGCGCCGTGCGGCGGCGACCCGTGCGGCGACCTCCGCGCTGGTCTCGGCGCGGCCGGGACGGATCAGATCGGCGGCGGAGACGGAGGGGACCTCGATCCGCAGGTCGATGCGATCGAGCAGCGGCCCGGAGATGCGGGCCTGGTAGTCGGCCTGACAGCGCGGGCCGCGGGCACAGCGGTGGCCGGGCTCGCCTGCC
>Ga0208243_1001027_pt1 | contig 10821 bp, 9 predicted proteins | sample Subbio2Aug_QV12A_FD_184826 | JGI IMG/M metagenome (GOLD analysis project Ga0208243, IMG submission 184826) | Serpentinite rock and fluid subsurface biosphere microbial communities from McLaughlin Reserve, California, USA - CR12Aug_QV12A (SPAdes) | ecosystem: Environmental > Terrestrial > Deep...
CGTATTATATCATGGAAGCTTGCAATAACAAAATCTAACTTCATTAAGGTCTCCTGGGGTATATCAAGACCCCCATCAAAATCCATAATATTAACCTCGGCACCCTTTAAAACCTCAACACCATCAATTATATTGGGTAGAACCTTAAGGTTATCGAAGTACAATACATTTGCCCCCGCCGGCATAGCAGGTCCATGCTCAGTAAAAGAAATCATCTGAAGACCCAGCTTTTTAGCATGGGAAACCATCTCAAGAATAGTACAGTATGCATGACCACTGGCTATAGTATGACAATGGGTATCAAGTTTAAAGTTCATAAAACTCCTCCGTTATAGGTAGTATATATTAATAATTATAGCAAAAGGGACCTATTATTAAAAATACTTTCCTTATCATAAAAATGAAATTTGAGGTGAGAATATTTTGACTTATTTGCAAAAATGGTATATTATATAATATATAAATGATAATGAAAATCAATATTGTTCTGAGGTGATTTTATGAAGCTTAATAATTGCTTCTGTAAGGATGTTAATAATGAGGATTTTTTTAAATGGTATATAGAGCTTTTAGGACCTGTAATTTTAGGAGTGAAGCCTGCAGAAATTTTAAGCTTTCCTGAGGGCTATAATGAAAATACTGAGCTATTGAAGAGGTTTTTTGAGGAAAACACCCCCTTGAGGTTTGAGGAATATACCTACTGTAGTAAATGTACGAAGCTCTTTATATATCACCCTGATGCTTTAGAAAAAACTATATCGGAATACAAAAATATTAAATTCTTAAAGGGAATAGGTTATCCAACAATTTTTAGTGTTAGGAAGTATGTCGATTTTATTCTTAGTAAGATGAGGGAAGGGCAAATACCTGATGAGATCGGTGTATTTTTGGGGTACCCCTTAAAGGATGTATTAGGCTTTATGGGACATCCATCACTAAAGCTTACTAAAGTAGATGGCTGGAGGGTATATGGCGATGAAAGATTATCTCATATAAAACGACAGTCCTTTATATCTGCTCGTGAGGAGATAAAAAATATTCTTATAAAAAGTGGAATCGAAGGAATTCTTCAATTACAAATATCATAGAAAAAGTATCATTCTCCTCTACGTTTACATAATATATATTGCAAACAAGAGGGGGAGTGAAAATGTATAAAAAGCCATTACCGCCTATCAAGAAGCCTTGTCCAGAAAAATGCCCACAGCTTCCTGGGACTATACTAAGAATAAATATACCAGCTGGTGCAGTTATAAATTTACTAAATATAATTGAGGTTACCTCGCCTTCTGGTATTTGCTTAATAATTAGGTTGCCTCATTTTTGTAAGAAAGACGACAGAGATGGTAAAAACAGAATAGATTTTCACAAATTGGCCAATGCTTTATATGAAGCGGGAGGTTCAATAGAATATTTAGAATAGGTTTTAATATAAAAAAGGTGGTTACATGAACCACCTTTTTATGACTTATAGTAAACTATGCTTTTCAATTTTCTGTATATGTAGGTGTCAAAGGAGTTACCCTCCTTTTTAAATAAATTTTAATCATATAATCCAAATCCAATGAATAGTTTAGGAGAAAAATTTTGTGTATCGCTGTTATTTATCCTCTATTTAGGGTAATTTAATAATAATTTAATTTAAGAAATAGCTTAGAGGAGGGGTAATATGTTAGCAAAGGATATAATGAAAAGAGAAGTTTATGTTTTGAAAAAGGGTGATACAGTAGAGAGTGCAATTGCAAAGCTTATGGAATACAACATAAGCGGAATGCCAGTAGTTGATGACAATAATCAGCTGGTGGGTATTTTAACTGAAACAGACATTGTTACTAAAAGCAAGAAATTAGATGTTCCTAATTATTTCCCTAGCTTCTTTCCATTATTCGATACAAAAAAATACTTAGATAAGGTTAATAATCTTGATGAAAAAATGAAGGAAATGATTAATTCTAAGGTTGAAGATGTTATGACGGAGGAAGTATTTTCAGTAGAGGAGGATGTTGCACTAGAGGAAATAGTTAAGCTAATGGCTACAAAGGGTGTTCATCGGATACCTGTAGTGGCTGAAGGCAAGGTAGTAGGTATTATCACTCAAAAAGACATTATTAAGGCATATGCAAATAAATAGCTTCAATATCAATCAGTCGCCTCTGCTAGTTTAGCAGAGGTTTTTTTCTAATTTTGCTTTTGAATTATGAAGTGCTATTGTTTAGTATAATATTGTAGAAGGATTATTAAAAAAAAGAAAGAATAAATAGAAACAGCCTATAAGAGGGGAGTTAAAGCTATGAAAAGGGATTTTTTAAAATTACAAACGAAAATAGCTCTACTTACAATAATTATAGTTTTGATTTCCATTTCTTCTATAATGTTTTTTATGACCAGGTGGATGACGGATAATATTCGTAAGGAAACTGATAATAATATTTCAAATGTTGCAAATATGTTAGCGAAAAGTCCTATAGTTTTTGAGGGTCTTAGTAATAATTCTAAACAATTTATGGTTCAGCCCTATATTATGAGTTTGTTAGAATCAACTAAAAATATTGAGGTAATGGTAGTTGCCGATATGGAAGGTATTAGAGTTGCCCATCCGAATCCAGAGAGAATAGGTGGCCCTTTTGTTGGAGGCGATGAGAAGGACGTATTGAAGGGGAAAACCTACATTTCTGAAGCAGTTGGTACCCTTGGACATCAGATTAGAGCCTTTGTTCCAGTCTATGACAAGGGAGGAAGGCAGGTAGGCTTTGTAATGGTTGGGGCCTTGACAGAAAATATTGTTAAGATTAAAAAACAAAATCAAAAAAACCTAATACTATTTTCAACAATAGGTATCATAATTGGTATTGTGGGGGCCTTTATACTATCAACAAACATAAAAAAATCCTTATTAGGTTTAGAGCCTAAGGAAATATCCAAAATGTATTTAGAGAAAAAGGGAATGCTGGATGCTATACACGAAGGAATAGTTGCGATAGATGCAGATTTGAAAATAACATTAGTTAACGATTCAGCAATTGAGCTTTTGGGTTTGGAAAAGGGCAATATTATAGGTCGGCAAATTACTGACGTATTTCCAACCAGTAGACTGCAGGAGGTATTGCAAACTGGGGAAAGTGAATATAACAGAGAGCAACGGATAAATAATACTATAATAATTACAAATCGTGTACCGATAGTTGATAGCAATGTTATTGTAGGCGCAATTGCAACCTTTAGAGACAAAACAATGATAACTAAAATGGCTGAGGAGATAACAGGAGTTAGTCAGATGGTTGAGTCCCTTAGGGCAAATACCCATGAGTTTATGAATAAATTACACATAGTTTTAGGACTAATACAGCTAGGTGATGTAGAGGCTGCAACAAATTACATCGTTAGTGTGACGGAAAGACAGCAGCAGATTTTAAATCTTACAATGAAGAAAATTAAAGATCCAATGGTTGCAGCATTAATACTGGGGAAATTTAGTCGTGCTAAGGAGCTGGGTATTTCATTACTATTAGAAGAAGGAAGCTATCTGCTTAAAAGGGATCATAAAATTAATAGTCATGCACTGGTTACGATTTTAGGTAATCTAATTGAAAATGCCTTTGACGCAGTAGCTTCAGCTTCCTTTGAAGAGAAGACAGTAAAGCTTCTGGTAAGGGAAAATGATAAGCAAATAAAAATTTGTGTTGTAGACAATGGAGTTGGAATTGGTAAAGAGGAGCTAAAACACATTTTTAGAAGAGGATATTCTACAAAGGAAGGCAATAGAGGTGTTGGTTTGGCCTTAGTGCAGGAGGTAATTGATACCTTAAATGGGAAAATAACAGTTAAATCAGAAATAAATAAAGGTACAAATATTTTAGTAGTCTTGCCTAAGGGGGAATTTTTAAGTGATACGAGTTCTAATAGTTGAAGATGACCCAATGGTGGCACAATTAAATAAGAACTATGTAAATAGCATCGAAGATTTTAAAGTAACAGCCATTGCGGGGAATGGTGAGGAAGCTTTAGAAATAATTAAAACCCAAGAATTTGACCTTATAATTTTAGATATTTATATGCCTAAGGTTGATGGGTTGAAGCTAATGAAGGCCATTCGTGAGAAGCAGCTGATGCTGGATATAATATTGGTGACGGCGGCTAAGGAGGTAGAGAATATAGACGAGGTTTTAAAGCTTGGGGCAATAGATTACTTGATAAAGCCCTTTAGCTATAAGCGTTTCAAAAAGTCCTTGCTGAACTACAAGGAACGCTATTTATTGCTAAAAAACAAAAAAATCATACAGCAGCAGGATATAGATTTAATCATAGATTTCAATTCTAAGCCGATGCAGCAGGAGCTGCAGAAGGGTCTAAACGAGAAGACCTTGAATAGAATCAGAAATTTTATTAAAAATTATAATAAAGAAAGCTTCACCTGCGATGAGATATCTTTAAAGCTAGGAATTAGCAATGTCACACTTAGACGATATTTAGAGCATTTATCACAAAGGAATGAGGTTAAAATTGAGATAGAGTATGGAAATGTTGGAAGACCCTGCTATGTCTATAGATATCTACAGGCTTGAGATTAAAGATTTGATGTTAAAAAAGTATCATTATATTTTTAATTTACTAAACATTTAAATATTGAGGAAGTTACGATTGTGGTAAATGGTGCAGGTGCAGCTGGAGTAGCTATTACAGAGGATAAGGAAATAAAGGGAGATGAGCTACCGCAATTTGTTTTAGATATGATTTCAGAGGGTGGAATAAAGGCCTATTATATAAATCAAAATAGTTAGATATTATCAACAAATTAAGACCTGGGATATAGATATTTCAAAAAAAATAGTGTCATTAAAAAGCGCTTGGGAGTATTTATGCTTCTTAGGTGCTTTCAGTAACAGGACAAGGGGACAGGTACACTGTCTCAATCCTGATTTTGGGGTTATAAAAAATATAAGTATAAAGCCACAGTGAGCTGCCGTATAAAAAAGTCGAATGCAATTTTTAAATCCCCCGACACTATATCGATAAGATGAGCTATAATAAAAGTCGGCTACCTGTAAATAACCTCCTAGGCAAACTCAACCGCTAAGGAGGTTTTACCTTATCATTGAAAAACTCCTCTAAATAATAGGTTTAGATATTATAAGAGGCAATAGAGATGAGGAGATGTCATGAACGACAGACCTGACAAGGGATAGAAGTAAATATAAAAAGCACCAGAAAAAGTGATAGTAAAGAGGCTGAGATTTAAATATTATCTGTAATAAGGCAACATTAAATATATATAATATGGTACAATAAGTATATAGATCTATTTAAAAGGAGTATAATATGGATATATTTAAAAGCACAGGTTTAATGGATAAAAATAAACTCTTAGAAATATTTGATTACTTAAATGAACGGTTGAAAGAAAATCAGTTACAGCTAGAGATAACGATTTATGGTGGTTCTATTATGACTATGGTTTATGATAATAGGCCTGCAACGAAGGATATAGATTGTGTATTTAGTGAAACTAACGATAAGTTATTAAACAACATATTAGACCTTACTAAGTTTGCTTTTAACCTTTCTGATGGATGGATTAATGAGGAAATAAAAGAACCTTTGAAGGCAATATTGAAAGAGGATAAAGAAACCTACAGAGTTTATTCCAATCTAAAAATATTAAAACCTAAAGCTGAGCAATTATTAGCTATGAAAATACTAGCAGCAAGACCAGAACCAGCAAAAGATTTTGTTGATGCATATATATTATGCAAAGATTTAAATATAACTACAAAGGACAAGCTAATCGATATCATTTCAACTTATATACCCTTGACTATTCTTGGAGAGAGACAAATAAATTTTATTAAGTATTTGGGAGAGGATTTAGGTTATGATTGGAAATAAGTACTTACAAGGATTATTTGAATATCCGGATGAAGATACAAGCTTAAACCAATTATTAGAGCTATTAAAATCGAAAGATAAGAAGTTTATTGACAGCTTATATACACCAGTAATTATTGATGTGTGTAATGATAAGGAAATAAGATACTTAACACTAGCTTCGGCTTTAATAGATTATTATTTGCAAATTTATGGACTTAAAGTTCCTGATTGGCTTAGAGATGAGAAATTAAGCTTTAACAAACCGTACTATCATTCCAGGAGAATAAGTGAGTTTGATAAAGTTAAATTACAATATTCGAATCCTGCACCTCTTAGAGCAAGAAATGTATATTTTGATTTGGAGGGTATAAAAAGGGTTTGATTAGGAAACTGGTAGGACAGGGCACAGGTACATTGTCTCAAATCAAGCTATCAAGTTCATAAACTAAACTTCCCCTCTATATTCAAAGTATTGACTATGAAAATATCAGTAGTGAGGCAACAGCTATAAACACTGCTTATGTATGGGGATACTTGCAGATTTTATAAGTGATGAAGGGTGAAATAGCAATCATAAATTATGTAGAAAGGTCATAATATAAATCTATCTATCTTCACATAACCTCCAAGGCAATTTTTCAATTGCCAAGGAGGTTTTACCTTCTCATTGAATAACTCCTTCAAATAGGTTAAGATATTAGGAGAGGCGAATACCAGTTTGAAGGGAGCAGTAAAATGAATTTAATAAACATGAATCCAATGCAGCTTAAGGCTGTTAAACATACAGAGGGACCCTTGCTAATACTGGCAGGTGCTGGTTCTGGTAAGACTAGAGTTCTAACCCATAGAATTGCTTATTTAGTAGAGGAAAAGGGAGTATCTCCCTACGAAATATTGGCTATCACCTTTACTAACAAGGCAGCTAGGGAAATGAAGGAGAGAATTGAAGAGCTTTTAGGAAATAATCAAAGAGACCTTTGGGTTAGTACCTTCCACTCCTCCTGTGTAAGAATACTTAGAAGAGATATAGATAAAATAGGCTATCAAAGAAACTTTGTAATATATGATACAACAGATCAAGAAACCGTTATGAAGGAATGCCTAAAGACCATGAACTTAGATGACAAGCTTTATAATCCTAAGGCTGTTTTAGGAGAGATTGGCAGAGCAAAGGATCAGCTAATTGGTCCGAAGGAGTACCAAGTAAATAATGCTATGGATTTTAGAAAGACAACTATAGGCAAGCTATACCAAATGTATCAAGAAAAGCTTCGTAAAAACAACGCTTTAGATTTTGATGACCTTATAATGAAGACCGTTGAGCTATTCCTAACAAATCCTACTGACTTAAGATATTACCAAGAAAAATTTAAGTATGTAATGGTGGACGAGTTCCAGGATACAAACATTTCTCAATACAAGCTGGTAAGTCTTTTAGCCCAAAAACACAAGAACCTATGTGTTGTAGGGGATGATGACCAATCCATATATAGCTGGAGGGGTGCTGATATAGGCAACATATTAGGCTTCGAAAAGGACTTCCCAAACAGTAAGGTTATTAAGCTGGAGCAAAATTATCGTTCAACTAAAAATATATTATCCGCAGCTAACTCTGTAGTAGCTAACAATATTCAAAGAAAATCAAAAAAGCTATTCACCGATAATCTTTCAGGAGATATCATAGAGTACTTTAGAGCCAGCAATGAATATGAAGAGGCACAGTATATTGCCAGCATGATAAAAAGACATGTTAGGGAAGACGAAAAGAATTATGCTGATTTCGCAGTTTTATATAGAACCAATGCTCAATCCCGAGTACTAGAGGAAATTATGCTTAAGGAGGGGGTACCCTATAGGCTATATGGTGGTATCCGATTCTACGACCGTAAGGAGATTAAGGATATCTTAAGCTACCTTAGAATAGTTGAAAATCCAGTGGATGATATCACTCTACAAAGGATTATTAACGTACCAAAGAGGGGAATTGGTCTCAAAACAGTAGAAAAGTTCCAGGACTATGCCAATGAGCAGGGTGAGAGCCTCTTCAGTAGCCTATTAGATGCTGAAGAAATGAGGGATTTATCAACAAGAGTAAGGGTTCAGACGAAGCAATTTACAGATCTAATAGTGGATTTAATTGAAAGAAAGAATGAAATGACGGTTACTGAAATAGTCGAAGAGATTTATGATAGAACTGGGTATATTAAGGAATTAATGGAGGAAAATACAATTGAAGCCAAGGGCAGAATTGAAAACCTTCAGGAGTTTAAATCCTTAACCATGGACTTCGATAAAAATGCTGAGGTTAAAACCCTGGAGGAATTTTTGGCTAGAACCTCACTTGAGTCTCCTTTAGATCAAATGGAGGGTGAGGATAATGTAGTGGTTTTAATGACCCTTCATAGCGCTAAGGGCTTGGAGTTCCCTGTTGTCTTTATGCCTGGTATGGAGGAGGGCATTTTCCCATCCTCTATGTCCCTACAGGAGCAGAATGCGGAAGAGGAACGAAGACTTTGCTATGTAGGCATTACAAGAGCTAGGGAAAAGCTTTATATGTCCCACGCCATGATGAGAACCCTTTATGGCAGGACAGGCTACAATGCAATTTCAAGATTTATAAATGAAATACCATCTGATTTTATCAATAAGCAGGCAACTTATGACCGAAAGAAGGAGGTTGCAGCTATGCAAACCTCTCCATTGTTCAGAGGAGAGATGCTGCATAAGACTGCACCTAGACCATCAGCCGCAGCCGGTACAGCTGCCCCTGCAAACACTGGTCAGCTAAAGGCAGGTCTAAAGGTAAAGCATCCTAAGTTTGGGCAGGGTACCATTGTTGCTGTTGATGGAGATATGATAAGTATAGCCTTTCCTGGGAATGGTATAAGGAAAATAGCTGCTACCTTTGTGCAGCTGGAGATATTGGGATAGGTAAAAGATAGCGAATAATGAATAACTAATAATGAATAATGAAAAGTGCATAACGAATAATGAATAATGAATAATGAAAAGTGCATAACGAATAATGCATGACAGATTTCGAATAATGTGAAATATATAGTGAATAATGAGTACCCAATGAAATAAGCACCAAATAATTAGATGTTCTTCTGAGTATAAGATGGATTTTTAATCCTAGGTGTGTTCAGAAGACAGATCAAATAACAATTAATAGGCGGAGGACATCCTCCGCCCATTTAAGAGGTGATAGAATGTCAAAAGCAGATAAAATGAAGGAGCTAGTTAAGGTACTGAACGAGCATAGCTATAATTACTATGTTTTAGACAAGCCCCTAATTAGTGATAAGGAATATGACAAGCTATACGATGAGCTAGTAGCCCTTGAAGGTGAAACTGGGGAAATCCTGCCGGACTCACCTACCCTAAGAGTTGGGGGAGAGCCTTTAAAGAGCTTCCAAGCCCATCAGCATCTTGCCCCTCTATGGAGCTTAGATAAGGCTAAGACCTGTGAGGAATTAGTTGCTTGGGATGCAAGAACGAAAAAGCTAACCCAGGGAGAAGGGCTACCCCTAGAATATGTGGTGGAATACAAGTTTGACGGTTTAACGCTAAATCTTACATATGCTAACGGTCAGCTGGTGCAGGCAGCAACAAGGGGAAATGGTGCTGTAGGTGAGGGTATATTACAACAGGTAAAGACTATAAAAACAGTACCTTTGGCTATACCGACACAATTCAAAATGGAAATTCAAGGGGAAGGGCTGATGAGGCTATCTGTTCTTGAGGCCTACAATGAAACTGCTCTGGAGCCCCTAAAAAATGCAAGGAATGCAGCTGCAGGAGCCCTAAGGAATTTAGATCCAAAGACCACTGCCAAGAGGAATTTAGATGCCTTCTTCTATAATATTGGCTATATAGAGGGTGCAAGCTTTGACACTCATATGGAAATGATTGAGTTTTTAAAGGAAAATAGATTCCCTGTCAGCCCCTACATAAAGCATTGTCAGGATATTAATGAGGTTGTAGAGGAGGTACAAAGAGCTGCTGAAAATATAGCAAGTCTCGACTTCCTTATAGATGGTTTAGTAATCAAGATAAATCATAGAGCCACAAGAGAAGCCTTGGGCTATACCCAGAAGTTTCCTAGATGGGCTATAGCATATAAGTTTGAGGCCCAAGAGGTAACAACTCTTCTAAAGGATGTTTACTGGCAGGTGGGTAGAACAGGAAAGCTAACTCCATCCGCCGAGCTGGAGCCAGTGGATATTGGTGGTGTTACCGTCAGTAGAGCTACCTTGAATAACTGGGATGATATACAGAGAAAAAGAGTTAAAATTGGCTGCAAGGTATGGCTACGTAGGTCAAATGATGTTATACCTGAAATAATGGGGGCTATAGAGGAAGCCTGTGAGGAAGCGACGGAGGTTGTTAGGCCAGAGCATTGTCCTGCCTGTGGTAGTGAGGTTATAGAAAAGGGTGCCCATATTTTCTGCCCAAATTCCTTGACCTGTAAGCCTCAGCTAGTATCAAGAATAGTACATTACGCCAGCCGAGACGCTATGGATATTGAGGGCTTCAGTGAAAAAACAGCTGAACAGCTATTTGAAGAGCTTAATCTCAAGGGTATAGATGATTTATATGAATTAAGGTTCGAGGACCTTGTTAAGCTGGAGCGTTTTGGAGATAAAAAGGCTCAGAATCTTTTAGAGGCCATCGAAAAGAGCAAGGACTGCAAGCTGGATGCCTTTGTATATGCCTTAGGCATACCAAATGTAGGTAGAAAAACTGCATCCGACTTAGCCAAGCAATTTCAATCCTTAGATGCAATTAAAGCTGCTACCTATGAGGATTTAATTTCAATCCCTGACATTGGGGGTATTGTGGCTCAAAGTATAATAGAATTTTTCCATGACCCTAAAATTTTGGACAGCATAAATAAGCTGCTGGCGGAGGGAGTAACACCAAGGCATGAGTCTGTGGCCAGAACCGAAGGCG
>Ga0208243_1001028_pt1 | contig 10814 bp, 11 predicted proteins | sample Subbio2Aug_QV12A_FD_184826 | JGI IMG/M metagenome (GOLD analysis project Ga0208243, IMG submission 184826) | Serpentinite rock and fluid subsurface biosphere microbial communities from McLaughlin Reserve, California, USA - CR12Aug_QV12A (SPAdes) | ecosystem: Environmental > Terrestrial > Deep...
GGACGGCGGCGTTTGGGGGGGCGCCGCGCGCAGCCAGGATCCGACGACGGCGTCGAGCCCTCTGCCAGGGGCGACGCCCGCGTCAGCCGAAGCTCTTCTCGATCCGGTCGAGGGTCCGCATGGCGTCGAGGACCTGCCGCGCCGAGCCGTTGGGTTCGCGGCCCTCCCGGATCGCGGCGATGAACTCGCGGTCGATCAGCTCGATGCCGTTGTTCGACACCGCCACGCCGGAGAGATCGATCGGGTTGTCGCGGCCGTCATAGAGGTCGTCGTAGCGGGCGATGTAGGTGCCGTTGTCGCAGATGTAGCGGAAGAAGGTGCCGATCGGCCCGTCATTGTTGAAGGAGAGCGACAGGGTGCATATGGCGCCGGACGGCGTCTTCATACCGATCGACATGTCCATGGCGATGCCGAGTTCGGGATGGTGCGGCCCCTGCAGCCCGAAGGCCTGCGAGGCCACTTCGCCGGTCTGGTACTGGAACAGGTCGACCGTGTGGCAGGCATGGTGCCACAGCAGATGGTCTGTCCAGCTGCGCGGCTCGCCCTTGGCATTCATGTTGGTGCGGCGGAAGAAATAGGTCTGCACGTCCATCTGCTGGATCTTCAGCTCGCCCGCCCGGATCCGGTTGTGGATCCACTGGTGGCTCGGGTTGAAGCGCCGAACCTGGCCGGCCATGCAGAGCACGCCGGTCTCCTCCTGCACCTTCACGATCGCCTCGCTGTCGGCGAGCGAATCGGCCATCGGGATCTCGACCAGGACCGGCTTGCCGGCCTTCATGCAGGCGATCGCCTGGCTGGCATGGAGCTGCGTGGGGGTGGAGAGGATGACGGCATCGACGTCGTCGCGCGCCAGGCACTCGGCCAGATCCGTGGTCGCGTGGCCGATGCCGCGGGCAGCCGCCAGCGCGTCGATCCTCGCCCGGGTCGGGCCCATCACCGAGGTGACCTCGACCCCCTCGATCGCAGCCAGCGCGTCGAGATGCTTCACTCCGAAGGCACCGTAGGCGCCGGCGACACAGATCCTCATGGTTCCCTCCCTCTCGGCCAGCGACCATCGCGCGGACCGGGCGCCCGTCCGCGGCCCGGCCGTCGCGCTCCATGGCAGCATGGGTTACAGGCACGGGGTCCGCCGGGCCAATTCAAAGCGACCTGCCGGTATTGAAAAAAGCTATTCGACAGCGGAAGCCGTCGGCGCTGCCGTCGCCATGGCGCGGAGGAGGTCGATGAAGTGCGCCTGGGTTCCGGTCGGACGCCAGCTGGTGCGATAGGTGAGGCCGATCGCCCGGCGGTTGCCCTTCAACGCGATGTCGAGGGGGACGATGTGCCCGTCGCGCTCCTCGACGCTGATCTGGTGGCGCGAGACGATGGAGACGTAATCGCCCTCGGCCAGGATGCCGCGCAGCATCACCAGGGACGAGGACACCACGCGGACGGGCGTCCTCGGCCGCTCGTGGATGCGCAGCGTCTCGAACAGATAGGTTCCGGCCGGCGTGTCCTTCGGGGGGGCCACCCAGGGGTAGACCAGGGTGTCCTCGAGCGTGACGCCTTTCCGGCCGGCCAGCGGGTGACGCGGGTGGGCCACGATCGCGAGCTCGTCCTCGAACAGGGGCTCCTGCGTCACGTCGTCGGCCGGAACCGGGACGCGCAGCGCGCCGATCAGGCAGTCCAGTTCGCCCTCGCGCAGGCCGCGCAGCAACTGGGCGTAGCGCCCGTCGACCACGCGGATCTGGACGCCTTCGGTGGCCGCGATCATCGCGTGGGTCGCGTGCGGCACGATCGAGGTCCGCGCCAGCGGCAGCGATCCCAGGTTGAACGTGCCACGGTCGTCGCCCAGTTCCTTGGTGATCTCTTCCAGGCCCTGGCGGATCTCGGCGCGCGCCAGCTTGGCGCCCAGCGTGAAGGCCTGCGCCGCAGCCGTCAGCTCCACGCCGGAGGCTGTCGCCTGGAAGAACGGCACGCCGGCGACCGCTTCGAGATCGCGCGCGGCCCGGTGCACCGTCGGCTGCGACAGTTCGAGTTCGCGCGCAGCCAGGGTGAAGCTGCCGGTATTGGCGACAGCGATCAGCGTGCGCAACTGTGCCGCCGTCACCCGGCGGTCGAACGGGCGCTGGCCGTTTGCGCCGCGCAAGGCCGCCCTCGATGCCGAGTGGAGGAAGTCCAGCGCGCTCTCGGCCCGCGCCGCAAACAGCGCTCCGCAGGTCGTCGTCACGAAGCGGCGGGCCCGGCGCACGAGGAGCGGCGCCGCCAGTTCCGTCTCCAGCCGCCGCAGCGCCTGCGTCGCCGCCGGCTGCGACAGCAGGCATCGCTCGGCGGCGACGGAAATCGAGCCGCTGCGCGCCGCTTCCAGGAAGACGCGCATGTGCCTGAGGTTCGGGAACGAGTCGAGCATGAGGAGCGGAATAGCGAAAACTTATTCTACGGCCTCAGAACGAAATAGGCAAATGCACAACCGAGGCGCAATCTTCGATGCAAGAAGCAGGGGCCGTCGCGCGCCGATGGCGGCCGAGGCTCCTGCCGGAGGAGGAAACATGCCCGAACGATCGCAGCCGATGGATGCCGGCTGGCTGGTCTATCACCCCAGCCCCCGCAAGCCCGACTTCGTGCTCCCGCCCGGCGCCGTCGATGCGCATTGCCACGTCTTCGGCCCGGCCGCCGAGTTCCCCTTCGCGCCGGAGCGGAAGTACACGCCCTGCGACGCCGGCAAGGACGAACTGTTCAAGCTGCGCGACTTCCTCGGCTTCGAGCGCAACGTCATCGTGCAGGCGACCTGTCACGGCCGCGACAACCGGGCACTGGTCGACGCCTGCCGCGCCGCTGGGGATCGCGCGCGGGGCATCGCGACGGTCGGCCCCGACGTCTCCCGCGACGAACTGGCCGAACTCGATGCGGCCGGCGTCCGCGGCGTGCGGTTCAACTTCGTCAAGCGCCTCGTCGACGCCACTCCGAAGGACGTCTTCCTCGGCATCGCCGACAGGATCCGGGAGTTCGGCTGGCATGTCGTCGTCTATTTCGAGGCCGCAGATCTCGCCGAGCTGCGCCCCTTCCTGCAGGACCTGCCGACCATCGTGGTCGTGGATCACATGGGCCGGCCCGACATCGCCAAGGGCATCGGACATCCCGACTTCCAGGCCTTCCTCGACCTGATGGCGGAAAGCGGCAACATCTGGTCGAAGGTCACCTGCCCGGAACGCCTGTCGGTGCAGGGCCCGCCCTATGGCGACGTCGTGCCGTTCTGCGCGGCGATCACCGAGCGGTTCCCGGACCGGGTGCTCTGGGGCACCGACTGGCCGCATCCCAACATGACCACGCACATGCCCGACGACGGAGCGCTCGTCGACTTCATCCCGCGCTTCGCGACCACGCCCGAACTGCAGCGCAAGCTGCTCGTCGACAACCCGATGCGCCTCTACTGGGCGCGATAGAGGAGGAACCGATGGCTGCCGAGCCTTTCGACCAGCATGCCGACATCCCCGGCACGACGATCTTCGACGGCAAGCAGGCGATGAAGGGGTATGCGCTGAACAAGATGTGCTACTCGTTCAACAGCGCCGAGAACCGTGCGGAGTATCTGCGTGATCCGGAGGCCTACTTCGTCAAGTACGGCCTGAGGGAGGATCAGAAGCAGGCCTGCCGCGACAAGAACGTCCTGGCGATGATCGCGGCCGGCGGCAACATCTACTACCTCGCCAAATTTGCCGGCATCTACAAGCTCTCTGTTCAGGACGTCGGCGCGCAGCAGACCGGCATGACGACCGAACAATTCAAGGAAAAGCTCAAGAGGGCGGGAGACTGACCATGGCCACGATCATCGGCGGGCTGACCAGCTCGCACATTCCAGCCGTCGGCAACGCGATCCACAACAAGCTGTTCGACGATCCCTACTGGAAGCCGTTCTTCGACGGCTACCCTCCGATCCGCGAATGGCTCGACCACCACAAGCCGGACGTCGCCATCAACATCTACAACGACCATGGCCTCGGCTTTTTCCTCGACCGCATGCCGACCTTCGCCATCGGCGCGGCGGCCGAATACCGCAACGAGGACGAGGGCTGGGGCATCCCGAAGCTCGACCCGTTCCCCGGCGATCCGGAACTGTCCTGGCACATCATCGAGAGCATGGTCGCCGACGAGTTCGACATCACGTCCTGTCAGGAACTGGCCGTCGACCACGGCTTCACGGTACCGATGCAACTGTTCTGGCCCGGCGCACCGAACAATCCGGCCATGCCGCGCACCGTCCCGATCAGCGCCAACACCGTGCAGCATCCGATTCCCACGCTGAAGCGCGCGCTCGATTTCGGCAAGGCGCTGCGCAAGGCTCTGCTGTCCTACCCGAAGGACGTCAAGATCGTGGTGATGGGCACCGGCGGCCTGTCGCACCAGCTCGACGGACAGCGCGCCGGCTTCATCAACAAGAGCTTCGACCAGATGTGCATGGAGAAGATCGTTTCGGCGCCCGAGGAACTCACGCATATCTCGCGCAGGGAGCTGGTCGAGAAGGCCGGCGCACAGGGGACCGAGTTCCTGATGTGGATGATGATGCGCGGCGCGCTCGGCGACACCGTCGTCCCGCTGGAGAAGAACTACCACATCCCGATCTCCAACACGGGCGCCGGCACCATGCTGCTGGAGTGCGCCGCCTGACGACCCGCCCGCGGCGGGCCGAGGGGCGCGTCCGCGGGCATTCACCGAAACAACGTCCGTCCCGCGGGAGGAACCGCCATGAAGACCCAGATCTGCATCATCGGAGGCGGCCCTTCGGGGCTCATGCTCTCCCAGCTTCTGCACCTCAAGGGCATCGACACGATCGTGCTCGAGCGCCAGAGCCGCGAATATGTGCTCGGCCGCATCCGCGCCGGCGTCCTGGAACACGGCTTTGCCGAACTGATGCGCGAGGCGCAGTGCGGCGAGCGGATGGACCGCGAAGGCGAGATCCACGAAGGCTTCTTCATCGCCCATGACGGCAGGCTCGACCGGATCGACCTGCACGAGCATTCGGGTGGGTCGTCGGTCGTGGTCTACGGCCAGACCGAGCTGACCCGCGATCTCTACGATGCGCGCGACAGGATGGGCGGAAAGGTGATCCACAATGTCGAGGACGTGAAGATCAACGACGTCACCTCGGCCACGCCCTTCGTGACTTATCGCGACGGCGACGAGGTCGTGCGCATCGACTGCGACTACGTCATCGGCGCCGACGGCTTCCACGGCGTCAGCCGCAAGACGATCCCGGCGGACGTGCTGCGCGAGCACGAGCGGCTCTATCCGATCGGCTGGCTCGGCGTCCTGTCGCGGACGAAGCCCGTGTCGCCCGAGCTGATCTACGCCCGGCACGAGCGCGGCTTCGCCCTGTGTTCGCTTCGCAGCCAGGTGCTCAGCCGCTACTACATCCAGGTGCCGCTCACCGACACGGTGGAGGACTGGTCCGACGAGGCGTTCTGGGCGGAGTTGAAGCAGCGGCTGCCGTCGGAGGTCGCCGCGCGGCTGGAGACGGGGCCCTCGATCGAGAAGTCGATCGCGCCGCTGCGCAGCTTCGTGGCCGAGCCGATGCGCTACGGCAACCTGTTCCTGGCCGGCGACGCCGCTCACATCGTGCCGCCCACCGGGGCGCGGGGGCTGAACAGCGCCGCCTCGGACATCTACTATCTCTACCATGCGCTGGTCGACCACTATCACAAGGGCGACGACGCCGGCCTGGAGAACTACTCGGCCAAGGCGCTGGCGCGCGTCTGGAAGGCGCAGCGCTTCAGCTGGTGGATGACGATGATGCTGCACACCTTCCCCGACAGCATCTCCTACGACCGCAAGCTGCAGGAGACGGAGCTGCAGTACCTGCTCTCGTCGCGGAAGGCGCTCGGCTCGCTGGCCGAGAACTATGTGGGGCTGCCGTTCTGACCCACCTTCAGCGCCCTGTCCGATCCGCGCGCGATCACGCGTCGCGCGGATCTGCCTGCTCCGTATCCCGACCTCTCGGCGCGGCGGGCGACATCCCGATGTCCAGGTTGCCGCGCGTGGCGGCGAAGATATCCCACACCGCGATGAACATGGCGGCGATCATCGGGCCGAGGACGAAGCCGTTGAGGCCGAAGACGGAGATGCCGCCGAGGGTGGAGATCAGGACGACGTAGTCCGGAATGCTCGTCGACTTGCCGATCAGAAAGGGCCGCAGGAGATTGTCGACGAGGCCGATCACCAGCATCCCGAACAGGATCAGGACGAGCCCTTCCCAGACTGATCCCGTAAGCAGCAGATAGATCGCCACCGGGAGCCAGACGATGCCGGATCCAACGGCCGGCAGCAGCGACAGGAAGGCCATGAGCACCGCCCAGAGCACGGGTGCGTGGATTCCGAGGACCCAGAAGATGAGCCCTCCGAGCGCCCCTTGCGCGGCAGCCACGAGGATCGAGCCGCGGACGATCGCCTGCACGACGATCGCGAAACGCCGGAGGAGGGCGTCGCGCTGGCGTTCGCGCAGCGGGATCGCCGCCTTGATCCTGCGCGTCAGTGCGGCACCGTCGCGCAGCAGGAAGAACAGGAGGTAGAGCATGACGCCGAGGCTGACGACGAATTCGAAGGTGCTCTGCCCGACGAGGAGAGCACGCGCGACGAGCGCCTGCAGGAAGCGGGACAGACCGTCCCGCACGGCCTGGAGATTGGTCAGCTCGATCCGGGCGAACAGATCGGTCACCCAGGCCGGCGCGCCGTCGACCACCTTGCGGACGAACTGCTCGAGGTCGATCTGACCGGACTGGATGCCGGAATAGAGACCCGCCGCCTCGACGGCGAGAGAGGACGCCACGACCATCAGCGGCAGGATGACGAGCAGAACGGTGAGGACGACGGTGGTGATGGCCGCCAGCCCCTCCCGCCCGCGCATGATCTGCGTCAGCCGCCGGTGAACCGGCAGAAACAGGATCGCCGCGATGACGCCCCACAGCACGGCACCATAATACGGCCAGACGACCAGCCCGAAGGCGAGCGACGTGGCGAGCAGAAGCCACAGGAACGCCTGGTCCTCGATCGTCCGCATCGCCGTCACCTCACTCGCCGGTCCGACCGCGATCCTACGCCAGTCGCGCGCCGGCGACAGAGGAAAATCCGCCGCCGTCGCGTGCCATCAACGCTCGTCGGTGCGCATGCGACGTTCCAGCCAGCGCACGCCGGCCGAGACGATCAGGATCAGCACGAGGTATTCGAGGACCAGGAAGGTGTAGATCTCCAGCGGCCGGTACTCGGTGACGACGAGTTCGTTGGCCTTGCGGGTGAGCTCCTGCATGCCGATCACCGAGACCAGAGACGACATCTTGAGCATGTAGACGATCTGGTTGCCGATTGCCGGCAGGATGCGCCTGATCGCCTGCGGCAGGATCACGTAGCGCATCGTGTCGCGATAGTTGAGCGAGATGGAATAGGCCGCCTCGTACTGTCCGCGCGCGATCGACTGGATGCCGGCCCGGAAGATCTCGGCCTGAAAGGCGCTGTCGGAGAGTGCCAGCGCGATGACCCCTGCCCAGAACACGCCGATGGTCAGTCCGGTGATCTGCGGCAGGCCGTAATAGACCCAGAGCACCAGCACCAGGATCGGCACCGCCCGGACGAGTTCCACGTAGGTGCGGCTGGCCCAGCGCAGGCCGCGGCTTGCCGACAGGCCGGGCAGGGCGACCAACAGGCCGGCGACGATCGAGATCGAGATGGCCGTGGCCGACAGCAGGATCGTGTACTGGAGGCCGCTCAGCAGAAAGCGGACGTTGGTGTAGCCCTTGGGCGTGGTCGGGTCCACGACGTACCAGCCCCAGCTGCCGGAACAGCCCGTCAGCGCCAGGGCGACGGCGAGGAGGACGAGGGCCTTGCGCATCGACGGGCCCATCAATGGTTCAGGATCTTCTGGAGGAAATCGCGGCAGCGCCGGCTCTCCGGCGCCGAGAAGAAGCGCTCGGGCGGCGCGGTCTCGACGATCTCGCCATGGTCCATGAACATGATGCGGTCCGCGACGCGGCGGGCGAACCCCATCTCATGGGTGACGCAGATCATGGTCATGCCGGTGCCGGCCAGTTCGGCCATCACCTCCAGCACTTCGTTGATCATCTCGGGGTCGAGCGCGGAGGTGGGCTCGTCGAAGAGCATGATGCCGGGTTCCATGCAGAGCGACCGGGCGATGGCCACGCGCTGCTGCTGGCCGCCCGACAGCTGGCGGGGATACTTGTCGGCCTGTTCGGGAATGCGCACGCGGGCGAGATAGCGCCGGGCGATCTCCTCGGCCGCGGGGCGGTTCATGCCGCGGGCTCGTATCGGGCCGAGCATCAGGTTCTCCAGCACCGTCAGGTGCGGGAAGAGGTTGAACTGCTGGAACACCATGCCGGCCTTGCCGCGCACAGCGCGCCGGCTCGCATCATCGGTCCCGAGCGCCACGCCGGCGACGCGGATGCGCCCGCGGTCATAGGTCTCCAGACCGTTGATGCAGCGGATCAGCGTCGACTTTCCGGAACCGGAGGGCCCGCAGATGACGACGCGTTCCCCCGGAGCGATCTCCAGCGAGATCCCCTTCAGGACCTCGAAGTCTCCGAAGGACTTGAAAACATTGTCGAACAGGATGATGGGCTCGTCGTCTCGCACCGTTGCCTCGACCCCTTCGGCCAGAATTGGCCACCGGGCGGCAGACCGCCCTGCCGCCGATTTAGGCATAAGTTTCGCTTGCATAGCAACTGATTTCGGACAAGGATCGACCATCCCGCGGTCATGGCCGATCGACGGTTGGAGGTTCCCAATGAGCATGCTGAAATCGCTTGTCCTGACCGCGGCGCTGGCGCTGTCGTCCGTCCCCGCCCTGGCGCAGTCGGCGCTGAACGAAATCCTGAACGGCGGGGTGCTCAAGGTCGGCACCACCGGCGACTGGAACCCGATGACGATGAAGGACGTCGCCACCAACGGCTACACGGGCTACGACATCGACGTCATGAACCAGCTCGCCACCGATCTCGGCGTCTCGGTCGAGTTCGTGCCGACCGACTGGAAGACCCTGGTCGCTGGCGTGGCGGCCGGCACCTACCACATCACCGGCTCGGCCTCGATGTCGCCGGCCCGCGCCAAGGCGGCGGGCTATTCGAACAGCTACTTCTCGCTCGCCACGGTGCCGCTGATCAACAAGAAGGACGCCGATCGCTTCAAGGACTGGGCCGACCTCGACAAGGCCGACGTGACCGTCGCCGCGACGCTCGGCACGACCCAGGAAAAGCAGGTGAAGGAGTTCTTCCCCAACGCGCAGTACAAGATCGTCGAGGCCCCCGCCCGCGATTTCCAGGAGGTGCTGGCCGGCCGCGCGCAGGCGCACATCACCTCGAACGTCGAAGCCTACAAGCTCGTGGCGCAGTATCCCGAGCTGATGATCGTGCCCGTCTCGGCGCCGCGCGCCCGCACGCCGGTGGCCATGCTGATGAAGCAGGACGACCAGGTGTGGATCAACTACATCAACACCTGGATCACGCTGAAGAAGGAAGCCGGCTTCTTCGACCAGCTCGCAACGAAATGGCAGCTGCAGAACTGACCGGGGCTTCCGCGGGGCGCCCCCGGCGCTCGGCCTCCCGTCCATGCTGACGATCTACGCCATCCCGCCCAGCCTCTACTGCGCCAAGCTGCGCATCCTGCTGCGGCACAAGAGCCTCGACTGGCGCGAACTGCCGCCGCCCGGCGGCTACGGCTCGGCCGCCTACCAGCAGGTCGTGCCGTCCGGCAACCTGCCCGCCATGCTCGACGGCGACCTGCTGCTCGCCGACGGCGAGGCGATCGCCGAGTATCTGGAAGAGCGGCATCCGGCGCCGCCGATGCTTCCCAGGGTCCTCGCGGACCGCGCGAAGATGCGCGAACGCGGGCGTTTCCACGACACGCGGCTGGAGCCTGCGCTGCGAGCGCTGTTCGGCTCGATCGCACCCGAAAGGCGCGATTCCGCTCTCAACGCACGCCAGTCGGCAATCCTGTCGGAGAAGCTCGGCCAGCTCGCCCGCATGCTGGAAACCGGGCCGGCGCTTCCATTCGGCCTCGGCGACTGCGGCTATCCGATCACCTTCGCCTGGATCGACGCATTGACGCTGCCGCTTTCGCTCAACGTCGCATGGCCCGAGCCAGTTGTCGCCTACCGCGCCCGCATCGAGGCCGAGCCGGCGGTGGCGGCCGAACTCGCTTCGTACCGGCCGATCCTCGAAGGATGGGTGCAGCGGACCGCAGGAACCGTGGCATGAGGCTCGACCTGATGACCTGGCCGGAGGTCGAGGCACATCTGGCGGCATCGGGCGGCATCGTCCTGCCGGTCGGTTCCACCGAGCAGCACGGGCCGATGGGGCTGATCGGCACCGACGCCCTCTGCGCAACGACGATCGCAGAGCGGGCGGCTGAGCGCTGCGGCGCCGTCGTCGCTCCGACGCTGGCGCTGACGCCGGCACCGTTCAACACGGCCTTTCCCGGCACGATCTCGATCTCGGTCCCGCTCTTTGCCGCGCTCGCCGGCGAAGTGATCGACGGTCTCGCCGCGCAGGGCTTCTCCCATGTCTACGTGCTCAACGGCCATGGCGCCAATCTGGCGCCGCTGCGCGCGGTGATCGCGGCGCGGCCGGGCCTGCGCATCCGGCTGAAGAGCTGGTGGGACTTCGAGCCGGTCAACGTGCTTCGGCGGGCGTGGTACGGCGACTGGGAGGGCATGCACGCGACGCCCTCCGAAGTGGCGATCACCATGGCCGCACATCGGCAGCCGCCGATCCCTCCGGAAGCGCTGACCCCGCCGCGCGCGCTGTCGGCCGACTACGTCCGCGCCCATGCCGGCGACC
>Ga0208243_1001029_pt1 | contig 10806 bp, 11 predicted proteins | sample Subbio2Aug_QV12A_FD_184826 | JGI IMG/M metagenome (GOLD analysis project Ga0208243, IMG submission 184826) | Serpentinite rock and fluid subsurface biosphere microbial communities from McLaughlin Reserve, California, USA - CR12Aug_QV12A (SPAdes) | ecosystem: Environmental > Terrestrial > Deep...
CTCGCTCGTATTGGCGCTCGGACCGATCTTCATCGCGCTCATGCTGTTCGAGGCGACGCGCACCTTCGGCGAAGCCTGGACGCGCCAGCTCGCCAATTTCGTGATCCTGCATGTCCTCGTCGTCGCGTTGATCGGGCTGATGCTGACGACCGTCGGGCATTTCGTCGACAAATACGGCGCCAACGCCGCGACCGGCGGCCAGTTGATCGTCGGCGCCGTGGCGATCAGCGCGGTGCTCGGCCTCGCCGCCTATATCGCTCTGCAATTGCCCGAAATCGCCGGGGCGCTCGCCGGCGGCGGCGCCTCGCTTGCCGCCCATATGCTCAACCGCTGGATGGCTGCCACTGCAACTACCGCCACTCTGGGTGCGACGATCGGCGCCTATGCCGGCGCCCATGTCGCCGCGACACGATCGTTGCAGGCGCTGCAACGAAGGCGGAGAGGCGGCAGCATCCGCCACGTTCCCGCGGAATAACGCATTACTCGCCATCTCGAAGATCATGGTTTTCGGAGACGCAATGACGGCACGAATGGGATTTCTGGCGCTGGCGCTCGCCACGCCTCTAACCAGTTGCGCAAGTCTCACGGGCGCGGGCGCGCCCTCCTGCGACGGCTGGACGCGACGTCCGCTCAATCGGTCGCTGTGGGATTGGGAGAACGCTGCGCCGATCGAGGCGCCGACGCAACCCGCAATTGGCGAACCAATCATTCGCAAGGGCAGGGCGCATGCGAACGAGCGAACCGCCGCTCTCCCCGTATTCGATATCGCCGCTTCGGCGCGGCGCTGTGGGGATAGAGACCATGGTTGAGCGCGGCGATTTGAAGGCCTATTTCGAACGCGCTCGCCTCTGGGAGCAGGATCTCCTTCGCTCGGCGCAACGCTCGAAGCGCATCGCCTGGGGCGTTGCGGCGGCGGCCTCGGCTCTCGCTTTCGTCTCGATCGGCGCAGTCGCGGCGCTCACTCCGCTCAAGACCGTCGAGCCCTTCGTTATTCGCGTCGACAACGCGACCGGCATTGTCGATGTGGTTTCCGCGCTAAAGGACGAGCCGCAAGCCTATGACGAAGCGATCGCAAAATATTTTCTTGCTCAATATGTGAGAGCTCGGGAGGGCTACAGTTTTGTCGAGGCGCCCGTGAATTTCCGCACTATTTCGTTGCTCTCGACGCAGGGCGAGCAGACGCGCTTTTCGACCCTTTATCGCGGCTCAAATCCAGACAGTCCTCAAGTCGCTTATGGCAAGAGCGGCGTCGCCGAAATCCGCATCAAGGCGATTTCGCTCCTCGGTCCTAATCTCGCCTCGGTGCGCTATTTGCGTGAAATCCGTCATGGCGACGAGATTAAGATTTCTCACTGGATCGCAACGGTCGCCTTCTCGTTCGAGAAGAAGGCGACGATCTCCTCTTCCGATCGCCTGATCAATCCCCTCGGTTTTCTCGTCTCCGAATACCGCTCCGATCCGGAGACCGCGCCATGATGAACCGCTTCTCCATCGCCCGCGCGATGGCGATGGTCGCTATCGGGTTTTCGCTCGCGCCCTTGCCGAGTCTAGCCCTGCAGCAGCCGATAGCTGGATCGCGCGACGCGCGCATGCGCATGGTCGCCTACGATCCCTTCAACGTGGTCAAAATCAACGGCGTCATCCGCGCCTCGACCCAGGTAGTCTTTTCCGAAGATGAAGAAATCGCCCATGTCGCGATCGGCGATTCCGTCTCCTGGGAAGTCGCGCCCGCCGGCAACATTCTCTTCCTCAAGCCGCGTGAAAGGCATCCGCCAACCAATTTGCAGGTGGTGACGACGCGCCGCGATGGCCGCAAGCGGTCCTATCAATTCGAGCTGTCAATCGCCGAAAGCTCGCTTGGGGAAAGCTATTTCATGGTTCGCTTCGCCTATCCCGGCGACGAGGCGGAGGCTCGTCACTACGCCGCCGCATCGAGGCGCAATGAGATGGAGGCGCGCGCGGTCGATGAAACCTTCGCTCTCCACAATGCCACGGCGCCGCGCAATTGGAGCTATTCGGCGCAGGGGACGCCGAACCTGGAGCCCGACGCCGTTTACGACGATGGTAAGGAAACAACGCTGCGCTTTGAGGGCAATCGCGAAGTCCCGGCGATCTTTCTCGTCGCCTCCGACGGGACCGAAAGTCTCGTGCCGAAAGACGTGCGCGGCGAACTCGTCGTAATCCACGCAGTCGGGCGTGAATTGCGCCTGCGCCAAGGCACGGAGGTGCTCTGCATCTTCAATGAAGCCTTCGACCCTGTAGGCGTCAATCACATCACACGAACGACGAGCCCCAGCGTCGCCCGGCTGCCACAGCGCGCCGCGCGGACGCGATGACGATCGCAATCACCTTCAAGAGCGAAAACAATGAATGAAGATCCGGCACCCGGGCCACTCGATCAGGAGCGTCGCATCACACCGGTCTCCTCCGTTGGAGACGCGCAGCTGCCATGGCGCAAAGGATTGGGCGTCATCGGACTTGTCACGCTGTGTGGCCTCGTGCTTTGGGCGAGCTGGAAGCGCACGCCAGCCGAAGTAGAAGCACGACAGAAGCCGACGATTTCCGTGGCGAATGCGTTCGAACGTCCGCGCGATCCGCCAATCGCCCGGCTGGAGCCGGTCGCGCTTCCGGTCGCGATCCCGGCAACAGCCGAGCGATCCAAGGCGGATGAACTCATGGACAGCGCGCGGCGCGCGCCTGTGCTGGCCTTCAATCGGCCGCCGCAAGCCAGATCCGGCGCGCCGACGGTCCCGTTTCCAGACGTAGACGCTGAGCCGACGGGCTCCGTTTACGCGAACGGCTACGGCGCTTCTGAGGCTCGCAACGAACTCGCGAGCAACCTCAGGCCAACCGCGATCGAAGGCGTGCGCGCGGCGCGCCTCCCCAATCGTCATCTCATGGTAACGCAGGGAACCGCCATCCCCTGCGTCTTGGAGACAGCTATGTCGTCGGACGTAGCCGGGTTCGTCTCCTGCGTTGTTGAACGCGATGTCATGTCCGACTCCGGCCAAGTCGTGCTGATGGAGAAAGGGACGCAAATCGTCGGCGAATATCGCAGCACTCTGCGACGCGGATCGAGGCGCATGTTCGTCCTGTGGACCAGGGTAAAAACGCCGACCGGCGTGATCGTGGCGCTTTCGAGCCCGGCGACCGACGCGCTTGGGCGCTCCGGATTCGATGGCGAAATCGACAATCATTTCTTCGAGCGCTTCGGCGGCGCTCTTTTGCTGTCGATCGTCAACGACGCCGGACAAATCGCCGCCACTCGGCTGTCGCAGGCCAATGTGCAAGTGAATTCGATCCAAAACTCGGGGCAAGGCGCCGCGGCGATCGCCACCGAACAATCGATCAATATCCCGCCAACGCTCTACAAGAATCAAGGCGAACTCGTTTCGGTCTTCGTCGCCCGCGACCTTGACTTCTCTTCTGTCTATCGCCTGCGGATCATCGAAGGGCGCACGCAAATTCTTGACCGCGCGATTGCCGGCGGCGTCCTAGGACCGCAACGGATCACGAAGCCATGAGCGGCGAAGAAGCGGCCGTTCTCGACGAGTTTCTTGCGACGGACCGATTGAATGGCGCCGAATCATCGGCCGAGCGCCGCGTCCTGCTGCGATTGCTCGAGCCGATCGCCGATCTCCTCGCCGACCCCGAATTGACCGAGATCGTCGTCAACCGGCCGGGCGAAGTCTTCACCGAAGGCCCGCAGGGTTGGACGCGCCATGTGCGCAAGGGCCTTGCCTTTTCGCATTTGATGAACCTCGCGACCGCCGCCGCGGCCTTCACTCGCCAGGATATCGCCACCGACCATCCAATCGTCTCGACCGTTCTGCCGGTGGGCGAGCGCTGCCAGATCGTCATTCCGCCTGCTGTCCCTGCAAACACGGTGAGCCTCACGATCCGCAAAGTGGCCGCGGCAACGATGACCCTCGAGGAATTCGAACGCCGCTCGCTTTTTGCCGATGTTCGCCAGGCAAGCGGCGGACTCTCGAACGACGAAGAGGCGCTTGTGCGGCTCAGAGATTCAGGCCACTGGCGCGAATTTCTCGAACGCGCTGTCGCCAGCCGTCGCAATATCGTGATTTCCGGGGCGACAGGTTCGGGTAAGACGACGCTCGCCAAGGGCCTCGTCGCTCTGATCTCTGATGATGAGCGCATCCTCACCATTGAGGACACCGCGGAGCTCACTATTCCGCAGCCTAATCACGTCCGCCTGCTCTACGCCAAGGACGGCTCCGGCGTCGCCAAGATCGGCCCGCGCGAATTGCTGGAATCGGCCTTGCGCATGCGCCCCGATCGCATCCTGCTGCAGGAGCTGCGCGACGGCACGGCCTTCTACTATCTGCGCAACGTGAACTCCGGCCATCCGGGTTCGATCACCACCGTCCATGCCGACAGCGCACGGCTCGCCTTCGAACAGCTCACTCTGCTCGTCAAGGAGAGCGCCGAGGGGCGAAAACTCGCGCGCGAGGACATCAGGCGGCTCTTGCATCTCACGGTCGACGTCGTGGTGCAGATTAACCGCAGCAATGGCCGCTACCGCATCACGGAAATCCACTATGATCCCGAGGCCAAGCGCCGAAATGCCTTCTGACTCGCGATCGCTCGGAGGTCTCTCCGCTCTGGGCAAGATTGCGCGGTCCGAATGGGAGCGATCCTGGCCGCGGCTGACGCTCGCGATAGGTCTTTCGCTCTTGGCGGCGGCGATCTTTCTCCTTGTCGCGTCAAACGTGCTGTTGATCGGCCTGCGCGCCCATGACGGCGGCCTGCATCTCTTTGATATTTTGACCCTGGCGCCGCAGTTCGGAGCCGACAAACGCCTCGACCGCTGGCTGACTATTGGCTTCATCGCTGGCGCTGTCACGACATTCGCCCTGCTCGGCATGATCTTGCGCGCCAGGCCGAGGCCGCTCCATGGCGCCGCGCGCTTCGCCACGCCGCACGATATCAAAGCGGCGGGCCTACGCGCAAAAAACGGCCTCTTGCTCGCCCAGGTGAATGGCAAGCTTCTGACCTTCGGCGGAACGGAGCACGTCATCGTCTATGCGCCGACGAGATCAGGCAAAGGCGTCGGGGTCGTCATTCCCAATCTCCTCTCCTGGAGCGACAGCGTCGTCGTGCTCGACGTCAAGAAGGAGAATTTCATTAAGACGGCGGGCTTTCGCGCGGCGCACGGCCAGAATGTCTATCTCTTCGATCCCGTAGATCCCGAGGGCCGCACTGCGCGCTACAACCCGCTCTCCTTCGTGCGCCGCGATCCCGCCGACCTCTACGACGATCTGCAGCGGATCGCCGGCATGCTGTTCCCGCCCGAACCCCGCGGCGATCCCTTCTGGACGGAAGCGGCGCGTTCGGCCTTCATCGCCATCGGCGGCTACATCGCCGAGACGCCGCAACTGCCTTTTACCATCGGCGAAATCCTGCGCCAGCTCACAGTCGCGAGCGACGTGAAAGCGCATTTCGAAAGCGTTTTGACCACGCGAAAGGCAGGACCAGACCCGCTCTCCACCTCTTGCGTCGCCGCGCTCAACGATTTTCTCGCGGCTTCAGAGAATACGCTGCAATCTGTCCGCAAGACCGTCACCGCGCGCCTCGGGCTTTGGCTCAATCCGCGCATCGATGCGGCGACCTCAGCGAGCGATTTCGATTTGAGCAAGCTGCGCTCCGAGGCGATCTCGATCTATCTCGCGGTGACGCCTGACAATCTCGACCGGCTGGCGCCGCTCCTCAATCTCTTCTTTCAACAAGTGGTCGATCTCAACGCCCGCGAACTGCCCGAGCACAATCCGGCGCATTCGCGCCAGCTTCTGCTACTCCTCGACGAATTCCCCTCTCTCGGCCATGTCGGCGTGCTCGCGAAGAGCGTCGCCTTCGTCGCCGGCTATGGCGTCAGGCTCCTGACCGTCCTGCAAAGCCCCTCGCAATTGCGGGCAATCTATGGCGCGGACGAAGCCAGAAATTTTCTGACCAATCATGCCGTCGAGATCGTGTTTACGCCAAAGGAGCACGACGTCGCCGTCGAGCTCTCGGAGCGCTTCGGAACGCAGACGGTAGAGGCGAAGAGCCGATCGCGGCCTTGGGGCTTTTCCAATCGCTCTTGTTCCGAGACGATCTCGGATCACCGGCGCCCCCTGCTCCTGCCGCAGGAATTGAAGCTCACGCCTAAAGCCAAGGCCTTCGTGTTGATGGCCGGCGTTCCGCCGATCCTCGCCGACAAGCTCGTCTATCATGAGGACCGCCGCTTTACGTCCCGGCTGCTCCCGCCGCCGATCATTGAACCGATGCCGGCGCCTGCCAATGAAGCGCTCGCCTCGCAGGTGCTCCAATTACAACAGAACGTCGCCGAATTGCGCGCCATCGTCATTCGCCGCCCATTGACCGAGGCGGAAATTGACGATCCCGCGTCGATCCCCGCCGACGCGCTCTCAAGTCTCGCCGACGTGCCGCTCGACTTGGAGAACGTCTCAGAGGAGGCGTTAAACGATTGGGTTGCGGGCTATATCGACGGCGCCGCCCGCTATGATGCGAGTTCGGAAGCCACTGAGGCGAGCGAGAATTCGAGCGCGCCCCAGCCCGTTGAGAGCGAAGACGCGCGCGCCAAGGGCGCGTCTGGACGCGGCCAGCGGCGCCGGCGAAGTCGGGAGTTGAGCCGTGGCTGAGAACGACAAAGACGACGGCCGCGCCTTCGAGTTGAAGCGAGCGGCGCAAGACAGCGACGACGATCGGCGGGAACACGCAACCGATCGGCGCTCGGCTTCCGGATCGAGCGGCGCAGTCGAATTCGATTTATTGCCCGCGCATTTGCGCCGCAAATATTACGTCGTAGAGGTCGATCCGGCGGAGGCAAAAATATACGCCGATCGCGACGGCGAATATCTCATCGCGAAGGCCGGCCGCGACCGCCTGATGACGCTCGTCGCCAGCGTCGAAATCGTCCGTGACCTTGTCGCCGTCGCCGCGCATCGCGGCTGGGAAAGGGTCGAGCTGACAGGCTCGTTAGAATTTCGGCGGGAGGCCTGGCTCGCTGCATCCCGACACGGGATCGAGACAAAGGGCTATGATCCGTCAGAGCTCGATCGCGCCGCGCTCGCCAAGATGCAAGGGCGATTTGAAAATCGCCAGCAGCATGCCTTCGGACACGACCAGAGAAGCGCAGGAGGGCCGGCTCAGCGGTCGCCGTCAACCGAGCGGAATTCGAATGGCGGAGCGAACGACCGCAACGACCGCTCCCATCTCGCTCTAATCGAGCGCATCGCGCTTGCAGCTTTCCCCAAAGACGCCGAAGCGCGCAAGCGCATTCTCGACGCGGCGCGCGAACGCATGGCGCATCATCGCCATCGTGGCGCTCGCTTCGATCGAGTGGAAATCGTCGAGGGAAAAACCAAGCAGTCGCGGGCGTCGGCAAAGAAGTCCTTTGCAAGAACCACAGATGCGGATCGCACAGGGCGCGCCTATCGGAATCGATAACGCCCCGCTACGGAGGCCGCGGCGAGAGCAGCGTCGATATTTGAAGATTTCATTATTCATGCCGCGATCTCGTCGCAAATGGCGCGATATTTTTTCTCGCACGCCATCTTGATTCGATTCGTGATCGTCGCGCCACCCCGAGCTGGTATTTCCCGCCCTCTTCAACTGCACATAGAGCAAAACACATGACGATCGCGCAAAGGTTGAAGGACGGCGACGCTGTGGACAAAAACGCGGTTGAAGCGAGCCTAGCGACCTCCGATAAAATGTCAGCCTTGCGATCGGCGTTACGCTCGGCGCCGCGGAAAAAAGGCGCACGCTCGCGCAGCCCTCTCAAAGCCGCGGTCGCGCAGTTGCTGCCGGATCTGCTCGCTTTCCGCGCAAAAGGATACACCAGCGCGGAACTCGCCGAAATCATGCATCGCAATGGCTTTGTCATCGCGCCCGGCACATTGAACAAATACATCAATGAGGCGCGCGCTCGTCCCACGAATCGACGCAAAAAGAAAATTGCGTCCGTCGCCGCCAAATCGAAAACGACGACAGGTAAATCTGGCTCAAGGACAGCCGATGCGGCGAGAACAATGGCGACGCCTCCTTCACTATTGGCGACGAAGCCTCCGGCGCAAGCTCGACAAGCTGCGAAGGACGTTCTTGGGCATCGCTTCGATGACGATGTGTAACGAGCAAGACTTAGCGTCGCGCCAAATCGCGACAATTAACCCCGACAGCAAAGGACATTCGGACATGGCTACTGCTACTGCCGCCGCCGTCAAACCTCGTCCTCGCGCGGCGGCCTTGCCTGCCGCCGTCAAGCGCGTGGCCCTCGTCGCCAATGAGAAAGGCGGCGTCGGCAAATCCGTCTTTACGCGCACGCTCGTCGATCATCTCCGCACCAGCGGCAAGCGTGTCGCAGCCTATGACGCCGACGGCAGCGTCGGAGCGACCGCGCGCGTCCTCGGCAGCCGCGACGCCAGCGGCGCCGTCGAACGCGTGCAGAATCCGGTCGAAGGCGTCGGCTATTACAATGGTCGCGCGGATGATGAACGCAACATTCTGCTCGACTCGATCGAGTCGGGCGAAAAGCTCTACGTTCACGATCTCGCTGGGGGGCTCTTGGCCGATCTCACGCGGATCGTCGACGGCGGCGAAGGGCTCGACGGCCTTCTGGACGCGTTCGAAGCTCATGGCTACAGGCTGACGCTATTTCACGTTATTTCGCCGGACGTCGGCGCCGCTCAGTCCGTCGCTCGCTGGTTGAGCTTGATCGGCGACAGAGCCGATCACGTCGCTGTGATCAACCTCAAACACGGCAAACCGCCAAGCGACTTCCCCTTCTGGTATGGCTTCACCGACGCAAAGGGCGTAGCGAAAGGCGGCAAGACGCGCGAAAAATTGCTCGCCATGGGCGGCGCCGAAATCGGGTTTCCCGCTCTGCCGGCCGGCACGTTCGCCAAACTCGACGCTGAGAACATCCCCTTCACGCGCGCCGACAAGGCCGGTCTGCTGACGATCACGGAAAGGGCGCACGTCGCGAAATTCCTGCGCGACTTCGCCGCGGCGCTGACGCCTGCGTTTCCTTTCCTCGGCCTCTGAGTCGACGTAACTCGGGGCCGCGCTTCGATCCCAGCCTGCCATCGTGGCGTGTCGGCGACCCGTCGCTAAAACTCCAACAGCCGGGCGCATGGCTTTAGTTCGATCGCGCGCAATTCGCCATCTCGCGCGCCATCTCTTGGCCGCTTTGCGCAGGATCGCCGAGCGCAACGTGGCCGAGGTCGAGCGGATCGTGCGCAGCTATTTCGGCGACCGCGACGGCCTGGAGCCCATCTCCGCGAGGAATTGGCGAAGTGGCTGCGCGCGGGAACAGTCATCGTTCTCGACGCTCGGCCCGAAGATGAATTCGCTTTGGGACATTTGCCCGGCGCTCTGAACGTCCCGCTCCGCGCGCTCGAAGCGCGGCTCTCCCAACTCGATCCTTCGCAAGAGATCGTCGCCTACTGCCGCGGCGCATTCTGCGTCCTCTCCTACGAGGCCGTCGCCGTCCTGCGCGCGCGCGGCTTCAAATCGCGCCGGCTGGAGATGGTTTTCCAGAGTGGCGTTCCGCCAAAATGCCAATCGCCGTGTGCAATGAATGACCCGGCCATTCGCCCGCGTCACCTAACTGGTCCCTTTTTCCTTTCCTTGTCTTCTCGAGGCAACGGCTGCCCGCCCTTGCCAATCGCCTTGGCGAACTCTTTGAGAAGGTAATCGCGTTTCGTTTCGAGCTCGGGCATGTCCGCCACGAACTGTAACACTTGGGCAGCGAGATCGCGGTCGGCTGCGCTATGAGAAACTTGCAATTCCTCGGCTTGTTGGAGATAGCCCTTTCTGATCATCGCCTGCCTTTCCCGCGTCTTTGCCTCCCAAGGGCGCGTCGAACGTTTTCCTCCCCGCGATTCCTTCACGATCTCCTCGCGGGAGAGCCGCTCCACGCGCGGCATGTCGCCGCGTTCCCTGATCACGCGAACGACGCCGCGCTCGGCTTTTCTGACTTTGCCCCGTGTCCGGCGCGGCGTCGCTTCAGCCTCGACGCCGCGCAATCGCAATTCGCCGGCGAACTGCTCGCGCCATGTCGCGAGGTCGGCCTTGCGAGGATTGAGGCGCCTCCCGTCGTAGCCGAGCGAGCGCACAGTAAGGTGGACATGTGGGTGCTCATCGTCGAGATGCTGCACAAAGACATAATCATGCTCTCCGCCGAAGGTCTCGATCGCAAAGGCGCGGACGGCGTCTTTCACGGCGACCGGGTCGGTTCCGGGCGGCATCGATAAAATGATGTTGTGAGACAACGGCCCGTCCCGACGCCGACTGCCATCTAGTTCGGCATCGTCTGCCCACCGCTCTTGGATGTCGTGCAAACCTTGCCGCCCATGCATCACCGCGGCGGTTTCCGTTTCGGCCGTCAGTTCGCCGTTGCGGGTGATATATTCGAGATGGGATTTCAGATGAGCGACGGTCTTGGTCTTGCCGGTGATCTTGACCATCACCTCCGGCGCCTTGGCGACGATGCGCTGCAATTTGGCCCGCATGACGGGCGTGAGTTTCCGGGAGTCGGTTGGATCCGGTATTTCCCATTTCGCACGCTTCGGTCTTCGGACCGGCGTTCTCCAGACATAGGAGATCGGCGGTAGTTCGAGGTCGCGGTCGCCCTCGCTGCTCATCAACGGCCCTGCCAATAATCGGCATTTCGCTTGAGCGCGGCGCGTAGTTCGTCGAGAGCGCTCTCGATCCGCGCCGAGGCCTCTCGGATCGCTTCGGCCTCGATCCTCACCGATTGCCCAATTAGCCGGTTCAGATTGGCGG
>Ga0208243_1001031_pt1 | contig 10794 bp, 7 predicted proteins | sample Subbio2Aug_QV12A_FD_184826 | JGI IMG/M metagenome (GOLD analysis project Ga0208243, IMG submission 184826) | Serpentinite rock and fluid subsurface biosphere microbial communities from McLaughlin Reserve, California, USA - CR12Aug_QV12A (SPAdes) | ecosystem: Environmental > Terrestrial > Deep...
CAATGTACTTTTTAAATGGGATTACCTGAAAGAAACAGGATTTGACTGGTGGATCAAGCGTATCAGTCACAATCTTGAGCTGGCCGATATTATCCGCATCGATCATTTCAGGGGACTGATTGCATTCTGGGCTGTTCCCTTTGGTGCCAAAACAGCCAAAGATGGAAACTGGATAGAAGCCCCTGCAAATGAACTTTTTGAAGCCATAAATGCAAGGCTTGGTAAATTGCCTATTATTGCCGAAGATCTTGGGGTTATTACGCCAGATGTAGATGCCGTTCGTGAGAAGTTTAACCTTCCGGGGATGAAAATCCTTCAGTTTGCCTTCGACAACAGCGAATCAAATCCCTATCTGCCACACTTTTATGAACAAAATTCAGTGGTTTATACCGGAACCCATGACAATGATACGGTTATAGGCTGGTACAATGCCCTCGACAGCGATGTAAAACTGAAACTGCATAAGTATGCCGGAAGTATAGGAAATGATCTTCACTGGACAATGATCAGGCTGGCATGGGCTTCTGTTTCAAGGATTGCAGTAATTCCTCTTCAGGATGTGCTTGGACTTGATACCAGATCACGAATGAACGTACCGGGCACACTGTCTGATAACTGGCAATGGAGATTCCTGGAAGGGCAATTGCATGAAGAATACGGGGTTAAATTACTCGAATTGAGCACCTTGTACAACAGGATTCATCCGGCGTAAAACTCAAATATCCGATAAGCCCAGGGCTCAAGACTCAGGTAGAAGTTATCGTAAAGCTCCACCTGTTTTCCTGTGAAAAAATCGTTATAATAACCGGGCAGATTATCAACAGATAAGTGAGCAAATTGCTCCTGCCCGCTTAGGTTCAGGACAACAACTACTTTATTTCCGGCAAGTTCGCGCATGTAAGCCATTACGTTGCCGCCGTTTTTGGTTTCAATTCTGCGGAAAACACCTCCGTAAGGACCACTCCACAAAGCACGGTTGCGCTTTTTCAGCGAAATAAGAGACTGATAGAGAGCAAACATTTTATCAACCTTCCATTCAATCTGATCCTTTTCGAAAAACTTCAGTCGTTTCTGATTTCCAGCTTCCTGACCGTTGTAAATCAGCGGAATGCCTGTAAGGGTAAAGTATAAAACAGTGAATGCTTCCAGTCCGAAATGCAATCTTTCAAGTTCCGAACCATTCCATGCATTCTCATCGTGGTTGCTGTTAAAAAGCATCTGATAGCCATTCGCAGGAAACCCGAAGATTTCGTTGTTGAGCATTGAAGTAAGGTTCCACACCGAAGACACGCCTCTGGCAATACTGTTCATGGTGTGGTAAATATTCCAGTTATAGACAGAATCAAATGCACCATGAAGCATTTCATGATTATCTGCTTCTGCAAGCATAAAAACCGGCTTAACACCATCGAGTTCCTTACGTGCACTTTGCCAGAATTCAAGTGGAATCAGTTTGGCCATATCGCAACGAAAACCATCTATGTCCGTTTCGGTGAGCCAGTATTTCATGGCATCAATCATAAAACGGTGCACTTCCGGCTTATTGTAGTCAAGGTCAAGCACATCGCCCCATTCGGGAATCGGCGATCTGAACCGGCCTTCCTTATCCAGGGTATAAAATTCAGGATTGGTGACGGTTAACGAATTATCACATGATGTATGGTTTGCAACCCAATCAATAATTACATACATCCCGAGATTGTGAATCTTCGAAACCAGAAGGCGGAACTCATTTAAAGTTCCATACATGGGATCAACTGAAAAATAGTCCTTTACACTATAATAACTACCCATTTCGCCTTTACGGTTAACAACTCCGATAGGGTGCAAAGGCATAAACCAAAGTATGCCGACTCCCAGCTCCTTTAATCTTGGCAGATGTCCTTCAAACTCTTTGATTGAACCTGAAGCCGTAAATTGCCGCAGATTAACTTCGTAGATTGTCAGATTCTTACTCCATTCAACAGGAATATCGCGTGTTTTTGGCATACTATGAATTCATTAATTGTAATAAGTAAAAACAACTTAATCGGAGATTTCAGGTGTTTAGACACTTCGACTCCGCTCAGTGTGACATTCGTTTAAAGTGCACACTGCATCATCTTAATGCACTAATTATCAATTCTATACGATGTCCTCCTGAGCGGAGTCGAAGGATCGGACGAACAATCTGTCATTGGTAGCGGAGTCGAAGCACAAAACGACAATCTGTCATTGGTAGTCCCGCACGTGCAGGAAAGGATATTTGATTCACTGTTCTGCATATTCGAAACCTTAACTAGACAACATTGATTATCAATTCTTATGCAGGAACAACCTGATATTCCATGTTGATGAAAAGATCTGCTTTGTTCCGCAATGATTGAACCACCTGATGTTCGCGTTCCAGCACCTGCATACGGTATTCATTCTGAGGCTCTTTGCCCCTGACTACCTGTGCTTTTTTGGTTTCATGATAGGTGAGTTCGATAAAGATACTTAGGTCAACGCCTTCGGTATTGATGGCATACAGTCCGTCAACGATAATCATTTCTACCCCTTTGAAATCGGTGGTAAGATGATCTACCTGTTCAGTCACCAGATCGATACAAGGCATTGTTGAAACCCGGTCGTTCTTAAAATCATCAATATTCTTATAAATGGTTTCCCAATCATATTCATCAAGACCTACGGCTGTTTCAATTCCGTGGGTTTTACGCCATTCGGTTCTTACAAGCGGATGAATGCGGTAATAATTGTCAATATGAATGGGTTTGCAAAAAATGCCTTCCTTGCGCAACATTTTTGCAATTACATGAGAAAGTTCGGTTTTTCCAGAACCTGATTCACCGGAAATTGCAATAATAAACTTGTTTTTGCGGTTCTTCAGAATAAACGGAAGAATTTCTCTGGCGGCATTTTCATGCTTCTCTCCGATCAATAAAACATCACCTAACATAACTGTTTTTTTTTGGTTGGTTATTAATAAATTGTGAAACTGCAGTTCACTGGTGCGTGATTGCAATTAAAAGTGAAAAATTTCACTGGCAGTATCAAAATCGAGGTAAAACTCAGCAAGAGGCTTAAGTGATTGAACAACTTTGTGTTCCCGCTCAAGAATCTGCATTCTGAATTCATCAAGTTCCTCTTTTCCGGAAGCTCTCTGGGCATCAAAAGTATCCATGTAAGTTTGCTCAACAAATACCTTAAGATTGGCTTCTTCAATTTTTACTGAATACAAACCTTCAATGATTACTACATCAATTCCTGCAAAATTTGTTGTTAACTGATCAATCTGACCGGTAAATAAATCAATACAGGGTAATGTGGTGAGTTTTCCTTCTTTGAATCCAGTCAGGCTTCTTGAAATCACATTCCAATCATACTCATCATAACCTACACTTTCAATGCCATGACGCTTACGCCATTCGGTACGTTCAAGTGGCGGAATTTTGTAATAATTGTCCATATGCAGCAACTTCGCCCTGATGCCCTCCTTCTTCATAAGCCGCCCTAAAGCAAAAGCTACTTCACATTTACCGGTTTCCACTTCACCCGATATGGTGATAATATACTTGCTGCTGCGCTCAGAAAGGAACTTATCGAAAATAGTAAGTGCAGCGTTTTCATGCTTTTTGTCAAGCAACAGAAAATTATTGAGCATTTTATTGTTTTTATGTGAGTTAAGTGCAATTATCTAAAGTTCTGATGTAAGAACCTGGCCAGGCATAATCTTATGCTCTACACCATTAATTAATACAGGAACTTCATGATCAATTTTTTCAGATGTTTTTATTGAGATAGAATCTCTTAAAACATTTACGTTGAATGAGATACCACGAAAATCAAAATTGAAACCAATCGATTTCCATGCATCAGGAAGATCTGGATTTATGGTGATATTATCGCCCCGGAGATTCAGTCCTGCATAGGCATACATGGCAATAAGCACAGTTCCGGCCATCACACCCATGTGAATACCCTCGGCTGTAGTACCACCCTGAATATCATTATAATCGCTGCTCAATGCATCCTGATAAAGCTCCCAGCTGAGATTCCTGTCACCAATCATATTGGCCAGCAATGCGTGAACTACCCTGCTGAGTGTTGAGCCATGCGAGGTACGTTCAAGATAGTAGGCCAGGTTTTCTTTAAGATATTCATCATTGAGCTTATAACCAAGTTCTTCAAGAATAACGCGGACTTCGGCTTCATCAAGGTTATAAAATGCCATAAGCGTATCGGCTTGTTTGGCTACTTTGAACTCATCGGCCGATTTTCCCTCCGCCTTCAGAATCCGGTCGAGGCGGTAAATATTGCCATATTTCTGTTTGTAATGGTTCCAGTCAAGTTCCGAAAGTAAAAAATACCCATCATACTGTGAAATAATGCCTTCCGGGGATATGACAATATTCAGCTTGCGCGAAATTGTTTTCCATTCTTTCAGTTCATTTTCAATAATCGAAAGCTTTGATTTAACCGCTGGAGCAGCATCTCCGATCAAATCAAGAATTTCAAAAGCTTTGTCGATCGCCCAAACCACCATGATATTTGTGTAGGCATTATCGCGCAATCCGCCTTCTTCAGCGCCATGATATTGCTCATGAAATTCATCGGGACCCATTACTCCGGCTATTGAATACCGGCCGGTTTTGGGATTGAGCTCAGCTTTGTTTGCCCAGAAACGGCAAATATCAAGAAACAACTCTGCTCCGGATTCTTTAAGAAAATCAAGATCGCCGGTTGTGTGATAATACTCCCACACATTATAGGCAATCGCCAGTGAAACATGGCGTTGCAGCGAACTGTAATCATCACCCCACTCACCATTCAGCGGATTGAGGTGAACCACCTGCGTTTCTTCCCTGCCATCACTACCGCTTTGCCATGGAAACATAGCTCCATTAAAACCGTACTCTTTCGCATACTCCCGTGCTTTGGGCAAGCGATTGTAGCGATACATCAGCGTAGCCTTTGCTGCATCGGGGAAGTGCATATTATAAAAGGGAAGAATAAAAAGTTCGTCCCAGAAAATATGACCACGATATGCTTCGCCATGTAAACCGCGGGCTGTAAAACTTGCATCGATGTTTGCATTGTGCTGCGATGCGGAAACTATCAGATGATACAAATGAAGACGTAACAATTTCTGATCCATACGGCTACCTTCAACCTGCACATCAATTCGATCCCAGATTTCCTGCCAGACAGGAATGTTTTGCGAAAGCAGGCTATCAAAACTTAGATTCATAACCGCTGAATCTATTGCAGTGAGCAGAGGTTCGGCAACATCATCAGGTTTAGATGTGTAAATAGCAACAAATTTCTCAAGTGTAACCGGAATTCCGGCCAGCGCTTCAACTTCGAAGCTTATAAATGCCCTGCTTTTGCTTATTTCATCAGAAACTTTGACATCGGCAGGTTTTCCATCAATGAAAATACTATGGTTTGCAGCTTCAGCAATGACTATTGCCGATTGAGTGGTTTCCACAGCCACCCAGATCAGGTTTTCATCACGACCCTGAATCACAGGTTTAAGGTGCTGCTGATTCAATTGTTTGTAACGTTCAACATTGTCGTTGATAATATCGCCGTTGATGCCGCTTTTCAGGGTAACAACTCCGCTGTAATTTACCGGAGTAATCTGATACTGAAGGGCTGCAAGATGGGGATCGGCCATACCGGCAATACGTTTTGAAACAATTTCAGTAATCTTACCTGCTTTATCTTTTACCAGCAACCGACGGCTGAAAACACCGGTATTAAAATCCAGATGTTTGTTAAAGTCAAGAAATTCAGCCTGATTAAAGTCAAACCAATCGCCCTCATCAATGCGGAAAGTAACCGGAAGCCAGTTTGGTACATTTACAAAGTCTTCATTTTCAATCATGCGGTCACCCACCTTTGATGAAAGCCGGTTGTAAAGTCCTGCAATATAAGTTCCGGGATTGTTTACAGGATTTGAATCGGTTTCTTCCATAGCACCACGGGTTCCGAAATAGCCGTTGCCAACTGCAAGCAGTGCTTCGCGGGTTCGTTCTTTTTTTGGCTCGTAGGCATGATATGTAATCGACCATTTATCATCTTCAAGGCCTTGATTAAACCAGTTGTTGATATCGGGAATATCAATTTCTTCAAGATCTTCCACAACAATATCGGCACCATTCAGCCTGAGTTCACGGGTATTTTCCTCTCGTGCAATACCAATTACAAGTCCGAAACCACCTTTTTGTCCGGCCTGAACGCCTGAAACAGCGTCCTCAACAATAACGGTTCTGTCGTAAGAAACCCCCAGATTATCCGCGGCAGTGGTAAAAATATCTGGCTCGGGTTTGCCTTTCAGATTCATTTCAACAGAAACCACACCATCCACACGGGTTTCAAAAAGATGAAGCAAACCGGCCGTTTCGAGTACGGGTGCACAATTCTTGCTTGAAGAAGCCACACCTATTCTGATATTCTGATTTTTAAGCTCATGAATGAGGGCAACCGTACTTTCGTAAACCCCTACCCCATCTCTGCTTAATATCTCATTGAATGCAAAGTCTTTACGGTTACCAAGTCCACAAACAGTTTCAGCTTCATATGGATCAGAAGGGTCGCCGAAAGGAATAGAAATACTCCTTGATGACAAAAAATCCTGTACGCCTTTGTATCGGGGCTTTCCATCAACAAACGGAAGATAATCGCCTGAGTGTGTAAACTCGCGAAACGTTTCTCCATTTTTTAAGGCCCATGCTTTCAGAAAATCATCAAACATTTTCTTCCAGGCTGAACTATGTACAAGTGCGGTTTTGGTAATGACTCCGTCAAGGTCAAATATTACAGCATCGAAATGGTTACTACTCATAAAAATTGATTTGTTTATAATCTCAGTTAGGTTGGTTTGTTATCGGCAAAGATAATGATAATAAGCTTTTGACATTATACTGAAAAACGAAAACTCAAAACTGCATTTATCCGTTTTGTTACGCTAAAATATTGTATATCAAATACATGTCGCAAAAACGCAAATAAAAAAAAAGCTGCCGGGCAACCCGACAGCTCATGGAAGATATATATAGAGTTTAGGAAGAATTATGGAAGCAACACTGCATCAATTACATGGATAACTCCATTTGATCCCTGAACATCAGTTGCTATCACTTTTACATTGGTATTTATGGTTACACCCATTGTACCAACTGTAAGATTAAGGTTACTGCCATCTTTAAGTGTTGGAACCGCACCAGTAGCAACCTGTGTTGAAAGTACATTACCTGAAACTACATGGTAAAGAAGAATCGGAGTAAGCTGTTCAGCGGTAAGTGCGCTTATGCCGGAAACTCCGAGTGTGCTAAACAATGCAGTGAAAGCATCATTGGTTGGAGCGAAAACGGTGAACGGTCCGGCAGAACTAAGTGCTTCAACCAGATTGGCTTTAACAACTGCCTCAACCAAAGTGCTGAAGTTTGGATTATTAATTGCGTGGCCTACAACACTTGCAGGAAGTATCACCTTATCAATGGCGTGAATAACACCATTTGAGGCCATTACATCGGCAATAATCACTTTACTGGCATCCACCATTACATTGGAGCCTTTGTTGATAAATACCTTAACATTGGTTCCGTTTGGTCCTGAAGCATTTAAAGTGGCTGCATAACCTGTTGCAATATCACTTGATTTAACCTGACCGGCAACCACGTGATTCAGCAGAATCGGAGTTAATGTGGCAGCATCAAGGTCGGCAATACCGCTAACACCCAATTGCGAAAATAAAGCGGTGAATGCATCGTTGGTGGGCGCAAAAACGGTAAATGGGCCGTCGCCTTCAAGCGCAGAAACCAGATTGGCTTTGCCAAGGGCTTCAACCAGAATAGAGAAACGGGCATCAGCTACTGCTACATCAACAATGTTTTTGGGTTCATCCATCTTTTTGTCATCATCATCTTTTGAGCATGACGAAAAAAAGGTAAGGGAAGCTACTGCGAGCAATATTATGCTCAATTTTGAAAAAGTTGTTTTCATGATTTTTGTTTTGTTTAAGGTTTAGTTAAAATGATTGAACACTTGTATAAACCTCAATCAATAACTTTTGTTTATTATTTTTTATTATTTGTTAAACATTATTTTTGCTCAATTTTCTTATCTTGTTGTTTTTGTGACACTTAAGTGATTTTTAAAAATGCATTTTTATGAAATAATTAACAAATTGACCTGCCCGACTTTGCAAGTGAGGGTTTGTCTAAATGAAAACAAGTAGCTTCAAAAATTGAAAAATATCAAATCAGGCCTTCATTTATAATGCATCAGCGACATAATTGCGGGGGTAAGACTTCAAAATAGTTCTGAACATAATAAAACAACTGGTGTATCGTTATCCATGCAATTTCGCATTCTATCATTGATTTACAAATATGAACCACCTTGAAATAATTATAACCAATCCTCCAAAAAAGTTGCATTCCCAAACCCTCATCACGTTATGAAAAACATCCTCCCCATTACCTTGTTGCTGTATACCACGATGGTCTTTTCAGTAAAAACTACCCAGGCACAAACTGAAAACTTCAAACTTTCTGATTACAAAAATCCCGATTACCTTTATCAATCGCTGGATATGGATTTTAATTTCTCAAATGGATTTAGTTTAAGAAAAAGTGAAGAATCCGGGAATTCATTTAATCTTGGCTCATCGGCAGGTGGGAATTACTTAAGATATCTGAATACTGCGAAGAGACAGGCAGAAACAAGCCTGGAATTAGGCGCAGGGTTCGGTATCTCCAATCATAATATGGAACCAGAACTGAACAATAAGACAAAATTCAGAATTTTCAGTCATTCAGAAAGCTTTCAATTCAGCACAAATCAGCGCTTCTATAATACAAAGAAACAGTACTTTGAAACCTCCGTTTCACTTTTTTCTGGTTTTTCAGAAAGTAAAGAGAGTCAAAAAAGTTCAGGAACCCTGGTTGAACCGGGTTTCTATGAGAGGAAGCAGATAAACAGTCAGAACAATATTACTACTGCAATTTCTATTGGAAAAGGACGTATAGAGCAGGTTCAGGATGCACAAATGGCTGTTTATCTGCTGAATGATCTGCAATTATTAAACAGAAAGAACCGGGATGTATCTGACGAAGAAGTGCTTGAACTTGCCAGATTGATCACAAAACTCAAATACAAACGATTTTTTGACAGCCGTTTAAGGCGCATTGCTGAAATTACCGCGGTAGACTCATTTATGCAAGCCAATCAGATTGCCGGTAAAACTGATGCCATGTATTTTACTTCATTGTACGATAACTGGGCTTATGCCAATAATCCGATAAGACAAAGCGGATACAGAGGTTATATCGGACTTGAAGGAAATCTTGCACTGAGGAATGCAACGTCATCGAGGGAAACTGATATTATTGAAGGCGATAACCCTGTCTATGACTACACCGATAGGCTAACAAGCACAGGAGCTTTTCTTGTAGCGGGGTACCTGTATGAAAAGCCCATCAGCCTCAAATGGCAGAAATCAGCGCATGTAAGAGCTGGTTTTGGAATGGCGCGGGAATCAAGTGAAATGAAAGACCGATTGACCGACCTGACCACAAAACACTATGCTGAAGTGTTTCCTTCAATAAATTTATCGGCAGATTACGGTTACGGATTTTATCCCAATACGCGTACCTGGGCAACATTGAACTGGACATTGCAGGCAGGATGGAATAAAGAGATTACCGGAGAAACAGAAGAAACCAAAACCGATCTTCAGAAACATTTCTCAGCACGAACCGGTCCGGAGGTAAATTTTTATTACTATATTTCACCAAAACTCAGGTTAAGCGCAAGTTTCTATTCCCGACTTAACATTCATCAATTGGAATTACTGAGAGAGGATGTAAATGAATCCGACAGGAAAAGCACTTCAACCCGATGGAATCAGGGGCTTAGTGTAACATTGAACTACAGCATTTTTTAGTAAAATGATCCAGTGCCGTTTAGTTTAAGAATAAGTTTGCACTTAAAAAATTTGAGCATAACGCCTAGATGACAGGTAATCAATTGTTTAAACACTTCGACTCCGCTCAGTGTGACATTCGTGTTAGGTCAGCTTTTTCTTTAACTAATAAATTCACAATTAATTACAATGTCATGCTGAGCGGAGTCGAAGCACAAAACGATAAATTTTAAAACCAATGTAATCTTGAAGTTTTTTTTTCTTAATAGCACTCAATACATACTCACACAGGAGTCCTCTGTGATTCCTGTTTTGTTTTTACATACCAAAAAGTGATCTGCCTTAAAACCTTTGCTAACTTTGCAGTTATCAAATTCATTCTGAAATTACTACCATGAAAAAAAATAAGCTGCTCCTGACGATAACGCTCAGCATTCTGTCAACCATCTTTACTTTTGCGCAACCTCAGTTTCCTGAAAACGGCGAAGTTTACACCAATGAGGTGGTACCACGGATTGATATATTTATTCATCCTGACACGCTTACCTGGATTTATGAAAATGTTGAAAGTGATCATGAATTCAGGGCAGTATTTGTATTTAACAATGGCAATGTTAATGACACCATACACGATATCGGGTTCAGGCTCAGAGGAAATACATCAAGATATTCGCAGAAAAAGTCCTTTAAAGTATCCTTCAACACTTTCATTTCCGGAAGGAAATACCATGGTGTAGAAAAACTTAACCTGAACGGAGAGCACAACGATCCATCAATCACCCGCGCAAAGCTGTGCTGGAATATTTTCAGAGAATCAAACATTGTAAGCCCCAGATCCAGCCACACAGAAGTGTACATCAACGGAAATTACCACGGACTTT
>Ga0208243_1001032_pt1 | contig 10794 bp, 11 predicted proteins | sample Subbio2Aug_QV12A_FD_184826 | JGI IMG/M metagenome (GOLD analysis project Ga0208243, IMG submission 184826) | Serpentinite rock and fluid subsurface biosphere microbial communities from McLaughlin Reserve, California, USA - CR12Aug_QV12A (SPAdes) | ecosystem: Environmental > Terrestrial > Deep...
CGCCAATGATGCTGATGCTCATTACTATAAATGTTAAACTATTAGTAACAAGCGGATTAAAATTGATTAAAAAAGCAATACCCAAAGCCAATTCTGTGAAAGCATAGATATAAGCCCAAGCGGGTAAACGTTTGGCAACAACATCATACATTACATAACTTTCGGCAAAGCCTTTCAAATTAAGCATTTTGAAAAACGAAAACACCAAAAAGAACCCTGCCATAAAATGTCGCATCCACTGCATACCATCAAACCTATTGTTGGAAAATTGCACCAATAGCGTTACCAATGAGATGTAGAAAAATATCAACAAAATAGGCTTGTAGGTTTCAAGCCAACTTTTGGTTTGTTCAGCCAATTCGCTGTGATGTTGGGCAGAAATTTGATATTTTTCGGTCAAGGCTTTCTGCAACTTATCCAATGCAATGTGTTTATCCATTGTGATTGTGGCTGAATTTTCGTCTTTTGAAACATCAACATTTACCACATTTTCTACCATTAGCAACGATGATTTTACTTTTGATTCGCAAATTGAACAGGTCATTCCTGTTACTTGATATGTATGTACCATAATCTTACATTTTAAAAGTTAATAACTATGGTACAAAGTTCCGAAGCTATTTGTTCATTGTTGTTGTGGTATTTTGGGTTTGAGTTGTAACATTTATAAGTCTTCAATCTGCTTCCGTTTTTTGTCTTTCAATTGCTTGTAATGCGAAGGCGAAAAGCCTGTTACCTTTTTGAACTGATTGCTCAAATATGCCACACTGCTATAATTCATCTGAAAAGCAATTTCATTCAGTGTCAATTCATCATACAGAAGCAACTCTTTTACCTTTTCAATCTTTTGGCTGATAAAGTATTTCTCAATTGTCGTGTCTTCTACTTCCGAAAACAAATTGCTAAGAGATGAATAATCTTGTGTTAACTGTTTTGACAAATAATCAGAAAGATTGGTGTTGAGTTGGGCATTTTGTTGATGCACCAATTCAATTATTAAAGTTTTAATTTTATCAATTAATCGGCTTTTCTTGTCATCAATCAGTTCAAAACCAAAACCTTTCAGGTGTTCTGCAATCTTGCTTTTTTGTTGAGCCGTAATGTGTGCTGCGGTTTCTACTTCGCCCAAATCAACTGCAAGTAGTTGAAGTCCGAGTTTTTCCAACTCAGACTTCACCACCATTTTGCAGCGACTACACACCATATTTTTGATGTATAGTTTCATTTATTCTATTGTTTCAACCGTTTTACCACAACTCAGCATTTTAGAACCGTAGTATGGGTTCTTCACAGCATTTTCCTTGCTCAACCAATTAGCACCTTTACCATTGTTTGCCATTGGGCAATGTTGGTAATATGTAGGTGTTTCTTGATTGGAAACTTTCAAGAGTTGATACATATTGTCAGACAAGGTATTGAAATGGTCTCTTTGATGCCCAACATCTTTGGTTTCTTCAATGTGTTCGGTATCAAATATCAAGTCCTTCATTACTTTCATCCAAACAGTATGTTCTTCATTGGAAAGTTTGTTCATCTGCACGGCATTAAGAGCATTGAGCAATTCTTTTGCTTTGGCAGAAGCCAAGTTTCCATCAGATTTTACCAAAGCATCTTTAAGTGCGAAATAGTTTTCAAAAACTGATTTGAGTTGATTTACTTCTTGCTTTGTTTCTGTTGACTTGTCAGTTGCCCCACCGTGATTGTGATTAGAATGGTTGTCTATCGTTTCTACTTTTACCGTTTCCGATTTTTTCACACGGTCGTATTGACAGCATTCAGGAAGTTTCGCATAGACATCATCAGGTGCAAGAAATTTTTCGCTATCATAACCCGCCAATGCAATGCGTTTCAAAACTTCATCTTGATTGGTCTTGCTTGGGTCGTAAGTAAGAGTAGCCATTTTGGTATCTTTGTTCCAATCTACCTGAGCTACTTTCTTAATGTTTCCTACTTTTTCAATGGTCGTTTTACACATACCACAGTTACCGTAAATTTTTACGCTTTCGGTTTTAGCGTTTTTGATTTGAGCGTTACACGCTGTAAACGATAGCAATAGTGTTATTGCCATCAATATTTTTATTGATTTCATTTTTTTAAAATTAAATGTTTAACGAATAATAGAATTTGAAAGCAAGAAAAATGCTTTCAATTAGTCAGACCTATTGCTGTCAAGGTAATAAAATTAGCCTATTTTGGGCGGTTGCCAAATTGAAAGAAAGCCTGATGAATAATAGGTGTCTTGATAATAAAAGTTAGGCTTATTAACGATTATTGTAATTCCTGAAAAACCATCAAAAAAAGGAATTGTAAAGTTTGTACAATTAGTCGGACAATGACAAGCTGGGTTTCCGCATTTCCCATCACAATCTTTACTGTGTTTACCACATTGTCCTTTTTCTGTGTCGCAACAATCTTTCTTTTCCGTTTCCGTATTAGATTTTTTGGTGCAAGTATTTTCTAAGTTTTCAGATTTTGACCCACAAGCATAAGTATCTGTTGGAGTCAAAGAGAAACCAATCAGGGTTAATAATGCTATGTAAAAAAATCTTGTCATAATTTTTATAAACGCAAAGGTACAAATTTTATTCTGTCAAGCGTTGGCAAAAAACAGCTCTTTTGGTTTTTTGAACTTTGGCTTGCGTGTTGGCAAAAACCAAATGTGCTGTTTGTGCTGTCGGCTTTTTTACAATGAGGCACAACGTTTTGCAGCTACACGCAGGCAGGGATTTTACCGCTGAACTTCCTACGAAGAACTGAACTTCAAATTTAGCACTTTTCTGTCCAACGAAGCACTAAACCCCTGCTTGCGTGTAGGTGCTGTTACCGCCAGTGGTTCTTCCTTCGGTCGTGTTAATACAATGTCAGTCAATGGGTTTAGCTTCTTTGTCAACTTGTCTTTGTCAGTCGGTTTGCGTGTCGGCAGATTTAATTTTTGCGAAGCAGGAGGAATTTTTTTGTTTTTCTTTTCGGGATGGAAAAGCAAGCTCTTTTGCAAACTTTGGACTGTGGGTTGGTATTGAGCGGTTTGCAAATGTGCTTGCTTTAGGGCTAGGTTCATAGTTGATACTTGTATAATTCTGCTACTACTTTGTTGTATTCCATTTCTGTTTTTAGATAATTTTTCAAAGCTTCATAATAATAAGTCATTTCCATAAAGTATTCAATGGTCGAAATTTGACCCAATGAAAGAGATTTATCTAAAAGTTCAACATTGTTCAATGAGGAAAATAATGTTTGGTATTCATCCAAAGTGATTTTTAAGTTGGTCATTCGTTCATATTTCTGCTTGATGTCATAATAATGCTCGTTAATATGGTCTTGCAGGTTAGCTTCATTTAGAATTAACTCCGCTTGTTGTGTCTTTACTATGTTTTTGTTCTCCCAAAGTGGTATAGTCAAACCAAAATGAACACCATTGAAACGCTGACCTAATATAGACTGATAGTGATAACCTGTTTCGATTTTTGGTAGTGTAAGAGATTTTGATAAGGAAACTTCATTCTGACCTATCACTTTTTCCTGTTCTAAATATTTCCGCACAGGGTCATTGGCTTCTATTTCTTGTTCTAATGTTTCAAAATCAGAAATGAACTCAAAGGATGAATAAGCTGTATCTGAAAATTGAATGGGTACTCCTCCGTTCAGTTCTGTCAATTTTTGGTTTAGCTGATTACTGATTGAGAGATTTTCCTGAAATGATGCATTGATTTCAATGAGTTGCAGTTTTGCCTTATTCACATCCATAATATTGCCTTGACCTTTTTCTAAACTTTTCTGAAAGGCGGTTAACCACTTTTCTGTATTTTGCTTACGAGTAGTCAATTCTGAATTGAACTTATTACGGTATATCAATTCAATACAAATTATTTTCGCTTCCAAAAGAACTTCCTGTCGGTTAGCGTTTAATTGAAATTCCGCTTGCTTTATCTGTTCATTAGACAGTTGCTTCTTTCGAGCATATACAGTCGGAAAATCAAAAGATTGCGTAATTGCAAAATCTGTTTGATTACCTGCATTTGAAGGAGTTCCAATCAAATAATCATAATCTACTTTTGGATTATATGGTGTTAATCCTGTTTGATATTCCAGTTTTTTAGCTTCCCAATATTTGGTGTTGGCAACAATGGTTTTATTGTTTTTTGCAATGTTTACCAACACAGAATCAATGGTTGTCTGCCCGTTAACATTCATAGCTGAAATCAGCAGAGGCAGTATTATATAAATTATTTTTTTCATTTCGCTTCTGATTTTGAATTAGATAAAAAGTACACCACAGGTACAATGAAAATGTTGAGTAGTGTAGATGTAAGCAGTCCGCCCAAAATTACTTTTGCCATAGGGCTTTGAATTTCATTGCCGGGCAAATCACCTGCAATAGCCAGTGGAATCAATGCCAGTCCTGCTGTTAATGCAGTCATTAAAATTGGACTTAAGCGGTCTTTGGAACCTTGAATGATGGTGTCGTATAAATTCAACCCTTCGTCCTGTAAAGTTTTGTAATGCGATACCAACAAAATGCCGTTTCGTGTAGCTACTCCAAAAAGTGTGATAAATCCAATAATTGCAGGAATACTTAAAATACCACTCGTGAAGTAAATGCTTAAAACACCTCCAATAAGTGCCAAAGGCAAATTCAGCAATACGATACCTGCAATTTTTACAGATTTGAATTCTTGAAACAACAGTAAGAAAATAACCAACAAAGAAAGTAGAGAAGTTGCCATTAACGTTTTGGATGCTTCTGCTTCTGCTTCAAATTGTCCGCCATATTCAATGTGATAACCTTCGGGCAACTGAATTTTTTCATTAATGATTTTTTGAATTTCTTCTACCGCACTCTTTTGGTCTCGACCTACCACATTCGCAGAAACTACTGTCTTTCGTTCTACATTTTCCCTGTTTATTGTGTTTGGTCCTGATGTGCTTATCACATCAGCGACATAATGCAACGGTATTTTTTGTCCGTCTTCTGTATCAATGAGGACGTTTTCTATATCTTCTATTTTCGATCTGCTATCTTTTTCTAATCGCACAATTAAATCAAAGGTTTTAGCCCCTTCATAAATGTCGGAAACCTTTTCTCCAGCAATGGCGGCATCTATAAATTCATTAAAAGCACCAATCGTAATTCCGTAATGGTTCAATAAATCTCGCTTGGCTTTAATCTGAATTTGTGGAATTTCTACCTGTTGTTCCACACTTATATCTACCAATCCTTCCACACCCTCAATTTCATTTTTGATTTGGTTAGAAAGTGAAAAGAGTTTGTTCAAGTCAGTGCCAAATATCTTGATAGCAATATTGGCACGAGTTCCCGAAAGCATATGGTCTATTCTATGACCGATGGGCTGACCAATCGTAATATTAGCACCTGTTACACCTGCGAGTTTTTCCCTAACATCTTCCATAAAATCCGCTCGACTTCTGTCTCCCAAGGTAAAAGGGGCGTCAATTTCAGAGGCATTTACGCCTTGTGCGTGTTCGTCTAATTCTGCCCTTCCTGTTCTTCGGGTTGTGATTTTTATTTCGGGAACAGTAAGCAATGCTTTTTCAATGTTTACGCCAATTTTGTTGCTTTCTTCTAATGAAATTCCGGGCAAACTTACCGCACTTACTACTAATGAGCCCTCGTTAAATTCGGGTAAAAAACTTCTGCCCAATTGTGTGAAGGCTAATAGTGCTAAAATGAACAATCCTATACTGGAGAAAACGACAGCTTTTTTCCAACGCATTGCTTTTTCCAATAATCGGCTATAGCCATTTTGCAAGCGCTCTACCAACCAACTTTCCTTGTGTTGTTTTGCCAGCATCTTAGCGTTGGTAAGCAAGTAGCTACACAATACAGGCGTTAGCGTAATAGAAACCACCAATGAAGCGAATAAAGCAACAATAAAGGCTATGCCGAGCGGAGCTAATAATTTCCCTTCCATTCCTGATAAAAAGAAAAGTGGGAGGAATGCTACAATAATGATGAATGTTGCATTGATAATGGAATGCCTAATTTCAAACGAAGCATCAAAAATGACTTTCAGTTTGTTGGTTTGTAGTTCGATTGGTTTTTTAGCATTTTCTTTTAGCCGTTTAAATACATTTTCAACGTCTATAATGGCATCATCTACCAAATCGCCAATAGCGATAGCCATACCGCCCAAACTCATTGTATTGATAGTAAAACCTAGCCATTTTAAAGTAAGAATTGCTACTATTAAAGAAATAGGAATAGCGACAAGAGAAATGGCTGTTGCTCGCCAATTCATCAAGAACAAAAAGAGAATAATGATGACAAAAGCAGTTCCTTCCAATAGTACTTTTTGAATATTGCTAATGGATGCGTTGATGAAATCTGCTTGTCTGAAAATTTGTGTATTGATATGAATATCACTGGGCAAGTTTTTTTGCATATCTACAACTGCTTCATCAATTTTGTCTGTCAGTTCAAGCGTGTTGGTGGCAGGCTGTTTCATCACAGTCATAATAACCGCAGGTTCACCTTTAAGTGAACCATCACCTATTTTTGGTGCAGCACCTATTTTTATTTCGGCTACATCCTCAATTTTTATCGGATTTCCATCAATACGTTTTATAACCGTCTTGCCTAATTCATCAACTGAATTTGTTCTACCAATTCCTTTGATGATATATTCATTGCCATACTGATTGATAAATCCACCTGATGAATTCCCATTGGCTTCTTCACTTGCTTTGAGCAGTTCGGCAAGTGAAACATTGTAATGCTTCATTTTAGTTGGAGATGCCAATACTTGATATTGCTTGTATTCGCCACCAATTACTATTACTTGTGCTACACCGCCAGTTGCCAATAATCTTGGGCGTATAGTCCAATCGGCAATGGTTCGTAAATCCATTTGGTTGGTGGAATCAGCCGTTAAGCTAATCAGCATTATTTCGCCCATAATGCTCGATTGTGGAGCAAGTGTAGGATTTCCAACGCCATTAGGCAATTTCTCGCCAATGACACTTATTTTTTCATTGACAATTTGCCGAGCTTTAAAAATGTCGGTATTCCATTCAAACTCCACCCAAACAATGGAAATTCCTGCCGAAGATGAACTTCTTACCCTTCGCACATTCGTTGCACCGTTTACAGATGTTTCTATGGGAAATGTAACGAGTTTCTCGACTTCTTCGGGAGCCATTCCGTGAGCTTCGGTAAGCACAACCACAGTCGGAGCAGTAAGGTCAGGAAATACGTCCACTTCCATTTTTGTGGCTACAAACGAGCCAAACACAATCAACACTACCGAAGCCACTACAATGAGCAGACGGTTGTTGAGTGCGAAATGTATTATTTTGTTTAACATAATTTCGTGTTTTTAGTGTTCGTGACCGTGTGCAGGCAATTCACCAGATGCAGACGAAAGTTTAATTTGATAAGCCCCTTTGGTTACAACCCTTTCACCCTCTTCAATACCTGATAGGACTTGCACATTTTCGCCATCACTTGCTCCAAATTTTATTTCACGTTTTTGAAAACTTTCGCCACCTAATTGCACATATACATAGAAATTTCCTTGCTCTTCCATTAATGCCGAAACAGGAATTATCAAAGCGTTAGGTATAGCCGAAGATTTCAAAAAGACTTCTGCCACAGAACCTGAAACAAGGTTTCCTATGTTGTCAATTTCAAAAGTGATGGGTAAAAAAGGCGAATTGGCATTAGTGCTTTTACCAAATGAAACGATTTTTCCATTCAACATTTTGGTATCAAATACTTGCTCCGTTCCAATCGGTTTGAAATTGGCAGAAGAGATAGTGGGCAGTTTGCTGAAATATTTTTGCGAAACATTGGCTTGCAGAATCAGTTTTTTGTTCTTGGATACTACAGCTAGCGGAGTTCCTGCCTCAACATACTGACCTTCGTTCACCAAAATATTTTTTACAAACCCATTCATTGGTGAGCGAACGGACTGACCAGATGCAGAATAGTTTTTAGCAATCGCATTGAAAACCGTTTGTGCATTTTCAAAAGCATTTTTCGCTTGTAAAAAAGCTGCTTCCGAAATGATTTTATCATTTACCAATTCTTTTGCTCGCTCAAAATCCGCTTTCGTCTTGTCATAATTAGCTTTTGCTTCCTTATAATTAGCGTCCAAATTGTTTTCAGCAAGATTCCCTCCTGTAATGGTAAACAAAGGCGTGTTTTGAAATACTTCTGAACCAATAATTGTTTTGTTTCCCGTAAAGTTTACAATTCCGCTTGCACTGGCAGTTACCACTATTTCATCACCGGGTGCGGAAAGTATTTGACCACTTGTTTTGATGATGTCGGAAAATGCAGTTTTAACTACAGGAGCATTGGCAAATTCCACCTTCCAAGCTTGTTCTTTCAGGTAAACTATTTCGTCTGAAATGGCTGTTTCTGTTTGACTGTCCAATGCGGAATGTTCATCTGCATAAACCGTGATGTTTTCAATGACAATTTGGTCGGTGTAACTTTCTGTTTCTATGTCAAAAACAAGTTTGCCTTTTCCTGCGGATTTTGGAACTAAAGCCAATCTGTAAATGCCAGGAGAGCTTGCGGTATCTGCACTATGGCGGATGCCGCTCTCGCCAACTATCAGGCTTACAGTTACTTTTCCATTTGTTAAGGGTAAAAACTGTTCGCCTAAAATGGTAAAGTGTGCAGCAAAGTTGGACTTGCTACCAACCACAAGTGGCTTAAACTCAACAAAGAGTTCTGTCTTTTCAGAGTACAAGGTGTAAGCAAGCGGTTCTAAACCGCCTGCTCCGTGTTCGTGACCGTGGTCGTCTGCTGTTTTGTCGGCACAGCCAACAAATAGCATAGCAAACACAGCCATCAAAATTGATGCTGTCTTCATTATATGAGAATTTAAGGGTAATTAATGTTTGTGGCTTCCGTCTTCGTGACTATGCCCGTTTTCCTTTTCTGTTTTCACAGCGGAACTGTCGCTTTCTACCTTAAATTCCTCTTGATGGTGTTCAGCATCTTGATGGTCTTCGTGTACAGAGCCATCTTCGTGTTCGTGAACGCTTTCTGTATTTGTATGGTTTCCCTCACTATCGTGAGAATGTTCTTTGCTTTTTTTGTCGCCACATCCAGCAAACAAAAGGGCTGAAATAGCCAATGATAATATGTACTTTGTCATCGTTTAAATTTTTTGAATTGAATAAAAAAGAAAATGTGCTTGTTGAATAATTCAACAAGACATAGCTATCCTTTGAAAAATCAAGGGATATTAAACGATGAAAATGGGAGGGGCTCTAAGCCCGTTGGGAAGGAAATTTTGTGAATTGTAATATTCGGAAATGTAGGGCGGAGCATTTTGCCTGACCTCAACAATTATCTGATTAAGGACAAAATTTGATACTTGAATTGCAATGAACTGGGGAATTTGTTTTGATAAATTGTCAGTTGAACTATGACTTGTTAAAAAAGTTAATCCATCTGCACCGTGCTGTATTCCTGAAAATAAATGACTCCAATCATCACTTTCATTTTCCGAATCACTATTGTCTTCGGTATCATTATCGTGATGGTGTCCGTCATTGTGATGATGTGCTACTTCGTTCTGCTCAAAATCGTGGTGGTGATGCCCAATGAAATTATGCCCAAGCATTAATGCAAGAGCAGAATACAACATCAATATGGACAGAAATTTTTTAAGCATTGGTTGCAAAGGTACGATTATTTTTATAAGGATGCTCTTTTAGCGTTGGCAAAAAATGGCTCTTTTGCAAAACTTGGGTTGTGGGTCGGCTGGTGCGGTTTTGCAAATGTGCCATTTGTGCGATGGCAGAAAAACAAAAAAATGCGGGTGGGGCAAAAATTAAATCTTTTCTTGTCGGGTCGTGTGTCGTCCAAGTCTTTATATTCTCCGTTTCTGTCGTCATTGTCAATTTGATTTTTCTGTTCTTGTTGGTCTGTTTTTTCGGTGTCGTTGTCTTTTTACCATTGGCGGTAACGTATGCTACTTTGCCTAGTGCTGGGTTTTGGAGCCCGTCACTGTCAGTTTAGCCCTTTAGTTTATTGTTGTAAGATGTTTAAAGTTAGTGAATTAGCCAGCATTAGGCAAAACAGTTGTTAGCAGTAGTACTTATTTTGTTATGTTTTCATAATTCTGTTTTCCAAGTATTCCTTTTTCATAATAGATTCTGAGTTCGTTTTCAAACATTTTCATATTTTCAGTTTTAGTTTGTAAAAAGTGGTATTTATAGATTTGGTTTTTATGATGAATTTCAATATAGTTTTTTAATCCATTTGATTTTTTCGGATTTAAAGCTGAGATATTTCCGTTAAATTTTCCACGAATTGAATAGTTAAGAATACTAATTTTTTCAATATCATTTATCAAGTATGTGTTTTCTCCACAAATAATTTTTTCAGTTTCAATTATTAAGTATCCTGAATAAGTTCCATTTTCAGTTTCGTATCTAAATAAGTTTATGTTAATTACGTAAATTAAACAATAAACTGTGAAAATAACAACCATTACAAAATATAGTAATTCTAAATTTTCAATATTTTGAGGAAACATTTTTTTTGAAAAATAAGTAATCAGAACAAGAGAAATAAGTATAAATAAAACTTTCGTGGATTTATGTATTTTTATAGAATTATCAGGATAAAATATCTTTAATTTCTTCATTAAGTCTCTATTTTCGTCTGTTCGGATAGTATTACTGCTAACGGTTTGCAGCTACCCGAAGGTGGCGATTTCGGAGCACTTCACTGTCAACCAAGCACGAACTATGATAGAAGCACAAAGCTTGATTTAACCACTGAACCGCCACTTTTGGGTAGGTGCTGTTACA
>Ga0208243_1001033_pt1 | contig 10791 bp, 6 predicted proteins | sample Subbio2Aug_QV12A_FD_184826 | JGI IMG/M metagenome (GOLD analysis project Ga0208243, IMG submission 184826) | Serpentinite rock and fluid subsurface biosphere microbial communities from McLaughlin Reserve, California, USA - CR12Aug_QV12A (SPAdes) | ecosystem: Environmental > Terrestrial > Deep...
TCTTCTGTCAGAATAATCAATTTGCAATATCAGTACCTAGGGAAATTCAAACTGCTGCTGACACTATTGCACAAAAAGCAGTAGCCTTTGGAATGCCAGGAATTCAGGTAGATGGCAATGATATTTTTGCTGTCTATGCAGCAACTAAGGAGGCTGTGGACAGAGCCAGAAGAGGAGAAGGTCCAACTCTTATTGAGGCCTATACCTACAGAATAGGCGCCCATACCACCAGCGATGATCCAACTAGATATAGAAGCGATGAAGAGGTTGAGGCTTGGAAAAAGAAGGATCCAATTGATAGACTAAAAAAATATTTAATTAAGAAGGGGCTTCTAATAGAGGAAGAGGAGCTACAGCTAATAGAGGAGTCTGGCAGGCTGGCGGAGGAGGCCTTTAAGTATGTCGAAGCTAATGGGGACACCGAGCTTGAGGATATATTTAAGTATCATTACAAGGAAATGACACCACAGCTTAAGGAGCAGATGGAGGAATATAAGCAATATTTAAGGGAAAGAGGTGAATTCTAATGGCAGCAATCAACTTATTGCAGGCTGTAAATGAGACCCTCAGACAAGAAATGAAGAGGGATTCAAGAGTAGTGGTATTTGGTGAGGATGTTGGTTACGAAGGCGGAGTATTTAGAGCAACGGCGGACCTACAAAAGGAATTTGGTAAGGATCGTTGTATGGATTCACCCCTCGCTGAATCAGCTATTGTCGGGGTAGGAATTGGGATGGCTATAAATGGCATGATACCAGTTGTTGAGATGCAGTTTTGCGGCTTTGTATATCCAGCCTTCAATCAGATAATAAGCCATGTAGCCAGGATGAGAAATCGTTCAAGGGGAAGATATACCTTGCCAATGGTTATTCGAATGCCCTATGGTGGGGGCATAAGAGCTCTAGAGCATCATTCCGAGAGTCCAGAGGCCTTCTTTGCCCATATACCGGGACTAAAGGTTGTAGTACCATCCACCCCCTATGATACAAAGGGCTTATTAGCTGCAGCTATTAGAGATGAGGATCCAGTGATTTTCCTTGAGCCTAAAAGAATATATAGAGCCTTTAAGCAGGAGGTTCCTGAGGAGGAATATATTATTCCAATAGGAAAGGCAAAGGCAGTCAAGGAGGGTGAAGATATTACATTAGTATCCTGGGGTGCTATGATGAGAGAAACCCTGAAGGCTGCTGAATTAGCTGAGGCAGAGGGGATTTATGCAGAGGTAATTGATCTAAGAACTATTGCTCCAATAGATCGAGAGACAGTAATAAATTCAGTTAAAAAGACAGGAAGAGTCATTGTTGTCCATGAGGCTCCTAAAACAGGTGGTGTGGGTGGAGAATTAATGGCAATTATCAATGAAAAGGCCTTCCTGCATTTAGAGGCACCACCAACCAGAGTTACAGGCTTTGATACACCCTTCCCGTTACCTAGAGGGGAACAGCACTATTTACCAAGCCCTGAGAGAATAATGGTGAAAATACGGGAATTAGTAAATTACTTAACTTAAGGGGGAATTTTAATGTTTGAATTCAGATTTCCAGATATAGGTGAAGGAATACATGAGGGTGTGCTTCTGAGATGGTTTGTTAAGGCTGGAGATAGTGTTAAGGAAGGAGATTCCCTTTGTGAAATGGAGACTGATAAGGTAAATGCGGAGCTTCCGGCACCTGCAGCTGGAGTAGTAAAGGAAGTAAGGGGTAAGGTAGGAGATACCATAAATGTAGGGGATGTGCTGGTGGTAATCCAGACAGCAGAGGATAAGTCTAATGCTGTGGCAGGTGTCAAGGGTACGAAGCCTGTTGATGAGGGAAATGCCGGTGTGGTTGGTGAATTAGAGGTTTCAGATGAGCTGATGACCACCAGTGATGAGGGGCTTCCACCAGATGACAATAAAGACAAAGCAATAAAGGTGCTGGCAACTCCCGTAGCTAGAAAAATGGCCTATGATTTAGGGATTGAAATAGAGGGTGTAATGGGAACTGGACCCTCTGGTCGCGTAATGAAGGCTGATATTCAGAGGGCATTTGAGGTTAAGCAGGGTAAGGATATTGTGCCTGATGAGGCTAAAGAGACCATAAAGACACCTTCTGAGTCGGCTACAGCTATTTCAGTAGAAAAGGGCTTAGAGGAAAGCATAAAGCTATCTATTTTAAGAAAAACAATTGCAAGGAAAATGACAGAATCAATGTACACTATACCACATACCGTATGCTATCAGGATATTGATATTACGAACCTAGTTGCATATAGAGAGTCAGTAAAGAATATTTTTATAGAGGAAAAGGGCTTTAGTATTACCTATCTACCCTTTATAATAAAGGCTATTGTATTGGCCCTTAAGGATTATCCAAGGTTCAACAGTCAGCTTTCCGCCGATGGAGAAGCACTGATAGTTAAAAAATATTATGACATAGGTATAGCAGTAGACACCAACGATGGTTTAATGGTACCTGTTATAAAGGCTGCAGATAAGAAAAGCCTATTAGAGCTAATGGAGGATTCTGTTAGGTTAAGCAATGGTGCCAGAGGTAAGAGCCTGAAGCTAGAGGAGCTTAAAGGCAGCACCTTTACCATCACAAATTTTGGAGCGGTTGGGGCTAGCTTTGGTGCCCCGATTATCAACTATCCAGAGGTGGCTATATTGGGTATTGGAAAGATTGAACAAAAGGCTGTTGTAATAAACAATGAAATAGCAGTAAGATGGATACTGCCGATTTCCTTAGCCTTCGACCATAGAGTAGTAGATGGTGGAGATGCTGGCAGATTGCTAAAGGCCTTTGAAAGATATATAAAAGAGCCGGATGCTCTTCTGCTTCGTTAGGAGGTAAGGCTATGAAATATGACGTTATTGTACTGGGTGGAGGACCAGGAGGCTATGTCGCTGCAATTAAGGCGGCTCAGTTAGGTGGAAGGGTTGCTCTAATTGAGAAGGAAAGGCTTGGTGGAGTTTGTCTTAATTGGGGCTGTATACCAACCAAAGCCCTGTTAAAGAATGCAAGAGTATACAATGACATATTAGAGGGTGCCGCCTTTGGAATCGAGGGAATTGATAGGGATAGAATTACAATTAACTGGAAGAGGATGCTGGAGAGAAAAAATCAAGTGGTGGATAGATTAGTTAAGGGAGTACAGAGCCTGATGCAAAAAAATAAAATAGATACTTATAATGGCTTTGGTAGCTTCAGGGATGAAGGTACTATAGAAGTAAATGGTCAGCTGCTGGAGGCGGAAAGGTTTATAATTGCAACCGGGGCGAGGCCAACGCTACCCGATTTACCAGGTTTAGCTGAGTCAATAAAGGCAGGCTACACCTTGACAAGTAAGGAAATCCTTGATTTGGAGGAGCTGCCTAAATCACTGCTTATTTTAGGCGGAGGAGTAATAGCTGTAGAGTTTGCGACTCTCTTTAATACCTTAGGGGTAGAGGTAACCTTGCTACAGCGTTCAGACAGAATTTTAAACACTGTTGAAAAGGAAATGGCTCAAAGTCTTAGTCGTCATTTGAAGAAGAAGGGTGTAAAAATAATTACAAATGTAGCTATAAGGGCCTTTAAGGATAATGAGGTTGTAGTCGAGAAGGCGGGTATGGATACAAAATATAGCGCCGACAAAATATTGGTTTCTCTAGGTAATAGACCTAATCTGGCAGGTTTGGAGAAGCTTAGCTTAGAGGTGGACTCAAAGGGGATTAAAACCAATGAGGATATGTCTACAAATATTAAAAATATATATGCTATAGGAGATGTAAATGGTAAATATACCTTAGCCCATGTGGCAAGTGCCGAAGGAATTGTGGCAGCAACCAACTGTATGGGGGGGAAGGAGCTATTAAACTATCAAATAGTACCCTCCTGTATCTATAGCTTCCCTGAAATTGCATCTGTAGGCTTGACGGAGGAGGAGGCAAAGGCTGAGGGCTATAGCGTAGTAATAAGTAAATTTCCTTTAAGTGCAAATGGAAAGGCACTGGCAGAGGGCGAAGGCGTAGGCTTTATTAAGATAATAGCAGATGAGAAATATGGTGAAATACTGGGCACTCACATAATGGCAGCCCATGCAACTGATATGATATCAGAGGCTATAATAAGCATGCAGCTGGAGGGCACAGCCCATGATATTGCAAAGGCAATCCACCCCCATCCTACCCTATCAGAAATAGTTATGGAGGCTGCCCATGGTTTAGTAGGCTTACCCATCCATTTCTAATAATCAAATTTAATTTATTATCAAAAAGTTCTATAGAAATTATCTATAGAACTTTTTGAATGTATAGTTTATTTAAATATATATTCATAAACTAGCTTATTACTGATACCTTTGTCGAACGTATATTCATTTTTCTGTAGAGAGAAGGTTAAAAAAATGCTAAAATAGTATTATATAGAAAGCATGTACATAATTAGCTATATTTAGTAGATGCCCTAGAAGGGAGGTTAGCCCGATGATTTCAAGCAAGATATTAATACTTCAGCCAATGGACAATCCCACGTGCTTTATGAAAGGCTTACTTAGAAAATATGGATATCAGGTCCTGCAAGCTACAATTACAGAGGATGTTGTAGATAAGGTAATTGATATAAAACCGCATCTAATACTTTTAAATTGCTTTGGTGGAGAAGATAAGAGCCTTGAGGCTTGTATGCTATTAAAAAACAACTCTGATACCATGGAAATACCTATATTGGCGCAATTTCATGGAGCGTCAGAAAAGAAAAAGCTCCAATATATAAAGCATAACATCAATGATTATATTCTTCAGCCCTATCATGAGGATGAGTTAAGAGTTAAGCTTAAAAATCTTATAAAGCTAGTCAAGCTGGAGGAAAGCTTAAAAAAGTCAAAGCGTGCCTTGGAGGAGAGCTTAACAACTATTGCCCAGCAAAAAAAAGAACTAGAAAGCAATCTTGCCTCTGCTGCCAAAATACAGGAGGCTTTAATACCAAAAACCTTAGGAAGTATACCAAATTGCTCTTTTCTGATGCATTTTCAGCCCTCTGGTAGGGTTGGAGGGGACATCTTTGATGTTTTCATGCTGGATGAGGAGCATGTTGGGCTATATATGATAGATGTCATGGGTCATGGTGTGGCTTCATCGATGCTTGCTGTTGCCCTATCAGAATTTTTAATAGTCGATGTTGAAAGGGGAACACCTTTAAAGAGAAGGATTGTTGATTTTCCTTATTATGAAATAGTTTCACCTCTTGAGGCTATTAAGCATTTAAATGAACGTTTTCCCTTTAGTAAATACAATCACTATTTTACAATTTTCTATATGGTGCTAAATGTGAAGACGGGGGTGCTTAAATATGTGAGAGCTGGACATCCTGCACCTGTACTGCTTAAGAATAGCGGAGAAATTCTAGAGCTTAATGCATATGGAACCCCTATAGGCTTTGAGTTTAAAGAGGATTATGAGGAGAAGGAGGTAATATTAGATTCTGGAGACACCCTTGTAATATTTACAGATGGATTGACTGAGTTAAGCGATGAAGAGGGAAATAAGCTTGATTACGATAATCTACTTGAATATTTCAAAAAAGAAATGAATTTAGAAAATCATCATTATACCCTCAATCTAAAAAAAATAGCCAGAAGTCATCATACCCTTAAGGATGACCTCTCGATACTTGAGATGAAATGGATTAAATTTATATAGTCAATGATTGCCTAGGCCCCCAACCTAGGTTTTTTATTTCATAGGAAAGTTCGTTTTATTCCTATGGAATGGGGGGTTGTTAAGGGGGGTGTCCCACCTTATTAAAATAAGGAGGATACAGCGAAGCGTCCTAAGGAAGGCATGGGTTCCTTTGGAAAACAAACGTGGCGAAGCCACTTTTGTTCATGTTAAACAAAAGGCAGGAGGTGCTTTGTTGCTGCTATATTTTAAAAATAATGCTGTAGAACTATAAGGCTTACTGTGACAATGCTTTAAAGCCATAAATTTTGAGGAATTGATAAAAAATAAATAAATAATTATCATAAAGAAGGAATTTATGTCATTTGATAGAAATTAATAAAAAATTATAATGCTACAACCTTCCACCTAATAGGCTGTTTAGCCTTGTATTAATGGAAAATTGTGGATATAAAAAGATTGGGATTTGACATAATAGGGGGAAGCTTATGAAGCTAAAGCATAAATTGCCTTTAATGAATATAGGTCTAATAATTGTTGGTTTTATTATACTATGGATCGGAAGCATTGGGGCCTTTCAGAGATTTGTAGTGGCAAATCAAAGGGAAATGGCCTTTGAAAAGATAGAAATGCAGGCTCGAGAAATACAAAACAGCCTAAATAGGGGAATACAACAATTAAACATAATGAGTCAAAACTCCTTGGTGAGGAGCCTCGATTGGGAGAAAATGAAGCCCTATATATTACATAAGCTAGAGGATAGCCCCTTTAATAAGATTGGTATTGTATATACTGATAAAACCTATTACATAACCTCCAGTGTCGGATTAGGTAATCTTTCAGAGAGACAGTATGTTTCAGATGCTCTTGATGGCAAATTGGTAATATCTGAGCCCCTTTATTCAAAATCTGATGGTGCCTACCAGGTAGTTATTGCTAAGCCAATAATTGAGGATAAAGAGGTAATAGGGATATTAATCGGAGCTGTTTTGATGCAGGATATAGAGCGAATGATAATGAACCTAAGAATCAATCAAGCAGGCTATGGGTTTTTAAGTGATTATAGAGGTGAAATAATTATTCACCCAGCTCTAAATAATATTTTAAACAGAAACGTACATAACTATTTGCAGCTGACGGAAAGCAGCTTTAATAATGAAAAGGGTTATATATCCTATAATGACCCTCAGGGAGGTAAAAGCTATGCCTTCTATAATTATTTAAGGCTACCAGGCTGGTATGTAATTATTTCTGTGCCTCAACAGGAGATATATAAGCCTATTTTTGGTTTGCTAACAAGGACTTCTATAATATTTTTGCTGGTACTCCTTACGCTGGGGGTAGGAATTTATATGATTATTAAGAGTTTTTTTAGACCGATTGATAGACTTTTAGCAGATATGAAGAGGGTAGAGGGTGGTGAATATGCTCTGCAGGTGCCTGTATATAAGGATGACGAGATAGGGGAAATCAGTCAGCAGTTTAATGCCACCTTGGAGGGGATATCACTGCGGGATGAAGAGCTTCAGGCCCTTAATGAGGAGCTTGCAGCTAGCTTTGAGGAAATAAACAATGCTAATGAAAAGCTTACCTATGCCCATGAAGCAATTTCAAATAATCTTACAAAGCAGAAGATGATTAATCAATTAGGAGAAAATCTTTATCTTATTACAGACTATGAGGAATTACTGGATACAATACTGGCGCATACTGGAGAAATGATAAACTCAAAGAAATCGGCCATATTTATTCTGGATGAAGATCTACAATTTAAAATACATTCTGCATTGAATTATTCAGAATTGGAGCTTAAACGCTTAGTATTTAATAAGACTGAAGGAACCTTTAGCTGGATAATGGAAAATAAGCTGGAGCTTTTTATAGAGGATGTAGAACTGGATAAAAGGTACAAAGGAAAAGAAGCTACTCACGACAACAAAATGCTATTGCAGCTACCAATATTTGATGAGTACAGTGAGGTTATAGGGGTTATAAGCTATATGTCTGATAACCTGAATCTTGATTTTATACCCTTTGTAAAGCAGCTGTCAAAAATAATATCTATCTCACTTTTAAATTCAGGACTGATTACTCATATCAAGAGCACATATTTTGAAATAATTGTAGCCTTAGTAAAGGCAATGGAGCTTAAGGATACCTATACCAAGGGTCATAGTGAAAGGGTTATGAACTATAGCTTAGTACTTGGTAAGATGCTCAGTCTCTCCAAAAATGAAATGGATGTTTTGAGGCACGGTAGTATACTACATGATATAGGTAAACTAGGGATTCCAGAAAATCTATTAACGAAATGCTCACGACTAGATTGCAATGAATATGACATGATTAGGAATCACCCGATAATTGGCGAGGCCTTTATTAGTAACCTTAAATTCCTAAATGAAGCAAAACCAATTATAAGAAATCATCATGAAAGAATTGATGGTGCAGGTTATCCAGATGGCTTGAAGGGTGAGGAAATTCCGTTACTAGCCAGAATTGTAGCTATTGCGGATTCCTTTGATGCGATGACCTCCCAAAGATCCTATAAGCCTGTAATGTCAATTGATAGTGCTATCAGTGAGCTTAGAAAACATTCAGGTAGTCAATTTGATGCAGAGCTGGTGGAGTTATTTATTGAAGCATTATCCGAAGCAGCGGTTATTTAATGCAACATTATTTTGAATATCTCAACAAAAATAACCTTTATTGTAATAATGTAATATTTTCAATTGTTATAAATTGAAAAAAATAATAATTATGGTATGATATAAGGAATAATAAAGAGACTAACTATAATAAATATATTATATTGTTATTCATTAAATATAGTGGGGGGGATACAGATGGTGGAAAGAAAGGTTGTAATCAGCAATGAGATTGGTTTGCATGCAAGACCAGCAAGCCTTTTGGTTAAAGAGGCCAGTAAATTTAGGGCAGATAGTGTAATAATTAAGGATGGCAATAAATATAACTGCAAAAGTATAATGAATATATTAAGCATGGGGGCTAAAAAAGGTGATGAAATCGTTATTACTTGTGAAGGACCTGATGAAGATAAAGCCTTAGGGGCCATAGTGTATTTAATAGAAGAAGGCTTAAACGAAAACGAATAATTAAAGCTATTGAGAAGACTTATCTTCTCTTTTTTTATTATTTTTTTTATTAAATTAAGAAAGACTAATAACAGTCATACATTTAGATTTGTATTTTGAATACAACCATATTGCATTAAAATACATAACATAATATATCTTTTATTTTTGTATTTTTTAAGAAAACTTAATAATTTTACATTTCCATAGTTTACAACTCATCGTAATTAATGTATAATCATTATTAAATTTTTAAATTGCTACACGATATTCGTAGCTACACGAACATTTAGATAACAATTTAAATAAAAGTTCATTTTAGGAGGGATATTATGAAAAAAAATCTTGAGGAGCTTCTGTCTCAGCAAATGATTTATGCACTACCAGTTTGGACACATAAGCCGGAAATACTTAAGCAGCTATTAGAAACTCATACAAACATAAAGTTTGTATCCTTGGTAGGGGTGGACCTTGGTGGTAATAACACTGATGAAAAAATACCCACCTCTTTAGTTTTAGAGGAATTAGATGAATTCTTGATGGTTGGGGTTCAGACAGATGGATCCAGCGTTGTGCTACATGGCATAGCAACCTTAAATGACGCTAAGGTTGATTTAATTCCTGACCTAGAAGTTAATTGGTTTGTTGATTACAATTATGATTTCTATGATGAGGAATCCGGATTGCCTATTGGGACTTTAAGAATACCAGCCTTCCTAGAATATAAAGAAAAGTATGTAGATTCAAGGGCAGTTTTAAAGAGAACAGTTGATTTTTATGAAGCTGAGGTTATGAAGCTATTTAAGCAATATCCTCACTTGGTTGAGGAATTTGGATTAAGCTCAGCAGAGGAGATAGAGGCTGTGACTCTAACTACTGCTACTGAACTGGAGTTTTGGGTTAGAACCCCAGAGGATTTAGCTGATGAGCAAAAGCTATCTACTTCCCAAATGCTTAAGGAGCAATATTGGAAACGTACAAAGGGTTCTGTAAGGACTGCTTTAGAGGAAACAATGATGCTACTGGATAAGTATGGCTTTGTACCTGAGATGGGACATAAGGAAGTAGGTGGAGTAACTGCTAAGATAGGAGTTACAGGTAAGCTAAATCATGTTATGGAGCAGTTAGAAATTGACTGGAAATATAGTACAGCACTGCAAAGTGCCGATAATGACCTATTCATTAGAGAATTTATTGAAGAAACCTTTGAACGTCATGGCTTAGAGGTAACCTTCTTAGCAAAGCCAATTGAAGGTGTTGCGGGTAGTGGAAAGCATACACATATGGGTGCCAGCATGAAGCTTAAGAATGGTAAGATTGTAAATCTATTTACAGCCAGAGATCTAAAAAATGACTTTATGAGCTCTCTAGGCTGGGGTTCATTAATGGGCTTACTAAAGCATTATGAGGTAATTAATCCATTTGTTACTTCAACAAATGATGCCTTTAATAGATTAAAGCCTGGCTTTGAGGCTCCTATTTGTATAGTTGCCTCAGTTGGTCATAATGCTGAGGTTCCTTCTAGAAACCGTACTATATTAGTTGGTCTTGTCAGAGATACCAATAGTCCATTGGCTACAAGATTTGAGTTAAGAGCACCAAATCCTACGTCAAATACCTATTTGGTTGTTAGTTCGTCTTACTTATCAATGTTTGATGGTATAAGCTATGCAGCTGAAAATAAAATGACCAGTAAGCAATTAGAGGCTGAATTTAGTAAGGCTGCTGGTGAAGAGGCTCCTTATCTTGAAAAGGATAGAGCATATAGAAGTGAGCATGATGTATTTGAGGATTACACAGAGCAGGAGCGAAATGATATCTTCGGCAAGCCACCAGCAACAGTATGGGAAAATGTGTGTGCCTTTGATAGGTTCACTCAGAAAAAGGCTGTTTTATATTATGGGGACGTATTTAGTCCAGAAATCGTAAAATCATATCAAATGGCAACCTTAGATCAATGGATTACTGAATTATTAGGAAGAATAATACCTAATAATATGGAAATCGTAAGAAACTGCAAAAAGCTACACCTTCCAGATAATGCAACAGACATAGATG
>Ga0208243_1001034_pt1 | contig 10775 bp, 6 predicted proteins | sample Subbio2Aug_QV12A_FD_184826 | JGI IMG/M metagenome (GOLD analysis project Ga0208243, IMG submission 184826) | Serpentinite rock and fluid subsurface biosphere microbial communities from McLaughlin Reserve, California, USA - CR12Aug_QV12A (SPAdes) | ecosystem: Environmental > Terrestrial > Deep...
TTTAAGACCTCTTCCTCTCCAGCGTGGCCATCTTTCCAGATGGGGCCAACCGTATGGATAATAAAGCGCGCAGGCAGTTTAAACGCCTCGGTCAGTGCGCATTTCCCTGGTGCCAATCCACCCATTCTGGCTGTTTCGTCTCGCAGACGCGGCCCTTCAATTTGATGGATTCTGCCATCCACGCCCGCGACGCCGAACATTTCAGAATTCGTCGGGTTCACGATGGCATCGACGTGCATTTTAGTAATGTCGTTTCTTACGATTTCAAATGGCATAAAGTCACCTATGAATTATTTTAATATTTACTAGTCGATTATATATCATGCATGTTTTATTGTCACTTAGCACGAGACTATTGACATGAAATTTACTATATTCTCGATTCAAAATAAGTTGTTTTAATTAGAGTAATAATAAGATATAGACATTAAAGCCAATTGGACAATCATCAAACGCTTTAGCATGTTAAAACTTTATCAAAATTACTCACATGATATGCGTGGTCGTCCTCTGGGGGTGGCTCTTTAGGAAACAGGGGCGAAATGTTGATTTTCAGCCCCGTTTTGAATACAAAGTTGATGGTGTGCGGTAATGGATTTCCTGCTTCGTCTGTCTCGCCTATGTAGGCTTCTTTGACCAGTGTTCTAAAGATTTCTCCATCGAAGGTTTCCATAGTTTTCTTCTTTTCGAAGATCCGTTTTAAGCTAAGAAGCCTGCTTCTAAAGTCCTCACCAAACTCGTTATTATCATTATACGCCTGTAGTTCACCTTCTGCAATTTCAATGTCTTCAGAGACTTTTGCGTACTTTTGGTCGTAGAGGTCTTTGTTGATTTTTTGTTCAATTAAGAGGTCTACCAGTTGATTTCGCTGATTGTGGAGCTTATTTGTTTTGTCGTTTAGTTTTTTAATTTCCTTTTCATGCTCTCTGTATACAAGGCTTTTAGATAGGTTGTCCAGAAATTCGTCTATGATTTTTTCATTATCCTTGCATAAGGCATTGAAAGCTCTGACAAAGGATTGCTCCAGCACTTCCTCAGGTATGGCTTTGGAATGTGGGCAGAATTTCTTGCCCTTTTTCGCTGCATGATGACAGTACCAAACAAACTTTGGGTTCTTACCTGAAGTCCATAACCTTCGAATGATGGTGCCACCACAGTATTTGCACTTCATGATATTGCTGAAAGGGTAGTCCATGCTGTGGCGTTTGATTTTACCGTCATTAGTGCGCCTGCTTCTTTTTTCTCTGATTTCTTGAGCCTTATTGAAAAGTTCTCTGGAGATAATGGGTTCGTGATGGTCTTTAATGTAGTACCTGTCCTGCTCTCCAAAATTCACGATTCTCTTTTTACTGATGGGATCAACGGTGTAGGTTTTACCCATGACCACATCGCCTACGTATTTTTCATTTCGTATAATACCTGCCACTGCACTGTCGTGCCAGTTGTCCTTGCCCTTCTTGGTTTTGATACCCTTGGCTTCTAGATTTCTTGCTATTGTATGAGCACCCGCCCCTTCCACATATCTTTCGAATATGAATTTTACGGTTTCGGCTTCTTCTTCGTTGAGAATGAGCTCGCCAGTTTCGGTGTCATAAACATAACCCAGACAAGAATTGAAGCCTATCATCTCCCCTTGCTTGGCTTTCATTTTCAGTCCCATTTTGGTGTTTTGAGAGATAGATTCGCTTTCACCTTGTGCCAGTGAGGACAGTATGGTCAGGAGCAGTTCACAGTTGGATGTTAGGGTATTGATGTTTTCCTTTTCAAAGGTAACTGCTACACCATTTTCTTTGAGATCTCTTACATGTTCCAAGGTGTCGATGGTATTTCGGGCAAATCTGGAGATACTTTTGGTGATGATCATGTCAATGAGACCATTTTTCGCATCTTTAATCATCCTTTGAAATTCAGTTCTTTTCTTAGTCTGAGTGCCTGAAATGCCAAAGTCTGCGTAGACATTGACGAATTCCCAGGCTTCATTTTTATGAATTAAGTCGGTGTAATGGGTGACTTGGGAGTTGTAACTGCTTAGTTGCTCGTCAGAATCGGTGCTGACTCTACAGTAAGCAGCTACCCTTAATTTTTGAATCACTTTGCCAGTTCGACGATTGACTTTGCCTTCACTGGCTTTTATCACTTGTACTTCTGCCATGGCTTCTCCTTCCTTTTAGGTGTTACGACACAGTATAGCTGAAGACTTTTTTGAAGTCTAGGACAAGATTTATTTGTCTAATTCAGTCATTTCAATACTTATGCAACTTTGTATTTTTGTTTGAGATAACCTTTTACTTTTTCATATTCCTTTGGTGTTAGCAGATTCTCCTGCCGTAGTGTGTTCAGCAAACTCAGCTGGACCGCATACTTTTCTTCGTTGTTTTTGAAAAAGATATAATCGATAGGCTTGATGATTCCATCCTTAATCCAACCGTCAATATCGATCTCTGCTCTATTGTTTCTTAAGACTACTGGTAGATTTTTTTTGCACTATTTTATCAATCGTTTCAATAATTTCAATAAATAGATTGATCTGAATAGCATCGTCATTTTGCCACCTCCAATTTTTGTTTTTTAACACAGCACCTTCACGACCACCTATACAACACCTTACAAATGGCTATATCCCGCCATTCCTTACTTTTTACAGCACCCTATACAGCACAAAACCCGTTTTACAGCACCTAAACCGAATCGCTGTAACGCCGGCACTGCCGGCGTTTGTGAATTGGAAAGGGCTCTTTTGAGCACCTTCCTTTATCCTGCACTTTTTTAATATTTAGGTTTGCTTGTGGAAAATGCAGTAGTTTCAAGTGTCGCCACTACACCAGTTTTCTTTTTCTGGCGTTTTGTGGCTCACGCTTGCCCCAAATTTCGATTATAACTGCCCTCAGGCATTTGTTATGCCAACAGCTCTATAAATTGCCACACAGGGGCAAATAATCGTTGATTTGATTTTTTTACTGAATTTGATTAATCACTGCTGACTTCAGCAGGGTCGAAAGGGTCATTATCTGGAGCACCTACCGAAGTCCCCTGATTATCGTCACTATCGTCCCTCATAACAGAAAGAGTAATAATGCGTTTACCATTGCTCTTTTTGAAATCCGCATGGATAAAGCATTTCCGAAGTTCTTCAAGGTTTAGTCGAATGTGTTTTGACAAAAGCCTCGACGAGATTTGATCACCACTTTGAACAGAAAGCAGGGTCGATAATTCTGTTGGTGATCCAGTGTAACTTTCTTTGTCTCTCATAAAATCAGAGATGAGAAGGACAATGTCGTGGAGTAGCAGATCCTTATTTTGAAAACTATCAGAAACCACTTCCCAAATATTTTCTTCATTTCGTTTCAGACAGATTTCTCGGTACTCAATATCTCTGCCCACACAATATAGCTTCGCCTGACCACTGCCTCGAACATCTTCTGAAAGAATAAAACTAGAATCTACCACACCTTGAATGCCAGTGGTACCAGAGATTCTGTTGAATGGATCATTATCATTTTCTTTTCTCAGGTGATGAATTAAGAGAATGGCAATTCCAAGTTCATCAGCAATATTTTTTAGAACCGATAGATCACTGTAGTCACTGGCATAGCTGTTATCTGTTGAAGAACCTCTAATCATTTGCAGGGTATCAATAATAATGAGAGCACAAGCTGGATGCTCTTCAACAAAGGTTCTGATCCGCTCTTCAAGCTCACCTCCCAGTGTAGCTTGCTCTGTACAGAAGTTAACAGCTGCAGAAGCTTCATCTGTTATTTCAAACAGACGATTTTGAATTCTGATTTGGCTGTCTTCAAAGCAGAGATATAAAGTGTCGCCCTGCTTCACTTTGTTTCCCCAGATTTCTTCGCCTTTTGAAACTGTAACGGCAAGCCATAAAGCTAACCAGCTCTTTCCCACCTTTGGTGAGCTTGCGAGAACGTGTAGCCCGTTGGATAATAAATTTTCAATGACAAATTCTAATGGTTGCAGTGGCATGGTCATTAAAGTTTGACCATCGATGGTGTTGAATCGTTTTTTCATTTTGGTAATGCCTCCTTTGATTTTGAAATTTTTTGAAGTTGAGAGAGTCCTTACTGTATAGGCAATGAGAATAGATTTTTGACAACCGGTTTCAAAAAAATTCCTCTACTTATTTCAACGATAAAACGCAAAGTTGGACAAAAAATAATTTTACCCCCTACTATTAAGGTAATTTTTCAGCTACCCTACAAAAATTTTCTTCTCATATACTTCAACGATGAGAAGTAATGTTGAGCGGAAAAATTTGCAACAAAAAGATGCCCTCATAAACTTCCACGTTTAAAAGGGCATCTGCACACCTTGGATTTATTTATTTTTTTTATTCAAAACTAATTACCACTCAACTTTTAGTCGTCTTCCCGAAATTCTAGGTACATACTCCTGATTATCATTGACTTTCCAATAGGGTATGTTCTTAAAATCTTTAAGCATAATCTTGTTATTGGCAAGTGGATTTGTAAAAATAACGACATTATCTTTTGAGTATCTATCATTCAACTCAGCTGTTGTAACTATAACGGCTGATATTACACAATTCTTAACATCTCCAAAGAAATTGCATATCACATCGGCAGAATTATTATTCTTTATATAGGGTATATGACCATATGTTATGCCACCAACCTGTTTACCTGTAGTTTTATCAATGGTTATCATCGGGTGACCTCTACCAACCAGAAACCTTGTGGCTTCATTGCATAGTTTTCCCGGAAACCATTCTTGTGCCAAACTACCTAAGTTAATAAATATACAATATGGCTTCTCTTTTGAAATAACATTCTTATTCACATCTTCATAGTATTTATCCCTTTTAGAGGCCAATACAGAAAGCACTCTTAATGAAATCTGATGGAATTTTGCGTTATAATCGATGATTTTATTATATTCTTGGTAACCACTTTTTTTGAGCATATCGTAATTTTGATCTTTTCCAGTTGTTGAAACAACACATTCAATCAGAATATTTTTATATTCCAAATCAATTCCTGGCTGGTTATTTGAATCCAACGATATGGTAATATCACCCATCTCCGAAAACATCTCAATTGTTCGAATCTCATGTGCAATAGAATAATAAGAATCAAGTATTTTTTTCTGGCATGTCATCTCATTATAGGCTCTTTCTAGTTTCCCTATTCTATAATCCGTTTCTTTCTGCCCTAATAAAGAATTCAGCGATGTTAATATTGATTTTAATATTACAACATTTTTTCCAAATAAAGGCTCATTCATATTCTTCACATCCAAATGGTATTATTACAACATTGCCGCTTAATCATTAAAATAATCAAAGTCAATTTTCTTAATGAGATAAGTACTTTCAACGCTTACACCAAGATTATGTTCGATCATCAATGCTGCAAGAGTTTGCCCATCAATCAGTACAATTTTACAAGCATGCTGTTTGCTGACATACTCTTTAGCATCTTTACTAAAGCCTGCTGTTGTTATGAAGGCTCCTTTGGTTGCTCCTTGTCCTGTCAATGCACCAACAAACTTTTGAATTTCTGGTCTGCCAACCGTTCGATCAACATCCCAACGCTTTGCTTGAATATATATTTTATCAAATCCTAGTTTATCTTCTTTAATGACACCATCAATACCTTCATCCCCTGTTTTACCAAGTACCTGACTATTTTCAATTTTACTTCCGCCATAGCCCATCGTAACAAGTAAATCTACGACTAATTTTTCAAAGAAATCTGGCGATTGATTCATTAGCTCATTTAAAACATCATCAGTTAATGTGCTGGTTATGGCTTTATAAGCTCGATCCAGCATATCTTGCGGTGATTCACCCGATGGTGTATCTACTATTTGCTGATCATCATTAACTGAATCATCGATATTCTTCTTGAACCCTTTGAATGAATCAAACTTCATTAGATATTCTTGGTCGACTACTTCTGGATTTTCCTTTAAAACTGATTTCCCTGAAGCGGTAATGATAAAGGCAGCTCGTGTTGGAGATTCAATTAGATTCGCTTTTTTGAGATAGGTTAATGCCCAGCCAATACGATTCTTATAGACCTGTTGTTTGCCACTTGGAAGCCACTCTTCCATTTCCTCTTCTGTTAAATTAAATTGAAGAGCGAACTTTTCGTACATATCTGAACGCTTGTGAACCATATCATCACCAAGCAAAAAAAGAATCGGTTTCATAAATTCATGGTATTTTGGAATTGCCACAGTCTCTCTCCTTCCTGTTTGTAATTCACTAACTTCGACTTTTATCTATGCCGCTGGCCTTGTACCAAATGTAGCTTTTAAATCAGCAACTACTTGATCAAATTTTCCATCAAATTTTGAATTAACATTTTCATATGAACCAATCAAACGCTCATAAATCGGATTTCCAAAAATTGACCTAATGTCAATATCATTTTTGGTAGAAACATTTGAAACAAACACATCCTTAATCTTTTTCAGAATTGATACTTGTTCGTCAGTAAAATCATACGTATTGATATATGAAAGGTAGTTCTTCTCGATTCTTTCTTTTGGTGATGGAATACGCTTTTTACCAAGAGCGTGAAGTAAGAAGTCCCATGCTGACCCTTCTGGGTAATCATACATTTTTTGTAAATGACCTTCGTCCAAATAGGTATTAGGCATGCCTAACCATCTTATAAATCTCTGGAGTTCTTCGTCAGAAGGTTGATATTCAATGTCTTCTGCTTTTTCTTTTAGTTCAACTACTATAGGCTCTTGGCTCTTTCTCAATTCCTCTTCAAATATTTGTCTCGCTTCTTCAATTGGAATATTGTCTTTTACAATTATTTTATCACCATGTATTTCAACTCTTTGTATCATATTGGCGGGGTCAGGGTTATCGATTAAGTAATACTCTCCAGTAGGATTAGTTGTACCTCCAGAAGGGGGCAATACATCACTAGGCGTAACTACTTTAGTATTCCCTTTTTCAGTTCCCTTTCCGTTGTCCTCCATAGCCTTGCAAAGCCCAACAAAATCTAGAACTTGAAAGCTGAATTTACCAGTCTTCGGATCTAAGCGAGTACCTCTACCTATCATCTGAATATATTTTCCCACTGATTTAGTTAGAGCAGCCAGTGCAACATATCGAACACACGGAATATCAACACCTGTACTTAATATATCTACAGAAATAGCAATATATGGCTTCTGATATGGCTTCTTAAACCATGCTTTCAACGTTTCATTGAGTTCATTATTTTCAGATATAACAGCTTCTGCATAATAAGGTTTTTCAGTATTGTCGTTGTTAAACACTTTATTTATAGCCTTTGCTAACTCAATGCAATGTGCTTGACTTGCGCCAAACAAAATTACTTTTTCACCATATTGCGTATTTTTCTTTAACTCTTCGGCAATTCTTAGACAATGTTCTTCTGATATAAACTTCTTATTCAATTGTTCAAGCTTAAGCTTTTTATCTCCACCTAGTTCAACTACATATTTGCTTTCTGGTTCAAGAACGTAATTAAACTCAATGCCGTCTTGTCTAGCTTCTTCAACTAATGAAGAAATTAATTCAATTGGCTTATAAGGAGCCAAAAATCCTTCATCTATTCCCTTGGTAATATCGAATTGAAAATCTGGCTCACCCGTTTCACAACCAAACAACTTATATGTGTCCAAAATGGCTAGATCTTCTTCGTCTATTTCTGCTCCATCTTTCGCAACAGCAATTCTTGGTGTTGCAGTTAATCCAACTCTTGGACATAGGAAATGATCAAATATCAACTTTCTATTGACATTGATACTTCTGTGACATTCATCGACAATTATTAAGTCATAGAATGTGGAAGGCAAATCGCTATGAATCAACTCTAGAGTGTCAATTACGACCACGTGAATGCTCGCATGTTTTCTTGTCTTGAAATTTGAAGTCGTTATCCAACTTGAAGTATATTGACCACTTATTAGCGAAAATCCATCATCAACTGATTGTTTAGCAAGCATTCTTCGGTCAACAACAAAAAGTATTCTTTTTGATAACCCACTATCCAGTAACGCTTTCACAAGTGCTACTGCTGTTCTTGTCTTTCCAAGTCCAGTTGCCATATGAACCAGCATTTTTTGTTTGCCAGCCTTGTAATTTTCAATGATAGTATTAATACATTCCAACTGATAGGTTCGTTCTTTCCCAACAGTGGGATCAAATCCACCAGCTATTGTAGTATCAATTACAATTGGTCGATCAATATCTTTCTTTTTTTGTTGTTCTATTTTTAATTTCATTTCCTCTAAGGACATAAAGGAGTTCACAATTTTGAATTCACCTGCGTCCAGGCCTCGCCATGCATTATCGTAAAAGAAAATCCTCTCTGCACTACAAGCGTATAAAAATCTAGGTTTCAGGACTTTTGTGATTATCGTTCGTAGCTTTAGTAGGTCCTTACGCTCTTTATCCAGATTATTTTCGATTACTGCTATAATCTCACCGTTTAAATCTTGCAAAACAATGTCCGGTCTTATATTTTTATAGGTTGGAAAGTCTTTTTTTAAATTTTCAGGGATATCGTAAGCTTGCTGGTAGAGTAAGGTGTCTTCTATTTTCCAACCAAATTCATTTATGAGTTTTAGAATAACTGGCAGATCTGTTGAGGTTGCTTCATTGATCTTCTTGCCCATCTTCAGCGCCTCCTTCTATAGCAGATGCTTCAGAATATATTCCCCAAACATCATCTAATATTTTATTAGTTTGCTTTATAGCATCATTTTTCATTTCAACTAATTCGTTAAGCGTATTTATTTTTTTGTCTATTTTATCTATAATTTCCTTTTGAATATCTAAATCTGGATATTGGATTTGGATTTTCTGAAATTCAGTAGCACTAATATTATAAGTTCCTCCACCGGCGGTTGGTTTCAATAACGCTCTTCCCACAGAGCTCATAAGAAAATACATAACGTATTTAGGCAAGATAATGTCATGATTAAATCTAAACCTAATTAAGTAGGATGCATATACAAAAGGTATCTCGCATTCCCAAACAGCACATTTGCCCACTAAATTAGGATTTCCATTTGAGCGTACTATTAAGAAGTCTCCCTTAATCAACTCATATTTCTTATACTCTTTCTCACTGAGTACCGTTTTTTTAATATCTTCGAGTTTAAAATTGCAGAACCCAATGTTTCCAATTCTTAAAACATTAAACCCTTCTTCTTGATAATCGGATTTTGATGAAGTCCCATATAACGAATCTAATATTAACTCAGAAATTGGTTGCTGCGTTACTTTATAATTTTCAATATACGATTCGAAGTCAATTGTCCAATTCTCAATAATCTTTTCAGTGCTATCAATCACAGAGTTCAACCTAAGAATATCGTTAGCTATGACCATTTGATCCTCAATAGGAGGAGTGGGTATTTCTAGTGAAAGCAAAAATTCTGCACCTTGCTCGTTTTTTATTCCTTTATTCTTAATATCATTTACTCTAGCTTGAAATTGCTTACTTCTTAAAATACATACTAAGTAATCAGGATTAATTTGTGCCTTATCAATTTCATATACTTGATAATGGGTAGAGCATACAAGATTTCTGTCAGCTAGTGCAAGAGCCCCTTGATGAACATTGATTTTTGATGTAACTAAATCTCCCTTTTGTGCCTTATATAAGTCCATTCCTGTTTCATTTATATCTCGAAAATGAATTTTCCCATCCTTAAAGGAAATCTTATCAACAATATCAATTTCACCATCATAATTGTCTTTTTTTATTTTTTCGTATTTAGGAATAATTTTGCTTTCCAGCTTTTCGACTGGATATTTGATTTTCGACTTCAATACTTCATTTATTATATTCAGCTCATTTTGCTTCGCAATCACTATTTCGTCAATACCATTTAAATACTCCCTGGCGATATCGGCTTCCAACGCATATGCTGGATTAAGTCTAGCTATATACGCCAAAATATTCTCTGGCTTACTATTACATAGTTTTTTGTATACCTCATCTAAAGTCTTTTCTTCAACAGGTTGAATATGGCTTAAAGCCTGCGACCATTCTAAGAACTGACTCTCACTTAATGTGCTTTTATAATTTGCTAAATTAAATGAGTAATTGTGAGCTTTGTCAATTCGCTTAGCGATTTCGTTTTGAATACGATTTTCAAGCATCTGATCAAACAGTTTTAAATCCATTTGCTTTTCATCTTCTGTAGCCTTTTTTGCTTCGATCTTTTTGTCCCAATCATCATGCTTTTTCGATTTCTCTATCGCACCTTTTTCTTCTAATTCTTTTCTTGTGTCTATTCGAATTTTCTCTTTCACTCTTGGATCAAGAGTTTTTATCCATTGTGATGGTATACAGAACTGATTTTTACTCTCTGGGGGTTGTTTATCATGTTTAACATATTCATGCCATAGATTTAAACATTCAATAAGCTGATTGCCCTTTTGTTCTTTTCGATTCGTCCCCATTGAGTATCCGTCATTTGTAACTTTATAGAACCATGTCCAATCCGTTTTTCTACCTTTTTCAAAAACAAGAATTGATGTTTTTGGTCCCTGTCCGTTTTTGCTCACAAAAATCCCTTGAGGTAATGAGATAATTGCTTTAAGATTTGCTTCTTCAAGCAACATTTTTCGTAATGCCTTTGCACTAAACTGATCCCATGTATGGAAACCTTCTGAAACAATAACAGCACACCGACCAATGTCATTAAGTTAAGACAGTATTCTACACAAAACAGCAGCAACAGAATGCGAGAGCATACTCTGTTGCTGTTTTTTTATTTTAAATAACAAGTATTAAACA
>Ga0208243_1001035_pt1 | contig 10765 bp, 6 predicted proteins | sample Subbio2Aug_QV12A_FD_184826 | JGI IMG/M metagenome (GOLD analysis project Ga0208243, IMG submission 184826) | Serpentinite rock and fluid subsurface biosphere microbial communities from McLaughlin Reserve, California, USA - CR12Aug_QV12A (SPAdes) | ecosystem: Environmental > Terrestrial > Deep...
GGCGGATGCCGCGGCGGCCTGCGCCGCCGCCTTGGCGGCGACATGGGGCGGCTGCGGCCGCAGCACGGGTGCCACGGGGATGGCCGTCGACGCCGACAGCGCGGCGGCGGACGAGGCCAGCGGCATCTCGTCGGCCGCCGGCGACAGCGGCGGAACGGCGGCCGCATCGATCCGGCTGCGGTGGGCGGAGACGCTCTCGGCGTTACGGACCTCCAGCGACGCCAGACGATCGACGACCTTCAGCAGCGTGTCGTGGATCGCTTCGAAGGTGCGGACATTGCGCTCGTCCGACTTGCGGGCGAGGGTTTCCAGCGTCCGCAATTCGTCGGCGAGCGCGCCGGCGTCCTCGTCGTCGATGCCGCTGGCACGCAGCGAGGCCACCGCGCGCTGCGCCGCCTCCTGCGCCGCCGCCACGATCGCGTCGCGCTGGTCGGCCAGGGAGCGTTCGATGTTGTCGAGGCGCGGCGCGAGCCGGTCGGCGTCCGGCATGCCCGCCTGCGGCCGGGACAGATGCGCGGTCAGCCCGGCCAGCTGCCTTTCGAGGCCGAGGATCAGGTGCGGGTCGATGTCGGCGACGTGCCGGGAAGTGTCTTCCAGGCGGGCGGCGATCGAGCCGAGCCGGTCCTCCAGCGCATGCAGCGCAGCCAGGTTCGGGGCGCCCGGCCTGCCGTCGATCCGGTCCGACAGGTCCGCGAACTTCTCGTCGAGAGCCTGGAGCAGGATCGGGTCGGGGTCGCCCGCGCGTCCGAGGGTTTCGTCCAGGCGGTCGGCGATGCTGGCGAGGCGGTTCTCGAAGGCGTCGAGCAGGCGGGGATCGGGCCTCTCGGCACGGGCGGCATCGATCCGGTCGGACAGGTCGGCGAACTTGTCATCCAGCGCCTGCAGCAGCACGGGCTCGAGGCCGGCGCGGTTGTCGACGCGGTCGGCCATCTCCTCCAGGCGGCGATCCAGGTCGCGCATGAGCGAACGGGCTTCGGCCGTCGCGCGTTCGTGGCGTTCCTCGAAGAGGGCGGCGATCTCGGCGAAGCGGCGTTCCAGGCTGTCGAGGACCCGCTCGCGCTCGGCGCCGGAGGAATCGTTTTCGAGCTTGTCGTAGACGATGGCGATCTGCCGTCCCAGCCGCTCGATCGCCTTTTCCGGGAGCGCGGCCTGCACCGCGATGTCCTCGACGCGGCGCGACAGGGCGCCCAGCCGGTCGAGCAGCGGACCGGAACCGGCCTCGGCCGACATCTCGTCCAGCTGTTGCGCCAGCGCCGCGATGCGGGCCTCGATCCGCTCGAACGGCTCCGTCGGCATGGGCCGGCCGGACACGCTCGTCGCGACGATCGCGCGGGAGATCTCGTCGAGCCGGTGCTCGATGGCCTCGAAGGAATCGACCGGATTCCCCGCCTGGCGCGAGAAATGGTCGACGGCGCCGGCGAGCGTGCGCACCTTCTCGTCGAGCGAACGAAGGGCGCGCGAATCGGGCAGGTTGCCGATCGCCTCGCCGATCTGTTCCAGGCGTTCGGTCAGCGCCGCGATGGCGGGATCCTGCGCGCCGCGTGCGTCCGCGCGCTCCTCGAAGCGCGACCAGCGGCTGTCGATCGAGCGCACCGTGTCCTCGCGGGCCAGTTCGGCCAGCGTCGCGCGCACCTGCTCCATCTCGGCGCGGAGCATCTCCAGCCCGCGATCGTCACTGCGGCTGGCCATGGAATGGATCGCGCGCGAGAGGCGCTCCATCTCGGCCGCCAGTTCGCGGCCTTCCGCGGCGGCCTGCGGCTGGGGAGCCGCGCCGCGGCCGAGATCGTCGCGCAGCGCGTCGAATTCCTTGCGCATGCCGGAGGACATCTGCAGCCGCATGTCCTCGCGCAGCGCCTTCAGCTCGTCCGACAGGCTGGAAAGCGCGTTCGCCCCTGCGGCCTGTTGCCGCGACCGCTCGATCTCGCGACGCAGCGAGCCGATGGCTTCGGCGTTCTCGGCGGTGCGCCGGGGGGCAGGCGCCGGTTCGGCCGCGCGCGGCTCGGCGCGGTTCGGCCGCGATGTGCGCGAGCCGCGCGGCTCGGCCTGCGGCAGAAGGTCGGTCAGGCGGCGGGCGCGGCGGTCGTCGCTCTCCGGGGTGCTGCGGCCCTGCTGCATGCTGCCGAAGCGGGTCTCGAGATCCTCGAGCGTCCGGTTGAGGTCCTCGAGGGAGGCATGCGCCCGGCGCTGCCTGCCGGCGTTCAGGGTGTCGAGAAAGGACCGGTTGCTGCTCATAGAAAGGCCTGTTCGTAAGGATTTCCCGAGACCAGTCCCGGTATCGCAAGTGTGGCACGGAGCGCCGGCAGGGCCGTCGTCATCGCGCAGGCTGCGTTCGCTGTGGCGGTCATTGCGCCTGGCCTCTCTTCGGTGCGGACAGCCGTGAGGAACGCGGGACGGGATACCTCCGGGAAATCGACGCCCCACCATTCGCCCAACGTGGTAAACAAGCCGTTAACCATGCTTAATATTTCCGGCGGAACCCGTGCGCCGGACCAGCATGACGCTGCGCTACCCGTTCCGAATTGAAACAGTTTGTATCCAAACTTGAATTGCAATCCGCCGCGACGAACACTACCTGCGCGCCCATGCAGAGTGGCCTGGCGTCCGTGAACGCCTTGCGGCCGATGTTTCAGATTATCTGAACGAAGAAGAAACTGGCCCACAGGGCCCCGATTTGCGTGCGCCGAGCGGAATGGCGGCGGCACCGAAGGAACCACTGATCATGATGAAGACCGTCTCGGCCATCGAGGCCATGGCCAATGCGTCCGAAGCCTTTTCCGAATCCGACGAGGAACTGCTGCGGATCGGAGACATGGCGAAGGAATTCGACGTTTCGCTGCGCACCCTGCGCTTCTACGAGGACAAGGGGCTGATCCAGCCCAAGCGCGAAGGCAATATGCGTCTCTATTCGCGCCGCGAGCGCGCACGGCTGCGCCTCATCCTGCTGGGCCGCAACGTCGGCTTCTCGCTGCGCGAGGTGAAGCAGATGATGGATCTCTACGATCCGCAGGGCACCAACACCAAACAGCTCCGCGTCGCGCTGGAGAAATCGGAAAAGCAACTCGCGCGGCTGGAGAAGCAGCGCGAATCCATCGAGGACGCCATCGCGCAGCTGCGCGCGGCGATGGAGGTCGTCCGCGGTTCGCTGGAGGAGAGGCAGCGCCAGTCGGCGGCCTGACCCGCTTCGCCGCTCTGCATTGCAGCTGATCGCAACGGCGCGCCCCCGGGCGCGCCGTTGTGCGTTCCGGTCAACAAAAAGAGTCGGCCTCACGCCGAATTGACGTTTACGCAAACGTCAATATTTGCTAGGGCACGCTCCGACGGGTTGTGGTCGCCTTCGCACTCGTGGGGCGCCCTTGGATTCATTCTGGAGGATTTCATGCCCAGCTACCGTGCGCCGGTCAGGGACACGCTGTTCGTTCTCAACGAGGTGCTCGGCTACGAGCGCTACGCCAACCTTCCCGGCTTCTCCGACGCCACGCCGGACGTGCTGGAAGCGATCCTGTCGGAGGGCGCAAAGCTCGCCGAGAACGTGATGCACCCGCTCAACCTTTCGGGGGACCAGGAGGGCTGCGTGCGCCATGAGGACGGATCCGTCACCACGCCCAAGGGATTCAAGGACGCATTCGACCAGTATTGCCAGGGCGGCTGGATGTCGCTGTCGGTACCGACAGAGTATGGGGGGCAGGGGCTGCCCTACACGGTGCATTCCGCGGTGGGCGAGTACCTCTCCTCGGCCAACATGGCGCTGATGATGTATCCCGGGCTCACCCAGGGCGCGATCGCGGCGATCCTGGCCCACGGTTCCGAGGAGCAGAAGCAGACCTTCGTGCCGAAGATGGCCGAGGGCACGTGGACAGGCACGATGAACCTGACCGAGCCGCATTGCGGCACCGATCTCGGGCTCTTGCGCACCAAGGCGGTGCCGGCCGGCGACGGCTCTTACCGGATTTCCGGCCAGAAGATCTTCATCTCGGCCGGCGAGCACGACATGGCCGAGAACATCGTTCACCTCGTGCTCGCCCGCATCGAGGGCGCGCCGGAGGGTGTGAAGGGCATCTCGCTGTTCATCGTGCCGAAGTTCAGGCTCGACGCCAACGGCAACCCGGGCGAGAAGAACGGCGTGTCCTGCGGCTCCATCGAGGAGAAGATGGGCATCCACGGCAACGCCACCTGCGTCATGAACTACGACGAGGCCGTCGGCCACCTGATCGGCGCCGAGAACGGCGGCCTGAAGGCCATGTTCGTGATGATGAACGAAGCCCGCCTCGGCGTCGGCCTGCAGGGGCTGTCGGTCGCCGAGATCGCCTACCAGAACGCGGCCAACTATGCCCGCGAGCGGATCCAGGGCCGCTCGCTGACCGGCGCCAAGGCGACCGACAAGAAGGCCGACCCGATCATCGTCCACCCCGACATCCGCCGCAAGCTGATGACCATGAAGGCCTTCAACGAGGCCGGCCGGGCGCTGATCCTGTGGACGGCGATCAAGTCGGACGTCGCGCACCGCTCCGGCGACGACAGGGAGCGCCAGGCGGCCGACGACCACATGGGCCTGATGACGCCGATCATCAAGGGCGTGCTCACCGACAAGGGCTTCGAGCACGCGGTGATGGCCCAGCAGGTCTATGGCGGCCACGGCTATATCGAGGAATGGGGCATGAGCCAGTTCGTGCGCGATGCCCGCATCGCCATGATCTACGAGGGCGCCAACGGCATCCAGGCGCTCGACCTCGTCGGCCGCAAGCTCGCCGCCAACGGCGGCCGCGCCGTGCAGGCCTTCTTCAAGGAGGTCGGCGAGTTCTGCGAGGAGAACCGCTCGAACGAGGCCATGGCGCCTTTCACGAAGGCGCTGAAGAAGGGCCTGAACGATCTGCAGGCCGCGACCATGTGGCTGGTGCAGAACGGCATGTCGAACCCCGACAATGCGGGTGCCGCCTCGACCGACTACATGCACCTCTTCGGCCTCGTGTCGCTCGGCTACATGTGGGGCCAGATGGCGAAGGTGGCGCAGGCAAGGCTCGCCGCCGGCGCGAACGGGTCGTCGGACTTCTACGAGACCAAGCTGGTGACGGCACGCTTCTTCATGGAGCGGGCGATGCCGGAGACGTCGGCACATCTCGCGCGCATATCGACCGGCGCCGCAACGATGATGGCGCTGCCGGCCGAGGCGTTCTAGGACACGCGCCGCTTCAGCCGCCGCCTTTCGGCAGACTGTTCAACATTGAACCTTATGGCGGAATGAAGTAACGGTGTGCGGAGGCGAGGGCGAAGGACGCGCCAATGCCCGCCCGAACGATCGGCGGCTCTTGCGTCCGGCCGCCGCACGGCGCAAATGGTCCTGCGCCAGCTTGGAGGAAACGTCATGACCACCAGCCCCGCATCCGTCCTCGGCCTGCCGCAGCCCGCCTGGGTCGGCGAGGACGTGGCCATGCTCTACGACATGGCCACGAAGTTCCTCGAGGCCGAGATCGCGCCGCGCTACGAGGAATTCGAGAAGGCCGAGATCTTCGATCGCGAAAGCTGGCGGAAGGCCGGCGAGAACGGCCTTCTCTGCGCATCGATGCCGGAAGAGTATGGCGGGTCGGGCGGCACCTATGCGCATGAGAGCGCCATCATCGAGGCGATCAGCCATGTCGGCGTCGACGGCTTCGGGATCGCGCTGCACAATTCCATCGTGGCGCCCTACATCCTCCACTACGGCTCGGAGGAGCAGAAGCGGAAGTGGCTGCCGAAGATGGCGACCGGCGAGCTGATCGGCGCCATCGCCATGACCGAGCCCGGCGCCGGCTCCGACCTCCAGGGCATCAAGACCCGCGCGGAGAAGGACGGCAATCACTACCGCATCAACGGCTCCAAGACCTTCATCACCAACGGCCAGCTCGCCAATCTGATCGTCGTCGTCACCAAGACCGATCCGGCCAGGGGCGCCAAGGGCACCTCGCTGATCGTGGTCGAGACCGACGAGGTCGACGGCTTCCGGCGCGGCCGCAATCTCGACAAGGTGGGGCTCAAGTCGAACGACACCTCCGAGCTCTTCTTCGACGACGTGCGCGTGCCGACGGCGAACCTGCTCGGCACCGAGGAAGGCCAGGGCTTCGTGCAGCTGATGCAGCAGCTGCCGCAGGAGCGGCTGCAGATCGGCGGCACGGCGATCGCGGCGGTGGAGAAGGCGCTCGCCATCACCATCGACTACGTCAAGGAGCGCCGCGCCTTCGGCAAGGCGATCATCGACTTCCAGAACACCCAGTTCAAGCTCGCCGAGCTGAAGACCGAGGCGACCGTCGGCCGCGTCTTCTACAACGACTGCGTGGCGCGCCACGTCGCCGGCGGGCTCGACCCCTCGACCGCCTCCATGGCCAAGTACTGGCTGTCGGACCTGCAGGGCAAGGTGATGGACGAATGCGTCCAGCTGCACGGCGGCTACGGCTTCATGAACGAATACGCCATCGCGCGGATGTGGCGCGACGCCCGCGTGCAGCGCATCTACGGCGGCACCAACGAGATCATGAAGCTCCTGATCGCGCGGGGGCTGTGAGCATCATGTCGCAGCACACGGCCACGATCAGCTGGCGCCAGGACGAGGACGACCACTTCACGCTCGGCCGCTACACCCGCGTGCACGAGATCGCCTTCGACGGCGGAACCACGATCCAGGCTTCCGGCGCGCCGCAGAACGTGCCGGCGCAGTTCTCGTCGGAAATGGCGGTCGATCCCGAGGAGATGTTCGTCGCCTCGCTCGCCTCCTGCCACATGCTGTGGTTCCTCGACTTCGCCCGCCGCGCCGGCCTCGACGTCCAGTCGTACCGGGACGAGGCGGTTGGCGAGATGGGGAGGAACGCGCAGGGGCGGACCGCGATCCTGACGGTCCGGCTGCGGCCGATAGTCGAGGCCGCGGCGGACGCCGCCCAGCTCGCCGAGCTGCACCACAAGGCGCACGAGGCCTGCTTCATCGCCAATTCGGTGACGACCGTGGTGACGGTCGAGCCGCAAGGGTAGCTCGCGCGACACGCGGTGCCCATATCGGCGGGACACCGCCGCCCCTCCGGGCCAATCCCCGGATCGACCAGGAGGATTTGACGGCTGGCAGAAGGCCTTCGGGACCAGTCAGCCGCCAGGACGAAGAATTCGAACCAGCGGCAGCCCGTGCGCCGCCGCACCAAAGAGGAGACTTCCGATGGCTGACGCTTATGTCTACGACGCCGTGCGCACGCCGCGCGGACGCGGCAAGAAGGACGGATCGCTGCACGAGGTGCCGGCGGTGCGGCTCGGCGCCAAGGTGCTGGAGGCGGTGCGCGACCGCAACGGGCTCGACACCAGCCAGGTCGACGACATCGTCTTCGGCTGCGTCGACCCGGTCGGCGAGGCGGGCTCGGTCATCCCCCGCGCGTCGGCCTTCGAGGCGCGGTATGCCACCGAGGCTCCCGGCATCCAGCTGTCGCGCTTCTGCGCGTCCGGCCTCGACGCGATCAACGTGGGCGCGGCCAAGATCGCCGGCGGCTCGGACGACATCGTCATCGCGGGCGGGGTGGAATCCATGTCGCGCGTCGGCATGGGCATGTCGGGCGGCGCCTGGTTCATGGACCCCTCGGTCGGCCTGCCGTCCTACTTCGTGCCGCAGGGCATCTCGGCGGACCTCATCGCCACCAAGTACGGCTTCTCGCGCGACGACGTCGACGCCTACGCGGTCGAGAGCCAGAAGCGCGCCGCCAAGGCCTGGGAGAAGGGCTGGTTCAAGAACTCGGTCATCGAGATCAAGGACCAGAACGGCCTGACGATCCTCGCCCATGACGAGCACATGCGGCCCGGCACCGACATGCAGTCGCTCGCCTCGCTGAACCCCTCCTTCGTCATGCCGGGCGAGATGGGCGGCTTCGACGCGGTCGCCGTCCAGCGCTATCCGGAGATCGAGGCGATCAACCACGTCCACCACGCCGGCAATTCGTCCGGCATCGTCGACGGTGCGGCCGCCGTGCTGCTCGGCTCCAAGAAGGGCGGCAAGGCGATGGGGCTGAAGCCGCGCGCCCGCATCCGGGCCTTCACCAACATCGGATCGGAGCCGGCGATCATGCTGACCGGCCCGGTCGACGTGACCGAGAAACTGCTCCAGCGCGCCAAGATGAAGCTGTCGGACATCGACCTGTTCGAGCTCAACGAGGCCTTCGCCTCGGTGGTGCTGCGCTACATGCAGGCCTTCGACATCCCGCACGACAAGATGAACGTCAACGGCGGCGCCATCGCCATGGGCCATCCGCTCGGCGCGACCGGCGCGATGATTTTCGGCACGGTGCTCGACGAACTGGAGCGGCGCGACCTGAATACGGCGCTCGTGACGCTCTGCATCGGCGCCGGCATGGGCACCGCCACCATCATCGAGCGCGTCTGATCGCGATCCGAGGAGAAGAACAATGGCTGACTACACAAACTTCAAGGTCGAGACCGACGCCGACGGCATCGCGCTCGTCACCTGGGACATGCCCGGCAAGTCGATGAACGTCTTCACCGAGGAGGTGATGGACGAACTGGAGAAGATCGTCGAGCAGGTCGCCGGCGACGAGGCGATCAAGGGCGCCGTCGTGACCTCCGGCAAGGAGAGCTTCTCGGGCGGCGCCGACCTCACCATGCTGCAGCGCATGCTGAAGCTGTTCAAGGACGAGAAGGCAAAGGATCCGGACGCCGCCATCAAGATGCTGTTTGCCGGCGCCGGCCGGATGAACTGGCTGTTCCGCAAGCTCGAGACCTCCGGCAAGCCCTGGGTGTCGGCGATCAACGGCACCTGCATGGGCGGCGCCTTCGAGCTGTCGCTCGCCTGCCATGCCCGCGTGGCGGCGGATTCCGACAAGGTCAAGATGGGCCTGCCGGAGGTGAAGGTCGGCCTGTTCCCCGGTGCCGGCGGCACGCAGCGCGTGCCCCGGCTCACCGACACGCAGGGCGCGCTGCAGATGCTGACCTCGGGCCAGTCGCTGTCGCCCAAGAAGGCGAAGCAGATGGGCCTGATCACCGAGATCGCCGCGCCCGACGCGCTGGTCGAGACCGCCAAGGGCCTGATCAGGGGCGGGCTCAAGGCCACCGCGCCCTGGGACGTCAAGGGCTTCAAGCTGCCGGGCGGCCAGGTCTACTCGGCCGCCGGCGCCAACCTCTTCCCGCCGGCGATCGCCATCCTGCGCCGCGAGACCTACGGCAACTACCCGGCCGCGAGCGCGATCCTGAAATGCGTCTACGAGGGCCTGCTGGTGCCCTTCGACACGGCGCTGAAGATCGAGCAGCGCTACTTCACCGAGATCATGCAGACGACCGAGGCGGCGATGATGATCCGCTCGCTGTTCATCTCGCTGCAGGAGCTGAACAAGGGCGCGCGCCGCCCGGCCGGCGTTCCCGAGACGAAGTTCACCAAGATCGGCGTGCTGGGCGCCGGGTTCATGGGTGCGGGCATCGCCTACGTCACCGCCAAGGCCGGTATCCCGGTCGTGCTGCTGGACCGCGACATGCCCGCCGCCGAGAAAGGCAAGGCGCACTCGGAGAGCCTGATCTCCGACGCCGTCAAGAAGGGCCGCGCCACCGCCGACGAGAAGGACAAGCTCCTGTCGCTGATCAAGCCGACGGTCGACTATTCCGACCTGGACGGCTGCGACCTCGTCATCGAGGCGGTGTTCGAGGATTCGGAAGTCAAGAAGGGCGCCACGGAGCAGACGGAAGCCGTCATCGCAAAGGACGCGATCTTCGCCTCGAACACCTCGACCATCCCGATCACCGGGCTTGCGAAGAATTCGAAGCGGCCGGCGAACTTCATCGGCATCCACTTCTTCTCGCCGGTCGACAAGATGATGCTGGTCGAGATCATCCTCGGCAAGAAGACGGAGGACAAGGCGCTGGCGGTGGCGATCGACTATGTCCGGGCCATCAAGAAGACACCGATCGTGGTCAACGACACGCGCGGCTTCTACGTCAACCGCTGCGTGCTGCGCTACATGGCGGAAGCCTACCAGATGCTGATCGAGGGCGTCCCGCCCGCGATGATCGAGAACTCCGCCAAGATGGCCGGAATGCCGGTCGGTCCGCTGGCATTGACCGACGAGACCGCGATCGACCTCGCGCAGAAGATCATGAAGCAGACGATCCGCGACCTCGGCGAGAAGGCCGTGGACAAGGAGCAGTTCGCCCTGATCAACACCATGGTCGACAAGCATGGCCGCCACGGCCGCAAGAACGCCAAGGGCTTCTACGACTATCCGGCGAAGCCCGCCAAGAAGCACCTGTGGCCGGGCCTGAAGGACCTCTACAAGCAGCAGGATCCCGACAGGATCGACGTCGAGGAACTGAAGCAGCGCTTCCTCGTCACGATCGCGCTCGAAGCCGCGCGCGTGATGGAGGAGGGCATCGTCACCGATCCGCGCGAGGCCGACGTCGGCTCGATCCTCGCCTTCGGCTTCGCCCCCTACACGGGCGGCGCGCTGTCCTACATCGAGGGGATGGGCGTGGCCGAATTCGTGGCGCTGGCCAGGAAGCTCCAGAAGAAGTACGGCGCGCAGTTCAAGGCACCGAAGCTGCTCGTCGAGATGGCCGAGAAGGGACAGACCTTCTACAGCCGCTTCGATCCCTACAAGGCGGACAAGAAGGCGGCCTGAGGCGCGACCACGCCGGTCCCGTGCAGTCGGGGCGCAGGCCTGGCGCGACGTCGGCCACCCCCTCCCCCTTGTGGGGAGGGTAAGGGTGGGGGCGCCTGGCGGGAGGTAGACAAGAGATTTTGTTTCGCCCTGCGGGCGGACCCCCA
>Ga0208243_1001036_pt1 | contig 10760 bp, 12 predicted proteins | sample Subbio2Aug_QV12A_FD_184826 | JGI IMG/M metagenome (GOLD analysis project Ga0208243, IMG submission 184826) | Serpentinite rock and fluid subsurface biosphere microbial communities from McLaughlin Reserve, California, USA - CR12Aug_QV12A (SPAdes) | ecosystem: Environmental > Terrestrial > Deep...
CCGCCCCCCGTCCTCCTCCACATGCGTTCCGGCCCCGAAGGCGGGGTGAAGGGGCGTCCCCAGTGACAGCTTCCGCAGCCCATGAAGGCCGCGCGGGATGTCGCGCGGGCCCGAGCAGCCGGAGGCAAAAGACCATGACGACCCAATTCCAGAGCGAAGATTTCGACCGCAGCCCCGCCCTTTCCCAGACCGCCTGGGCGCTTCAGGAGCTTCAGCTCTATGGCACCCGTGCCTTCCAGGACGAGGTCGATCTGCGCCCGATGCCGGAGCCCGAGCGCCTCATCGACGCGGTCAGCGATATCTTCGATGCCCTCGCAGCAACCCTTGGCGACACCCGCATGGAACCCGACCTCGAAGAATTGCTCTGGGGCCAGGTCAACCTCTTCCACCGCGCCGCCGCCCGCACCGAACGCCTGCTTGATGACAATGAAGTGGCGCAACACCGCCTGCAGCGCGAACAGGATGGCTCTGAGGTGAAATCGACCGAGCTTGAGCGCTTGACGGCCGAAGGCACCAGCCTCGTAGAACGGCGGCATTGTCTTGAAGCCTTCCGCGACCGCAGCGCCGAGGCGTTCGAGCTGCACACCGGCTCCACCTGGCGGCCGCGCTCTGGCTCGATGGTGAACCACAAGCACCTGACTGCGGCACTTATCGACAGCCGCGATTTCCTGGCCGCCAAGCGCCGCGCGGAAACCGAAGTGATGCTGCCCCAAGGCACCAAGATCGCCCTCACCGGTGGGACCGACTTCAACGATCACCGCCTGATCTGGGGCAAGTTGGACCAGGTCCAGACCAAATATCCCGACATGGTCCTTCTGCACGGTGGCAGCCCCAAGGGTGCCGAACTCATCGCCGCCAAATGGGCCGAAGCCCGCAAGGTCACGCAAGTAGCCTTCAAGCCCGACTGGGCCAAACACGCCAAGGCCGCACCCTTCAAGCGCAACGACGCCATGCTGGACGTTCTGCCCGTGGGCGTTCTCGTCTTCCCGGGCAATGGCATCCAGGAAAACCTCGCCGACAAGGCCAAAAAGCTCGGCATCCCGGTCCTGAAGTTCGAGAAGGGGGCGTAAGCCCCCTGTCTCTTCCATCGTCTGCCGCTTTGCTGCGGATAGTCGCCAGACATCAGATCGATGCTGGCAGACTTTTCGCGGCGGCAGATTGAAGATCCAAGAGCTCGACGTTGCGCCGTGCCATTGTCTCGTGCCATTCCTGCGCTTCCCGATCCTTGAAGAAGCTGGCGTCGGGTGCCAGGCGGGCGACAGCCTCCTCTACTTCATCCAGAGACACCCGGAAAAATTCCTTTCGGAAGTTCGACATGTTGATCCGACGATCAGCAAATTCCTTGTGAAGGGCAAACTCCAAGGCGGGCGCCGCATCACTATAGATCATGGCATGCGTGTCAAAACTGAACGGAACGCTGGCATCGCCAAGTTCGCGCACCCGGTCATCGGGATCGAGCCTGCGGGTCAGTCCGATTTTCACGACGTCCTCACCGAAGGATCCGACATTGGAAATGATGTAGACATAGCCAGAGCGCGTCATTTCGGCCATGGCCCGCGCGCGCTCGCTGGCAGAATGTGCCTCAGCAAGGGCCGCTTCCAATTCTTCAATGCGTTTCAGGTTGCCATCACCGTTGGCCTCTTTGCGTGCCTTCTCGAGCAAAGCTTGATACTTGGCCTCTTCGCGTTCGGCTGCCTCAGCCTCGGCGATCAGCTTTTTCTCCTCGCGTTCAGCACGCGCCATGTCGGTGCGCTCTTCCTTTTCTGCCTTCAGACGCTCACGGTATTCGTGGGTCAGGCGTAATTCCTCGATTTTCAGCGCGACATAGCCGTCGTTCAATGTCAGATTGAGCGAGGTGTTTTCCTTGTCGATTGAACTCGCAGCCGCATGAATGCGCTTTTCCATGGCAACCACATTGTTCCAGCGGACATTTGCAATCGCAGCTTCACACTCGTTGTTGAAGGCACGCATGGTCAGCCGGGTCTGGCGGTTTATCATGGTCTGACCTTTGGCCTTGCTGCCCTCCACGGCCCACTCCGTCGGACAGATCGTCGCCCGTTTGGCTGAGATCATCGCCTTTTGGCGGTCGCGAACAGCGACAATGCTCGCCTTGAAGGCTTCGCTGTCGGTGTAATCGAAATGGGGTTCATAGACCCCAAGTTCGGCAAAGGCCAAACGTTCATCATAGACGGCGACCTGTTGCTCCAGTCGATCAAACAACGCCCGCTTCTCTGCATAAGAGGCGCGCAGCTTCTCGATATCGGTCGACAGCGTGGCCGCGATCGCCTGCAGCCGCGCAACCTCCGCTTCTTGCGAGATGATGGAAGAATACTTGGCCTTGGTGGCATTGTGCTCGGCTTCACCCTTTGTAAGCGCGGCACGGTTCAGATCGGCGTCCCTCTGGGTATCCGCGATCAGTTTGTTGAGTTTTCGGCGGCCGAGGAGCCAGAGCACCAAAAAGACCGGCGCGGCTATCATCCAAATCAGTGCGGCAATTGCTATGGGATCCATAAATTCTCCTGCTTACATAATGCGTTGGCTGGAGCTTGCCGCAAGCCCGTCCGCCACTCAAGGTTGAAACGTGGGCTCATAATGCTGGAAGGCACCGGCACCAAAGTCACGGAGGGATCGACGAGCAGGGTTGCGAGCGTTCATGCACCGATGAGCGCAAGATGCTGGCTGTTTCGAATAATTCGAATGTTGCGCTTGCTTCGATTGCATGGCACACCCATCTCTCGATGGACGCCGAACGGCGACACAGGAGGGCAAAATGGCGGCATTGCACAAGGAACGGTTCTCGAACCGGCTCCCGACAAAGGTCGAGATCAACAACGCAGATCAACTTCGTCACATCATCGCGTCGCAGGTGACCGAGGGTCAACCGGTCGACCTCTCACTCGCTGTCGACGGCGGCGAGACGCGCAACATCACGCTTATGCCGGCGCTCACCGATACTTTGCTCGATATTCTGCGCTTGATTTCAACTGGCCGCGGGTTTCGCATGATCCCGGTCGAAGCTGAGCTCACGACGCAAGAAGCGGCAGATATGCTGAATGTCTCCCGGCCCTTCCTGATTAAGTTGCTCGAAAAGGGCGACATCCCGTTCACAACGGTTGGTCGCCATCGTCGTGTCCGGGCAGAGGATCTTTTTGCCTACATGGCCGAACGTGACCAGGCCCGATCCGATGCCCTGTCCGAACTTGCAGGGCTGGATGCGAAGGGCGACTTGATTTGAGCGGCCCGATGAACCGATATGCCGCCATCATTGATGCTTGCGTCCTTGGGGGTGGCCTCAAGAGGAACATCATTCTGAGTTTGGCTGAGGCTGGCTTGTTTCGACCTTACTGGTCCGCGCGCATTCTGGACGAGACCGAAAAGGCGATCTTGGCGATCTCAAAATGCACGGCTGATCCCGGCCGTCAACGCCATGCTATCGAGCGGGCATTTCCCGAGGCGATGGTGTTTCTGAACTCAGGTCCCGACCTGATCGGCTTGTTGCCCGATCCCGGCGATGAGCATGTTTTGGCAGCCGCCATCGCCGCTCGCTGCGATACGCTGGTCACCGACAATCTCAAGGATTTCCCTCAAGGGATCCTTGATCGGTGGGGGATCGAAGTCATGTCGCCCGACGATTTCATCACCAACGCGATGGATTTGGATCATGCGGTCGCGATTGGCGCGCTGCGAGACATGCGCGCCCGGCTGAAAGATCCGAAGTACACCGTTTCGGCATTGGTGTTGAAGCTCGAAGGGCAAGGTTTACTGCAAACAGCCGATTTCTTGCGTGAGTATGAGAATTTAATTTGAACAGCTCCATGGCCCCAAAGTTGTTTGTCCATCAAGGAGTTGACGCAATATGACCCTCTCCGGGTGGGTATCACGGCGCGATCATTTGGATGCTGAACTACCGAGAGGAGACTTCAGGTTCATCGCTCTTGATGTCGAGACGGCCTGCAGTGACGCCGCCAGCATTTGCCAGATTGGCATAGCCTGCGTCCGGCCGGACAATCGGATTGAAACTTTCGCAACCCTTGTGAACCCACGCATGCGGTTCAGCAGCTTCAATATCCAACTTCATGGCATCGGGCCGCAGCACGTTGCCGATGCACCAGACTTTCGCACGGCTTTTTCTCGTCTCTCACCACTCCTTTCGCGGCACCATCTCATTCAGCACAGCAGTTTTGACAAACGTGCGATCCATGCTGCTTGCGCGTCCACGGCTCAAGACGCGACGGACTGGACGTGGGGTGACAGCGTAAAAATTGCGCGTCGAGCATGGCCGGAGTTTGTTGGCAATGGTGGGCACGGACTTGGGCATTTGAAAAGGCAACTCGGTCTCACTTTCGAACATCACGATGCTGGCGAAGATGCCAAAGCCGCTGCGACGGTTGTCTTGCTCGCGGAAGAACGGTTGGCGATGAGCTTTGATGAAATCCTCGCAGCTCGAACCTCAAGGAAGCCCGTGGTGTGAACGGACTGCACCTTTGGTGGCAGCAAATGATGCAAAGTGCTCACTGCCATGGGACGAGACGGCCTGCACATATTCAAACCTGCCACGCTTCCCGGTGTCCAACAGCGAATAAAACAGATTGCGGGAAGTGGTTAAGCTGACTTTGCTTGCAACTTGATGGCCGCTTCCAGGGCTGTCTCAGTGACGAACCGAAGTTTATAACCTTCAACGATAAGTTCTTTGGCGCGCTCAATCTTCGTACCAAAATGCGTCGTGCGCCAATTCTTGGATGCTGTAGACGAGACGACGACATAGTCGGTTTTCCGGGTCGTGGTCTTGCCAACCTCTCCGCCGCAGCCTTCAATTTCAGCGATTATGAAGTCGCGGGTGCCCATTCGCATGGGACCGGTGAGTACAACGCAAGCGCCTTTAAGCGTGATCTGGGCTGCATCTCGGATGGGTTCATCGAGTTCAGCTGTGTTTCCAATGTTCGGTATCCCGGTGTCTACGTAGCCATCGCCGACCAAGAGTGCGATCCAGGCGCGAACCTCTTCCGATTCCTCTTCAGTAAGGGTTTTGTCTGCCAAGGCAGCCTCGAGCGCACGCCACAAATCGCGAAACACCACGGACGTAGATAGCACCATGCTATCGTGGAAACGCGATAGCATTGCCTCAGCTTCGGCCTTCAGGATCACGCCGTCGCAGACGATCCCCGCGCAGAAACCAAGAAACTCGTTCACTTCGTCGCGCTCTGAGTAAGGTGCCGCCGACTGGATTTCGCTGCGCTTTTCTCTGATGACGTTTTCCAGCGCAGTCATGAAATCATTCTGACCAGAAAAGCAGCGCGCGCGGATGTCTTCTGCCAGGTCAGCTGCATCCGGGTCTTCGAAGAATTCTACAAACTTGTCCGCTTCTGCCAGAATTGCATCTTCTTCGCCGCTCTCGATCCGATTGGAAGAAAGAGCGCCTTGCAAGAACCCAATCCAATAGACTTCGCGTTTGCGGTCATTTGCACCTTTCTGAAGCTGATCCACATCAACGTCTTGCGCCATGACTCGGGGCTGTGCACGATCGGAAAGCGACATGGATTATCCCCTAAAAAAGCACTTCTCAAACTTTAGGACGACCAGTTCGGCACAATCAATGTCTTTCAGCATGTTTGCTCCGTGCGCGTCATTTCTCGCAAGACGTGCAAACATTGCCATCTGTCAGACGGGAAATCTGACTGTTAGACTCAGTTCAAAGCAACGTTTGGTGAAGATGCCCGAACCGGCCCATCAACTCGAAGTGTTTCCTCGGTTGCTGCATTTGCGGCGGCTTGACCCTGCGCGCAACATGCGGCGCTACTATCGGATAGCAATTGAGAGCGATCTCTTCGGTAAGTCCAGTCTGGTGCGAGAATGGGGGCGGATCGGATCACGTGGGCAGATGCTGGTCGAAACCCACTCTGACGAAGGGCAGGCCGTCAACGCCCTGATGAAACTTGCGCGAGCCAAGGAGCGGAAAGGTTACGTTCGCTGACGGGTGGACCAGAGAGGTCCAACGCGACCCACGGCGATCTGAAATCGTTTCGAGCGCTGACAAATTGTCATTCAACACAGGTAGGCGATGCTTTTCGCGCTCCTTGCCATGAGCGATAGAATTGGTTTCTATAGCTCATCGAAGGTTTTTGGCTGGACCGATCGAGATCATCATTGCCGAGCCCTATCGGTCAACAACTCCACGACCCCGACACCTTGCGTCACGGCTTTGCTCTGCCGGTGCCTAGCATTTCGAATTGTTCCAGCGGCCGAATGGGTGTGTCAGAACGCATCACCGCCCTTCCGGCTGGGCAGCTGTATCATTCTTTCGCCCAAACATTCCTTTCAACCCTTGCGGGCACAGCCGGGGCGTCGGCACTTGTTAGCAGGGCGATCCGTGACCGGCATCACTGTCATGATCCTCAGATCGCAGATGGCGACACAGGCTTGCGACATACGCAGGTCGGCGTCACATTCGGTCTGTCCCCGCGTCGCTTTTCTGATCGTGCAAACTCCCTTTCGACGAAACGGTTGCGGCAATCTGGCACGCAGTTGCTGACATGGCCCCTCCCTCTTTCCGGGTTCTTTCTCCCCGGGCCTGACACTGCCGTTTGCTCGTTTGAGCGGTTCTGCCCTGCCGCTTCCCGTGATCCCGGCTCAGGCACCTCCCTTCGACTGACAATCCCCTAAGCCTGTTCGGCCTCTGGCTCGCAACCCCGCTCAGGGCCGGGCCGTGTTGGTCGCGTCCCGCTCCCTGCCCGCACCACCCCAGCCCGTCGGGGGTTTCCGGTGACCCAAGTGCCACCGTGCAAGCTTCAGCCGACAGGCTTCATTCGGGTCTTGTCGAAGGGATGGTCCCTTCAGCCAGATACAGGAGCTTCAAATGCAGAACATCGTCATCCTCGCCGGCAACATCGGTCAGTCCCCGGAAGTCCGCACCACGCAGGGCGGAACCAAGATCACCAACTTCACTCTCGCCACCTCGCGCCCACGCCTGTCCGAAGGCCGGGTACAGCGCGATGAGAACGGCTACCGCGTGATGGACACCGAATGGCACCGCATCACCTGCTTCAACGGTCTCGGCAAGACGGTCGCCGACAACTGCGAAAAGGGCATGAAGGTGATGGTTCACGGCCGCATCCACTACACCAAGTGGACTGATGCCGCCGGGGTCGACCGCTACGGCTGCGAGATCATCGCGGAGAAGGTCGACTTCCTGAGTCGCCCGAAGGCCGGTGAAGGCGAAGACCCCGAACTGGTCGACCGCGAGGAACAGTTCGCAAGCTGACACCCAGCAGATCAGACCCGGTGGCGCAAGCCGCCGGGTCTCTTCGTTTCACCAGCGGGCCGGTGCGGAAGCCAGCCCGGAGAAAGACGGCGGATAAGCTGCGCCGCGCCAACCCAATTCAGGCCTGGGTCAACTCAGACACGGCCAACGCCTTCTTTGCCCGCCGCTTGTTGGGCGTGTACCAGACGGTCTTGCGCTCGCCTGTCTGGCTGAACTCATAGGTCACCCCAAGGATCGTCTCGCGTTGATCCGGATCGACCATCCATTCAACGGGCGTGCCAATGTCGAATTCAGAAGGCGGGATGGTGCGCGCGAGGGCGGGGGCTTCTGTGCTGGTCATTGTTCGTCTCCCTCGTTTGTTGTCTGAATTTTCGCCTTGGCCAAGGCTTCGTCGAACGCCTCCTGGAACCGGGCGCGGTAGGCGGGGCCCATGGCGCGGGCCAATCCCATGACGCCAAGCGGGTCATGGATTTTCGCGAGGTCAGCTGCGAACTGCGGCCGCAAGGTCAAGGTCACGCTGGTCGGATGCTTGCCGCGTGCTCCACGGGATTCCGCGACCTCCGGCATCCCATCACGTTCCCAATCGTCGAAAACCTGATCGCGCAGACCTTGGGCCACGCGGCGGATCAAAAACTGGACGGTGCAACGTGCAGCCGTGGACCACTCTTCCGCCAGCCGCGCCTGACGGGTGGTCAGCGACAATGAGACATGGACCACATGGCCGCGCGCAGCTGACCCAGTTGCAAGACCAGCCGCCCTCGCATCCGAAGCCCTCTGGGCAATGAAAACCTTCTTCTCGTCCCGGGACTCATCTTTGGCCCCCTGGGGTCTGACGCTGACCTCGCCTGCGTCGCCACCCGGCATCGCCGCCGCCGCAATCGCGGGCGACAAAGGTCCCGGCTCGGTCACAGCATCAACCGATGTCGACTGCACTGGGATTACCCTCCCAGCCTGATCGCTCGTGCCCACCTTCCCGCCAAACCCCAACTTGGCCGAAAACCCTGCGTCCTGCCGGATGATCCGCATCATGTCCTTGCGCTGCGCCATCATGCGACCTCCGCCGGGTTGAGGATCAGTTGGTCGATCTCTTCCAGAAGGTCCCCTGCCTCCTTCACGGCACTTTGGACATGCGCAGCAAGCGCCCGGTTCGGTGTCTTGTCCGCGATCACCCCGAGAAGCCCTTCTCTGTCCATTCGAACATAAGCGGCGCGGCTGCCAAGATAGGTCTCGAGGGCTGGCAAGGACTGGAACAGCTCTTCAGCCACCGCCCGCTCGGTCTCTGACACCCGTACAGGCACCCGGTTGAGCAATACAGAAAACCCTGCAAGCTCGCCCGGCTTTTCCACGCGGCCGCGCAGCTTGAGGTACCAGTTGGCGGTTTCCAGCGTCTCACTCAGATCGCCCCGCGACAGCATCATCGGGCAAATGATCCGGTGCGCTGCGACCGCCAGAACGTCATGCGCTTCAGATCCCCCGCCGAAGGTGTCGATCAGGATGAGGTGCTCTTGATCGGGCTGCTCATAGATCTGCCCGATTGCTTCTGCCACCCGGTGGGCGCGAAGCGTGTGGATCACCTCAACCAAGGGGGACCAGTTGCCGGCCTCCTTTCCTGCCTGCATCCACTTGAGGCAGGACTTTGAGGCATCGGTGTCGAAAATCGTCACCGTCTCGCCTTTTGCAGCCGCAGCAGAAGCCAAGGCGCGGCAGAGGGTGCTCTTGCCCGATCCCCCCTTGCGGTTCATCACCAGCACAACACGTATTCCGTAACCCATACCACCTTCCTCACTTCGCCGATTGCGTTTCTCACAATGCGGAACGCCTAAATCTTTTATCTTAACTCACATCGCTTTAATCTGAACGCCCACTGCGGCAATCAGAAACCAGCTCGCGCAAATCTTATTGCGCAAGGCGTATCTCTTTAATCATTTGTCTGATTACTGGATGCGTATGTCTTTTATCTGATCGCGCAATGCGTGTATCACAAGGCGGAACCCCGAACACACATCCCTGATGCCACGAGACGCATCCCACACTTCCTTTCTCCGGACCCTGAACGCTGAATGGCAGGCTCCGCACAGTAAACAAAACAAGGCTTTAGGCCCACATTCACTCGGGAAATCCACCTCTGGCCACGTGGCTGGGGGTACACCATCCCTGTCTCACCTTGTGTGTTGCGCGATCAGCGAAACGCATTCGGTGGCGGGGGAGTTACCCAAGGTCAGCACAATCTGCAAGGGCATAAATCGCGCTTAGATTGCACTTGAAAAGGAGGTGAAGGAAGGGATAGGAAGAGTGGCAGGAAATGCGAGACGTCTACAAATATTCGGTGGCAGAAGTTGACAGTAAATTCAGCCTCTCGTGAAATAAGATCAAAGTCACAGGCCAAGCTTTTGAAGGCCGATGGCAATGGAGAGTTTGATTCTGCGGCGCAGAAAGTTGTTGGGCGAGGTCGGCCGCGTAAAGACGACAAGGGCCAGGTCGTGAGCTGCCGTTTGCCTCTGGAAGAGCTTCGGGCCTTTGATGCGCTGTGCACCCAGCTTGGTGCGAAATCCCGCTCCGACGGGGTGCGGTCGATCGTGCGGATGGCCTCGGGTTTTCTCGAGTTCAGCCGGGAGGACAGCGCCCGGCTGGAGGAGATCCGCTACGAGCTGGGCAAGATCGGCACCAACGTGAACCAGATCGCGCTGGCGGCGAACCGGGGCAGGGCACCAATGGTGCGGGCGCAGTGGGCTTCGGTCGAGGAGTTGCGGAAGTCTCTGCCTAGCGTGGTGCGGGTGCTGAACCAGATCATCGTGGAGCGGCGGCGGCAGGGCGTGGCGCTGTTCCTGAAGTTTGCGGAAGCCCAGAAGGATGCCCAGCGTGGTTAGGATCGGGTCGCGCCCCATCGGTCTGGCTGAGGCTGTCCTGGGGGAGATCGACTTCCTGCAGCCACAACGAGGTCGGGTGAAGTCGGGAACCTCTTCCCCGTCCCGGCAGGGCTTTCGGTTTTCGCCACGAGCCAGCCAACTCTGGCGCTTTGCCTTGGGGTCGAACGCGGCAGTCCTGAAGAAAATCGGCAAGGGCGGTACGGCCAATGCGAAGGAGTTGTCCGCGCAGATGGACTACCTGTTCTCGAAGTCGGCTTCGATCTTTGGCAACGGTGTGATGCTCGACGACAAGGCCAAGGGTCTGACCCGGGAAGAGCGCAGCGAAATCGTCGGGGGTTGGGTCGAAGACTGGCGCGGATCGCCGAAGAACGGGCACACCAGCCATCTGCTTCTGAGCTTCCCGTCCCATGTCCTCCCCGAGAAAGCTAAGCTCATCGCCGAGGCTTGGGCTTTCGAGATGTTCCAGTCGGGCGAGCACCAGGATGACGTCTGGTCCTATGTCGCGGCGCTCCACACTGACCGGCCGCATCCGCATGTCCATATCGTTGTGAACAACCGGGGCACGCTGAACGACAGCTGGTTCTTCATGGCGAAGGAGCATGTCTTCAACCTCGACAGGATGAAGGCGCGGATGG
>Ga0208243_1001037_pt1 | contig 10743 bp, 7 predicted proteins | sample Subbio2Aug_QV12A_FD_184826 | JGI IMG/M metagenome (GOLD analysis project Ga0208243, IMG submission 184826) | Serpentinite rock and fluid subsurface biosphere microbial communities from McLaughlin Reserve, California, USA - CR12Aug_QV12A (SPAdes) | ecosystem: Environmental > Terrestrial > Deep...
CGTGTTTAATATTCAAGTTTCACCATATAATTATTATCCTTACTTCATCTTTTGTATTTAAAAAGTGACTTTTCTCTAATAGAATAGCCACTTCCAATTTAATCAGAATTTAGTCTGAAAATTTGCGTCATATGAAATTTTTGTGAAAAAAGACATGGGCTATCCCATGTCTTAATCAGTCTTTTCTTAATACATCCCTTGGTTTTGAGCCGTTTGCTGGCCCAATGATCCCTTCAGATTCCAGTAGATCCATCAGTCTTGCTGCACGATTGTACCCCAAAGCAAATCGGCGTTGTATCAGTGAGGTAGAGGCTTTGTTGGATTGAATGATGAATTGTTTTACATCTTCATACAGAGGATCTTCACTGATACTAACAAATCCTTCGTTATGTTCAGCTCCTTCTAAATGAATAAACGCATCATCATACATCGGCTTTCCTTGAGCTTTGGCTGCTTGAGCGATTTTATTCACTTCATCATCACTGACAAAAACTCCTTGAACACGAATATTAGCTGTTTCTCCTATTGGCATATACAACATATCCCCATTACCTAATAGTTTCTCCGCTCCACCATAATCCAAAATGGTTCTTGAATCGATACTAGAGGATACCGCAAAGGCAATGCGAGATGGAATATTAGCCTTAATAATGCCAGTAATAACATCGGTACTTGGGCGTTGTGTGGCGACCACCAAGTGAATACCAGCAGCTCGGGCAAGTTGGGTGATTCTTTGAATCGATGATTCCACCTCTTTACCTGCCACCATCATTAAGTCAGCTAACTCGTCCACAATGACCACAATATAAGGCATGATAGAAAGATGATCTTCAGGATAAGCCAACACTTTTTCATTGTATGAAGCGATGTTTCTTACTCCAACCGTCGCAAACACTTCATATCGATTTTCCATGAGCGCAACGACTGTTTTTAAGGCTTTTGAGGCCTGAGCAGCATCGGAAATCACTGGCGCGATTAAGTGTGGGATATCATGAAAAGCAGTGAATTCTACCTTCTTTGGATCCACTAAAAGCAATTTAACTTCATGTGGACTTGTACGTAAAAGAAGAGTTGAAATCAATGAGTTCACACACACAGATTTTCCACTACCAGTAGCCCCCGCAATAAGTAAGTGAGGCATTTTGTCAAGCTCACCCACAATGGTTTTACCCATCAAATCTTTACCTAGCAAAAACAAAAGTTTTTTATTTTCTTTTTCTTTTGGAATAGTTCTCATCAGTTCAATGAGTCTAACCATGCTCATCTCCACATTAGGAATTTCTACCCCTACTGCATTTTTACCTGGAATAGGTGCTTCAATACGAATATCTTTGGCTTGAAGTTCCATTTTAATGTTATCAGCTAATGCCGCAATTTTTGAGATCTTAATTGATGAATCAGGTCTTACTTCAAACTTTGTCACTGATGGACCAATATAGGTTTGTACAAGTTCAGCAGGAATTTGAAATTGCTCTAGTATTTCAATCAGTTTTTTGCCTTTGACTCCTGCTGCATGCGCATTGATTTGATTACTTTTACGTGATTGAGGGACATCAAGTAGGGCTAATGATGGTAATACATAATGCGTGAAGGATGATAAAGTGCCTGCAGATTGTGTTTTAATTTCAGGCTGTGGGTTCGCATGAACCACAGGCTCAGGATGATGTTCTTTGACTTTACCATCATCGACAGACATGAATACACTCTTTTTAGGTTCAGGTTGAATTGGTTCATCAAATAAAGTGATAACCGGTTGCTTCTTTACAGATGAGCGACGCTCTTTGGGTTTAAAAAGGTTTAGTATGGACGCATTAGGAGCAACATAAGTGATTACTATCACATACAATGAAGCTAAAAACAGTAATGATAAGATTATCCATGTTCCTAACACATCGATTAAGCCCGTTAACAATGATGTAATCGCAACAATCAAGATACCACCATAGGCATATTCATTTACACTTGAAAAACTGGCAATGCGTGACATGAAGGAAGAGAACAGTTCTGTTCCAATCAGTCCATCTGACCACTGTAAAGTTAAAGCCATGAGTAAAGTGATGTAAAACCCAAAAAGTGGTAACACGAGTGATTTTCTCACGTATTTAAAAGGATGAGTGATGGTGATTAGAGGCAATAACGTAAATAAAATTAAATATGTTAAGACTCTAGATCCACCAAACAGAAACATAAAAGAAACATCAATGAACTCCCCTACTGGTCCTGTTTTAAATAAACCAAGTAAAATAATCGCACTTAAAGCAAGTCCATTTAGAACTCGAATGATGCGTTGTTGGTGGGCTTGTCTTGAACGTGATTTTCTCATATTAATCTAGATTAATTTCCACTATCACTGGTAAAATAACGGGACGTTTAGCTGTTTCTTTGTATACAAACTTCGCAATCTTCTCACGTGCTTCTTTACGTGCTAACATGTTTTCATACTTTTCTTGTTTGACTAATGATTCAATGGTCTCTTCAAAGAGCTGCCCTACCCCTTTCACAAGGTAATCTGCATCTTTTAAATAAATAACTCCTCGAGATTGCACATCGGGTCCACCTATGATGGCTTTCGTTTTAAAATCAAGGGTAACAGCCGCAATTAATACACCGTCTGATGCTAATGATTCACGATCTTTAAGAACTTGTCCACCAACATCCAACGTATCCATACCATCAATAAAGAGCTCTTCAAATGTAAGTTGAACTGTTTGCTTCGCGAGTTCACCATCATTGATCATACTCACTTGGCCATTATCAAGTACTACAATACGATCTGCTCTTAACCCTGAGTTGAGGGCTAAGTTTGCATTGTTAATCATTTGACGATATTGACCTTTAATAGGATAGTAATACTTCGGTTTAAACAAATTAAGTAGCATTTTTATGTCTTCCGCACTACCATGCATGGATAAAATCTTGCGATGATCAAATGAAACAACATTGACACCTTCTTTATACAATTCATTCTCCATGCTTGCAGCTTCAACTTCGGTATTTGGAACAGAAGGAGATGCAATGATGACGGTATCACTTTCTTTAAGTGCAATGTACTTATCTTCTTTCAAAGCTATATTACTTAACACTTTAAAGACATTTGGACCTCCACTTGAGACAATAATACACACATTATCATCATCAGCTTTCACATGCTCAATCTTAATCTCACTGTTAAGAGGAAGTTTGTAATAACCTAACGTTTCCATATGAGCAATGTAGCGACGTTGTGTTGCATTATGAAAGACCACCTTTCGTCCATGAGAGATGGCTGAATCAATGACTTCCATTAAGCGAAAAAGATTTTGCTTGTATAAAGAAACGATAACACGTCCCTTAGCATTCTCAAACGCAACATCAAGTTCATGACTTAAACGATGGCGTGGTGAAGTAAAGCCTTCTTTATCTGCTCCAATGGATTCGGTAAGAAGAGCTAGTACACCTTTCTTTCCAATCTCCGCAAACAGAGAAATATCACACGCAAAAGCATGATGTTTTACATCAAAATCAATTAAGAATTCGGATGTATATACGATGTATCCATGTTTTGTTTCAATCGCTAGACCAAAACCATCCGCGATGGATTGTGTTAATCCAAATGTTCGAATGGTAAGTGAGCCTAGTTTCACTTGACCTTGTCGCTTAATCACATTGACTTTTAGTCCTTTAATGTCATTTTTCTTCACAAGATCTTCAATGAGTAAACTAGTTAATGGTGTTGTGTAAACTGGAATTTGTTTTTGTTTTAGTAAGTAAGGTAAAGCTCCCATGACATCATCATGAGCGTGGGTAATGAATATTCCTTTAATTTTCTCAGCATGTTCAACAAGAAACTTAAAATCTGGAATAACCACTTCAACCCCTAATTGTTGCTCATCGGGATACTTTATTCCTGCTTCTATGACAATCCATTGATCATTGATGTCCACAACAAAGCAATTTTTGCCATCTTCATCAAGACCACCGATTGCAAATAGTTTTATTTGTTCCATAGAACCTCCGACATCTTAAGTATACCTTAAAATGCTTCTTTTGTATTTGTCAATTGTTCTCCAAGTAAAAACCATGTTTTAGCTTCTTTCACCAACACTTGGATAATATCTCCACTTTTCACATTCTCTGCCTTGAAGTTCACTAGTTTTTGATGAGGGGTATATCCTGAGTAAACATTTGGATCTTTTTTAGAAGGTCCATCCACCAACACTTCGACCACTTGATTCACCATTTTTTGATTATGGAGTAAAGCAAAGTGCTTAACGCGTTCATTCAAAGCAGCTAAACGTTTTTTCTTGATTTCTAGTGAAATATTATCTTCAAATTTCGCTGCTGGGGTGCCACTGCGAGGCGAATAAATGAAGGTAAACGCAAAATCAAAACCAACATGATCGTATAATTTTAGTGTGTCTTCAAACTGCTCATCACTTTCATTGGGGAAACCTACAATAATGTCAGTGGAGAATGTGACATGAGGAATCGCTGCTTTAAGCCGGTTGATTGTATCTAAATACTCTTCTACTGTGTATCGACGACCCATGATTTTGAGAATGTCGTTGTTGCCTGATTGAACAGGCAAATGAATGTAAGGCATGATGTTAGGATACGATGCAATGGTTTCGACCATGGCTTGAGTAAAATCCCAAGGATGTGAGGTGGTAAATCGAATACGCTCAATGCCTGTTAAGGCCACTTCTTTAAGCAGTTGTGCAAACCCACCTTCAATGTCTAAGTCTTTACCATAGGAATTCACGTTTTGCCCCAGTAAGGTTACTTCCTTAAACCCACGCTGTTTCAAATCTTTAACTTCGTCCAAAATATCATCTATGGAGCGAGACCGCTCTTTTCCACGGGTAAAAGGAACAATACAGTAGGTGCAAAACTTATCACACCCATACATGATGTTCACCCATGCTTTATGCTCACCAAAACGACGCTCTGGTAAGTTCTCGATGATATCCCCTTCTTTAGAATACACTTCAATGGTTTTCTCTTTAGTGAACATGGCTTTGTATACTAAATCACCTAATCGATGTATATTATGGGTACCAAAAACCAAATCAACTTGATGATACGACTGAAGAATCTTATTGATGACCACTTCTTCTTGAGCCATGCAACCTGCAATTCCAATGATTAATTCAGGATTTCTTTGTTTAAGGTGTTTAAGATTACCAATTTGACCAAACACTTTATTCTCTGCATTCTCACGAATAGCACATGTGTTAAGTAGAATAAGATCTGCTTCTTCATCACTGTTAGCCATTGTGAATCCTAACGATTCCAAAATGCCTGCCATCACTTCAGAATCACGAACATTTGCTTGACATCCAAAGGTATGAAGCATGTATTTCTTATGTAAACCTATTCCTACCAGTTGAGGATCTAGGATAAATTGCTGAGTTTGTACCGATGAGCGTGAACGAAGTTTGGCTTCATTGAGGCTCGGTAATTCATAGTTTTTTTTCATTGTCTTCCTCTTTGTTTAAAAAAACCAAGCTTGGCTTGGTTTAGACTTGAGTAATCGCTTGTGTTGGACACGTAGGAATGCAAGCTCCACAATCAATACAAATGTCTTCATGACAGAACGCTTTACCATCGTCTTCCATAACAAGTGCACTTACAGGACATACAGAGATGCAAGCTTCACATCCGATACAAGTATCTTTGTCAACTCTTACAGGCATTTCGATTACCTCCTTAACGTGTTCATTGTATCACAATCTTTGATGACTTCCAATATGTTTTGGTGTGGCAGAATTGAATATGACTTTATTTGTGTAGGAGTGAATTGATCATCAAAAAGCATGACCACAAAACTCAACATTGCCTCTTCATTAGAAACAGTGTAATGTGTTTTTTCTTTCTTAATGAATCGTCTTAACACTTCATCTTTGTCACGTCCTAAGATACTAGGAAATGGCCCACACATCCCAACATCAGTGATGTAAGCACATCCATTATAGACGTGAGCATCATTGGTTTGAACATGGGTATGAGTGCCTAAAATGGCTGAGAATTGCTCATGATAGGTGTGCAAAACAATGTATTTTTCTGAAGTTGTCTCGGCATGAAAGTCACAAATTTTAATATCCGCATTCACTTGACTCATGTTTTTGAGTGAATCAACCCAAGAAGCATCGGTGTTCTCCATAAATACATTGCCCATCACACTCATGAGTGCAAGAGTGACATTGTTTTTTGTGAGAATCACACTGTGTCTATCTTGAAATTGACCAATCAAATTTTTCGGAAAAGCAACTGGTTTGGATGCATCTAACCACATGACTTCACTTTTAGAATAACTGTGATTACCTAAAGACATCGCATCAATCCCTGCTTCACATAACTCATCCACGATTTTTGGGGTAATACCTTTACCATGCGCTGCATTTTCAGCATTAGCTAAGACAAAATCAAAGGAATAGTGTTCAAGCAATAAAGGAAGGTCACGTTTAAGGCGTGATCTCCCTTTAGAACCTACAATATCACCAAAGAATACAACTGAAATCATTTTGCGATTTCAGAAGCTCTAACTTCACGAATCACAGTCACTTTGATTTGACCAGGATACGTTAATTCTGCTTCAATTTTATCTTTTATGTCACGAGCCACTTGGTGTGCTCCTGCATCATCTAGTTTATCAGGCACAACCATGACACGTACTTCACGACCTGCTTGAATTGCAAAAACCTTATCTACCCCATTGAAAGATTTAGCGATGGTTTCAAGTTGTTCAAGACGCTTAATGTAGTTTTCAAATGATTCAAAACGTGCACCAGGACGAGCGGCAGATAGTGTATCTGCAGCTGCAACCAATGTGGCAATAACAGAAGTAGCTTCTTTGTCTCCATGATGAGATTCAATACCATTGATCACAACAGGATGCTCACCGTGCTTCTTACAAATACGGGCACCCAACTCAACGTGAGAACCTTCCATTTCAAAGTCTAATGCTTTACCAATGTCATGAAGTAAACCAGCACGCTTCGCTAAGGTTTGGTTTAAACCAAGTTCAGCGGCCATCATTCCTGTAAGGTGAGCCACTTCAATGGAATGTTGAAGTGCATTTTGGCCATAGGAATAACGATATCTTAATCGTCCCACAAGATTAACAATTTCTTTGTCCATCTTATGAATTCCAAGATTGAAAATGGTTTCTTCACCCTTTTTCTGAATGACTTCATCAAGTTCTTTGGTTACTTTATTCACCATTTCTTCAATGCGGCCTGGTTGAATACGGCCATCCTTAAGTAAGTTTTCAAGTGATATACGCGCAATTTCTCGGCGAATTGGATCAAAACATGAAATCGTGATGGCTTCTGGTGTATCATCAATAATTAAATCGACTCCAGTGGCTTGTTCAATAGCACGAATATTACGTCCTTCACGACCAATAATACGACCTTTCATCTCTTCATTTGGAAGTGCAATAACTGAAACGGTTCGCTCAGTGGCTTCTTCTTGGGAATAACGTGAAATTGCAAGTCCAATAATGTTTCTAGCTTTTTCAGCAGCAGTGGATTTCGCAATCTCCTCTTGCTCTTTAATGTAAGCTAAAATCTCTCCTTGAGTACGTGCTTCCACAATACTCATGAGTTCTCTTTTTGCTTCTTCCGAAGACATGTTTGCAATCTGTTCTAATACACTCACTTGTGAGTTAATTTTCTCTTTTAATTCTAGTTCTAACCTATCAAGATTTTCATGCTTGCGGGTTAACTGTTGGTTTTTCTCTTCGATATTTTTTTCTTTTTGGGTCAACGATTGATCACGGAAATTAAGGGTGTCTTCTCTGCGTGCAGCTTGTTTTTCTAATTCAGAAATTTCTTGACGACGCTCTTTATTCTCTTTTTCTGCTGCAAGTTTAAGTTCATAAACTTGAGTTTTACCCTCTAAAACAGCCTGACGGATCATGCCTTCAGCCTTCATGTTTGCTTCATCGAGTATTAATTTCGCTTTTTGTTGATCTTTATTAAAACCTAATTTCGAAAGTAGTATCATTGCGATGATACCAACGCTTAAACCTATAAATCCTGATAGGATCATCATTGGGTAGTCCATAGTGATTCTCCTTCAAGTTATCTCTATTCTACTTTATTTTTGAATGTGATACAAGAAAAAAAGCCCAGGAGACCAACTATGAATTGTCAATCAAAAATTTCATCAAATTTCACGCAAGACAAAAGAACGTAGAGAGAAGAGGAAATGACTATTCTAGGTTAAAAGCAACTTGATGTGTAAGCATTGTGTGAATGCATCGTATGAGTTTGGTTGCACAATGACCGAGTGCATTGTAGTGTGATTTTCCTTCAGAACGTTTTTTATTATAGTAGTCCGCGAATGTTTTATTATTCAAGACTACATTCCAACTCGTCCAAATAAGTGCGTATCTCAAAAGGGAATTTCCTCGTTTGGACATACGTGTCGATGAGGCAGTAAACTTACCGGATTGACGAACGATGGGATCAAGACCTGCAAAAGCGACTAGTTTACAAGACTTATCAAAAAAAGTTATATTTTGTATAGAAGACAGAATGTAAGCAGCGAAGATAATGTTAATTCCCGGAATAGTATAAATGGGTGATTCTTGGAGTGAATCAAACGATTTAATTTTATCTTCAATGGCTTGAATCTGTCTTGATAGGAACTCGATTTGATGAACTAGTAACTGAGCCTTAAAGGCGAAAATGTCTGAGGGAATTCCAACGGACATACTCGCAAGACATTTGAGTTCTTGCGCCTTCTCTCTGGAATACTTGCCATGGGATGAGTGATAAAGGAGCTTGGTCAATACATCAATTCGAGTTTTCTCTATTTGAGATGGCAGTGGATAGATCTCAATGAGTTTATACGACGTGTTGAGGTGAAGGTTACCTTTAAAAAAATGGGCTAATTCAGGGAAGATTCTATCCATATGAGCGACAAGTTGAATTTTGGCTGCCGAACGCTTAGACACTAAGTCATGCCGAGTTATGCATAGCTGATAAAGTTCGTTACTAGAGACAGAATCGCGCGCAGTTGTATGTTCATGAAAATGACAGAGAGCTAAGCAAATCAAGTGGGCGTCAACACGATCGGTCTTCGTGTTACGAATAGTAGACTTTCTTAAAGCAGAAACTTGGAGTGGATTGATTAACATGATTTTCAAGCCAAGATTGTTAAGAAAGAAAGTCAGATTATCCTGGTAATGAGCTGTAGACTCAAAACCAAAAACAAGTTCTTCTTTAGAATAAGAAGAACAAGCAGAAAGTAATGCATGAAATCCTCGTGCATTATTCTCAAAAGCAAAAGGCTTGGAGGGCACCCCATCATGATTCATGATGGAAGCGAAATGAAATTCTTTGGCAATATCAATGCCGACATAAACGGTCATAAATAGACCACCTTTCTGACCTGTTGGGTCTTCACGGTGGCCTACTATGTATCCTTGCGTGACATAAGAACTCAGTGGCTCATCCAACCAATAAACAATAAAGTAGGACCGTGAGATATACTCTCCGAATAACAGTCAAAGCTGTAAGGCTTATTAATATTTACAGGTCAACTTTATTATATCAATGAAAGAAAGGAGAATATGAGATTATGAACCCAAAGGTACATAATCATCATACAAGGGTTTTATGATCAAAAAGCTATTTAAGTTCTCATTGGCTGTTGCTTTAATGATGCTTCCACTGCTTCAATTGATGGACACACTCAATGTGTTTGCATCCGATACGATCAGTGTGGAAATTCATTATGCACGCACCGATGGTGATTATGAGGGTTGGAATTTATGGATTTGGGAACCAGGGAAAGAAGGACAGCAATTTGACTTCACTGATGAAGGTGTGAATGGTTTAATTGCGACTTTTGAATTTGAAACCAGTGCATCAGAAATTGGTTTTATTGTTCGCCGTAATGGGTGGGAAGAAAAAGACACCCCAGAAGATCGTTTTATTGAAGTTGTGGATGGCAAAGCCATTGCATATTTAAAGAGTGGCGATAGCACTGTCTACAACAACAAAGACTATGCTCCACCTCAAGTGGTGATTGTGGAAGGAGACATTCAACTCAACATTCACTATCGTCGCTTTGATAATAACTATACTGGATGGAATGCTTGGGTTTGGCCAAAAGGTGGCGAAGGGGCTGCTTATCCTATCACAAGTAGTGATGATTTTGGGTCTGTGATTACATTAAGTTTTGATGCCTCTTTAGCATCAGAAGCAGGCTTCATCATTCGTTTAAATGATTGGGCTCAGAAAGATGTCGATCAAGATCGCTTCATTAACATTACAAAAGCTCGTAATGGAGTATTGGATGTGTATCTAGTTCAAGGTGATGCTACCATCTACTATAATCTTAATGATGTGGATTTATCACCAAAGTTTTTAAGTGCCAAACTGGATGAGGTAGATCGTATTAATATCGCCCTGTCAGTTCCATTAAAGTTAAATAAAGACAGTGCGGATCAAGGTTTTGTGATTTCAGATGGAAGCAAAACCTACCCTATTCGACGAATCATAGCAGCTGAATTTCTAAGTGAGACATCCTCACGTATGGATATCCTCACTCAAGATCCATTGGATCTTAGTCAATCCTATACGTTATCGCATCCTAATTATGGCACTGTGCCTGTGATGTTCAACAAGGTGTTTTCTTCACAAGGATTTGAAGAAGCGAATCATTTTGAAGGTGAACTTGGTGCCTTATACACTCCTAGTAAAACAGAGTTCAGAGTATGGGCACCAACAGCTCAATCAGTCACGTTGA
>Ga0208243_1001038_pt1 | contig 10740 bp, 10 predicted proteins | sample Subbio2Aug_QV12A_FD_184826 | JGI IMG/M metagenome (GOLD analysis project Ga0208243, IMG submission 184826) | Serpentinite rock and fluid subsurface biosphere microbial communities from McLaughlin Reserve, California, USA - CR12Aug_QV12A (SPAdes) | ecosystem: Environmental > Terrestrial > Deep...
TTTTTCTTGGGGAGCAACCTTCTCTGTTTCTCCATCGGTTTTATCCTTAAAGGTTCCACCATAAAGTGAAGTGGTAATTACCTCTGAAATAAAACCTGCAGACTTTTCTGCCCTCTGTCTTGAATGTTCATAGGTACCCATCTCTAAAAGCATTGCCCTAGGTGTTAAATCCTGATTATAGTCACCCTTTGCATAGAATATATCCTTTATTAAGCCTGGATACATTTTATCGGCCACTGCCTTAACCTTCCATGCTGTTTCTTCATTTGCCTTAAAGTTTTGATTTCTTCTACCAACAACTAATCTTACCTTTGCAGCAGGTTCACCATTTATCTCTGTCAAATAGGCCTTCGCTGGGGTGGCATCTCTATGAACATCAATCAAGGCTTGTGGCTGCTCAGATCTTAATAACTGTAGAGCTGTTCTTCTGGAACGTTTATAGGCTCCTGCATCATGCGGGTCATGGGAGGTATTATCAAAGCGTGCCTCCACCCCATTTTTCTTAAAGCCTTCAGCGATTCTATTTGCAACCTTAAATATTCCACCATTTCCTTCAATACTTTCGGTTCCATCTGTGGGCACATAGGATTCTGAGCTGTGGGTTGAATATATACCAACCTTTCTATTTCCCTCCTGTGCCAGTAGTGCGGCAATACCCTCATTATTTCGCAAGGCTGTAATAAATTCATTCATTGCAACCTCATCAATCTCTGGTAGTTCAACCTCCTTAATAAATTCTGCATAGGCTAATTTATTGGATGTATTGATACGAACTATGTTATATAGCTTATTATCTTCACTTAGATACTGGTCTCCCTTTGTTACCTCTCTTGCAGTCTCAAATAATAGCTTGCTGCTTTTAACATCATAAACCTTGAAGTAGCTTCCATATTGACCATACCAATCGTCTGCAAAGGATACTGGAGCTGAAAGGATTAATACAAGTATACATAATAAAAATAGCAGCTTTTTACTTTTCATTTTTATCATCTCCACTTCTATCTTCTTCGTTAATATTTTGCTTCTTGTCATTTTCCTCCTGTCCTAACGAACTCACAAAGTGCCCCTTATCAAAGTGTAGTCTTTTCTTAGCGGTTCCACCCTGAAGATGTTCTCTAGCCTCACCAATAATTTCTGCCAGCAATACACCTAAAATACCAGCTATTACTGTGGTATCTAAACCACCAGCACCACCAAAGCGGGTTGGAGATGGTATATTGTTTATATTGTTAAGTACAAGCTGAATTACGTCACTGATTACTACACCCACGACACCGGCAACGAAGGCAGCTCTTCTGGATCTACCTAAAATATAGGCAGTTAAACCACCAATTATAGCGTAAACATAGTTTGGATCTAGAGGCATTCCTTCTGGATCTGCAGGAAGTATATATCTCTGAGTCACATAGATTAAAGTCCCGGCTACTAAAGCAGCAACTACAGCCCGTAGCTTCTCTTTCCCGGTTTCTGCCTTTATAAAGAGATATATAGCCAGAGCCATTGGTATTATAAAGCCGCCAATGTTTATTGAAACTCTTTCAGTAATAGAGATATCAGGTATAAAGATAGTTGATAGTACAATCGCTATAATTATAATTATAGCAGCCTTATCATTTAATCTTAATCTATCTAGTACTCTTTCTGCTAAACCCATAAATATTAAAACGGCAACAGCAATCAATAATATCATTCCTATAGACATTTAAACTCCTCCTTAATGATTACCTTAATTGCTTTTATATTTCCCTTTATAAAATTAAAGTATACTGATTTAAAGACCATAAAAAAGCAAGGAAGATATTGCACTTAATACAATATTTTCCTTGCTAATATTAAACCTTAATTTTGACTTTTAGGTATAATGACTGTAAACTCGGAGCCCTTACCCAGCTCACTACTAACCTTGATTCTGCCTTTTAAGGAAAGAACTATATGCTTCACTATTGCAAGACCCAAACCTGTACCTCCAACCTTTCTAGACCTTGCCTTATCAACCCTGTAAAATCTTTCAAATAACCTTGGTATCTCCTTTTTAGGAATGCCAATGCCTGTATCCTTTATCACTATTACTATATTGTTATATTTTTCGTAGGCACTTATAAATACCCTTCCATGATTTGGTGTATACTTTATTGAGTTATCCAGCAAATTGATAAGCATCTGCTTGAACCAATCTGGATTGCCCTTAAGTACAGGAAGATTTGACTCTATTTCTGCAACTATTTCAATATCCTTATTCAAAGCTAAGGGTGTAATAATTTCAGTAATCTCCCGTATTGCTTCACTGGTTTGAATATCCTGTTGAAAGTCTCGTATATAGGAGCTTTCAATTTCAGATAGAGAAAGAATATCGTTTATTAAACGTGTTAATCTCTCTGTTTCAATATCAATTATATCTAAAAATCTCTTTGCTGTAGCTTTATCCTCAAGGGCCCCAGACTTTAAGGTTTCAACAAAGCCACTAATCGAGGTCAGTGGAGTTTTTAGCTCATGGGAAACATTGGCTACAAAGTCTGAACGCATTTGTTCCAGTCTTCTTATTTCAGTAACATCCTCCATAAGCGCCACTATACCAATAATCCTAGTTGGGTCATTCTCTAGCTTTATAGGATTTGTATAAACCTTTAGTATTTTTTCCATGGGATCGTTTATGGTTATTTCAACATGAGTATCCGAAGGGTTTTCAAATATTCCTTCAATTTTCTCATCCAATGTATTGTTTCTTATAATTTCAATAATATGCTTACCGAGAGCCACCTCTGCTTTAATCCTGAATAGTTCCTCAGCTGCAGGATTTAACAGTATAATTTTATGCTTATTATCAACAGCAATTATTGGGTTTATAATACTAGTTAAAACTGCCATAAACTTAGTATTGTTATCCGAAAGCTTATCAATGGTCACCTTCAATTGATTCGCCATGTGATTGAAATTTTCAGCCAGCTCCCCAATTTCATCGTCATCAATAATATTTACACGACGGTTAAAGCCTCCTGAAGCAATCTTCTGGGTAATTTCAGTCATTTCCTTAATCGGTCTCATCATTTTTGAAATGAACCTTGAGGCTATAGCAAGGGAGGCAAATAAGCCTATAACTATGGATATTCCAATGTAATAATATAGTTTTTTATTGGTGGCTTTTATCTCATAAAGATTTACTGCCAATCTTATAACCTTAATATCCTGCTTGTCAAACTCCACAGGATATGCAACATAAAACATTTCCTCGTTAACGGTCTTGCTGTAGCGGGTAGCTTTACCAATTTCACCTTTATATGCACTTAAAATTTCAGGTCTCGTACCATGATTCTCAATTTCCTCCGCTGACCTAAAGGTATCTGCCAAAACTCTACCCTCAGAATCAATAAGGGTAATACGTGCTTTAATTCTATTTCCGTAATCCTCAGCAAAGCTTTGAAGCTCATGAGGAGTAAAGGTGTCCCCCTCTTGGTCAATAAAGCTTTCCATCAACCTAATATTAGATACCAATTTAGTTTCAAGCTCCGTCATATATACGGAACGAATTAAGCCTAAATACAAAAATCCTGAGGTTACTATACCCAATAGAAGTATTATAAAAAAAGCCGTAAAAATCTTTCTCTGCATTGTTTCACCTACTTCATTTTATAGCCGACGCCTCTAATGGTTTCTATATACTCACCTGACTCATCGTCACCGATCTTTTTTCTAAGATGACGGATATGAACATCGACGGTCCTGGTTTCACCAAAGTAATCATAGCCCCATACCTCATCCAATAACAGGTTTCTAGTCAATACCTTTCCACGATTTTCAATTAAAATCTTCAAAAGTTCAAATTCCTTTAAGGTTAATTCCACTTGAATACCATTCATAGTTACTTCATGCTTATCTGTATCCAACACGATATCCTTAATTTTTAAGGTCTTGGATTTAATTGCCTGTTTATCATCGCTTCTCCTTAGCACTGCCTTTATCCTTGCTATTAGCTCTCGAACACTAAAGGGCTTAGTTAAATAGTCATCTGCCCCTAATTCTAGACCAAGTATCCTGTCTGTTTCCTCACCCCTAGCTGTAAGCATTATTATTGGGAGCTTCTCCAGACCATCAATTCTTCTTAAGTTTTTACATACCTCCAAACCATCCATTCCTGGAAGCATTAAATCTAATACCACAAGGTCAACTGAATTTTCTTTTAAAAAGCCTATTGCTGACTCACCATTATCTAAGGTTACGACCTCAAAGCCATTTTTCTCTAGATTGAATTTTATAAGCTCTAATATATGCTCTTCATCGTCAACAATCAATATTTTCTTTTGACTCATGAATGCTCCTCCTAAATTAATTGAATTATGGATGCCATTCTACCTGTTAGTGGTCCCTCCATCCTGTGGGAAAAGAATAAATCAGTTCCACAACCAGTACATAAACGGCTTATTACTATATTTCTATCTTTTATACCAATATCCTTTAGGGCTATACTATTGGCAGCCCATAGGTCAAGCATGTATTTGTTCTTACCCTTTGGAAATACAAAGCTTGATGCATCTGTAAAATTTGTGTTAAATCTTGAAATAACCCCCTTATCCACCTCATAGCAGCATAGTCCAATTGACGGTCCTATTACCACAATAATGTCCTCAACCCTACTACCATATACCTCCATCATTTTCTTAACTGTTTTGTTGCCTATCTTGAGGACGGTTCCCTTCCAGCCTGCATGGGCTAAGGCAACGACTCTTTTAACTGGGTCTACAATATAAAGGGGTACACAATCAGCATAATAGGAAATCAAGGGTATACCAGGAACATTCGTTATCAAAGCATCAATGTCCTTGTAATCCCTCTCCCTTTCAAAGCCCTTTCCTTTGTCCTCCTCTGTTACTATATATATTTGATCCTCATGAACCTGATCTGAAACTACTAAGGCTTCAAAGTCAACGCCAATAGCTTCACAGAGCTTTTCAGTATTAGAACGAATAGCTTCAGGTGTATCCTTAGTTTTAGGCCCTAAATTTAAGCTAGAATAGGGTGCATTACTAACTCCACCCAGTCTTGTAGTAAAGGCATGCTTTAAAATATCTAATTCCTCTAATCTTTTAAAGCTAATAAACTTAAGCCCCTGATAATCCTTTATTGTATATTCCATCCCAGCACCTCCGTAAAAAATCCTCATATCACAAAAGAGCAAATAGATAAATTTGCTCTTTTTTTATTATATATTCTTTTCATTTAATAGCTTTTTTAATTCTTCCATAAAGGTATTTATATCTTTAAATTCTCTATACACTGAAGCAAATCTAACATAGGCAACCTCGTCAAGCTTTTTCACATGATCCATAACCAATCTGCCAATAAGCTCTGTAGTTATCTCCTTCTCCATAGAATTGTATAGAAACTTTTCTATTTCATCAACGATATGCTCGATTTGGCTTAGTGCAACGGGACGCTTTTCACAAGCTCGTATAATGCCATTAAGCACCTTATTACGATTAAAGGCTTCTCTATCTCCACCCTTTTTAACAACAATTAAAGGTATTTCCTCTACCTTTTCATAGGTTGTAAATCTTTTTCCACAGGCTATACATTCTCGTCTTCGTCTTATGGCATGGCCTTCATCTGTTGGTCTTGAGTCCACTACCTTTGAATCTAAATGAAAACAGAAGGGACAGTTCATTGAATCTCCTCCAATAAAAGCAATTTATCAATAGCTATTTTAATTATAATACACGAGTTTTTTAATGTCTATTGAAATTTCAATAAAAGAAAACAGTCCCATGCTTTTTTTCTATATTACTACTCGTTATTGCTCTCTTTTCTTAGGAATTCTGGCTCCAGCACTATCGGTCTATTATCATGCTCCTTGTAGCCTTGGGGCTCAACAGCACTTTTTATCTCAACTAAAATTACATCCTCACCTATTTTCTTTATTTGATCCCATGAAATCTCAAATTCATGTTCCTTTCCAAACAAACCCATGAACCTTCCTGAGTCCGGTATAATGACGGCGTTTATTTTTCCCTTTTTTAGGTCTACCTCTAAATCCGTAATCAGACCTATCCTCTTACCATCTGCTATATTAATAACTTCTTTTTGTGTTAAATCTGAAGCCTTTAACATATGTACTCCTCCTTTTTTAATTATTTCCTTTTGTAATACATCCTATATACATATTTATATTAATCACTAAGGAAATATGACTAAAAAAATACAAGGGAGGCATTTATGTCGACAAAATGTCGATATTCCCTTCCCTTGAATATGATTTAATTTTATATGTACTTTCTCATATGCTTTAATGCTGTTTTTTCAAGTCTTGATACCTGGGCTTGAGAAATTCCTATTTCATCGGCTACTTCCATTTGAGTTCTTCCATCAAAGAATCTCAGGGATAAAATTAATTTTTCTCTGTCATTTAACCTTCTCATAGCTTCATTTAATGCTATACTATCTATCCAGGTTTCATCCTCACTCTTCTCATCACTGACCTGATCCATTACAAATATCGCATCACCACTATCATGATAAATAGGCTCAAAAAGTGATACAGGATCTTGTATAGCGTCCAGTGCAAAAACTATCTCTTCCCTCGGAACACTTAGCTGCTCAGCAATTTCAGTAATTGTTGGCTCCTTACCATTTTTATTTATCAATTGATCCCGAACCTGTAATGCTTTATAGGCAGTATCTCGCAACGAACGGCTTACTCTAATGGAATTGTTGTCTCTTAGGTATCTTCTGATCTCCCCAATTATCATTGGTACAGCATATGTGGAGAACTTTACGTTTTGAGTTAAATCAAAATTATCAATGGCCTTAATTAGGCCTATACAACCAACCTGAAACAAGTCATCAACATGCTCACCTCTATTGTTAAAGCGTTGAATAACACTCAATACAAGCCGTAGATTGCCCTGTATGAATTCCTCACGTGCTGAATTATCACCCTGCTTTATTTTATCAAAAAGCTTTCTCATATGACTGTTGGTTAGAACTGGTAATTCTGATGTGTTTACTCCGCAAATTTCAACTTTATTTATGTGCATACCCTTCCGTCCTTTCACGATGAATTACCCCTTTAATATTTAAATTATTGACGGAATCGGTAATTTTATAACTCTATTTACAACAATTTCAAATGAAAATATTACCTATGAGTAAAACAACAAAAGCACTTCGTGACTTTTGTTTTCCAAGTAATTGAAAGCATAATTCCTAAACATAAAAAAATCGCCTTCTTCAGACGATGATTTATTTATATCCAGTAAATTATCCTTCTCAATTTCCTAGGCCTAGACTAGCCTATTTATCTCCTTCTTTAATCTCACAATAATCCTCTTCTCTAATCTAGATATATAGGATTGTGAGATGCCAAGTATATCAGCCACCTCTTTTTGAGTTTTTTCATGTCCGGTATTTAATCCAAAACGAAGCTCCATAATCTTCCGTTCACGCTTTGAAAGCTTATTTAATGCAAATCGCAACAAATCCTTGTCGACCTCCTCCTCAAGAACTCGATAGATTGTATCATTGTCTGTACCCAATATATCTGAAAGCAAAAGCTCATTACCATCCCAATCAATATTTAAAGGCTCATCATAGGATACCTCCATTCTAACCTTATTATTACGTCTTAAATACATTAGTATCTCATTTTCAATACATCGTGAGGCATAGGTGGCCAGCTTAATATTTTTTTCTGGATTAAAGGTATTTACTGCCTTAATTAAGCCTATAGTCCCAATTGAAATTAAATCCTCTACTCCTACACCAGTATTTTCAAACTTTCTAGCTATATATACTACTAAACGTAGATTTCTTTCAATCAGTATTGTCCTTACAGTACTTTCATCATTTCTTAGCTTGTCAATCAAATAGTTTTCCTCGTCGTTGGTTAATGGGGGAGGCAATGCTTCGCTACCCCCTATATAATATACGGCGTCCTCTGTGATACCCAGCTTTTTTAGCAGTCTAATAAACCAGTATCTAAGTATTAGCTTTGATTTGAAAAAAGCAAATTTCATTTTGTCACCCTCCTAAGTCTTCTTAAGTCATTAAACTAAATCTGGATGGAGTAAGGCTCTGTAGTCTCCATTTTTTGATAGTTTTTTACTATAGATAGCAATAATAATATCCTTTACACTTTTAGTTTCTGAGTCCTTTTCTATAGAAACAGAGTCAGGCTTAAAACCAACCAGCATACCATTTTCAGTACCTAAAGCCTCATATGGAATTATCCTTAGCCTTGTCATCCAAAGTGTATCGTTAATGAGTAGTGCAATATCATTAAAATTTGGAAATCTAGAGGTATTAAAGGCCTCCTTTAAATTATCTGGGAGTAGCTCTAATATCGCCTCATATTCTACTATTATTACAGGATATCTCGTAATCGGATCCGTTAAGGAATTACCAGTATCAACCATAGCCTTAAGCTCTACGACGTCACCATTCATTTCTATCCTCAAATCCATGTAGACCTTATCCCTAGACAGCTGCCTCTGTATGAAGCTCCAACAGAAATTTATTAATATATATCCTAGTCCACAGGCAAGCATAGTGTTTTTAACAGAAATGTTGGTAATATAAAAAACTCCATTACTAACAATTCCATTAAAGCTTGTAAAATAAAACATTGCAAAGCCTGCTCCACCAAAGACTAAAGTAATCAGATAGAATATGCCTGCTAGCTTAAAGAAGTCCTTAAACCTATATGGTGTGAAGGCTAAAACTATTATAAGCATTGAACATGCTATCTTCATAAATATCGAGAACATAAAATGCAAAGACGGAAAAAATATTATAAAGGCATATAAAGCCCCCGCTGAAGAGGCTATAACAAGCTTCAGCTTTGAGGCTGCAGCCTTTCCAAACTTAGCTGTTAGGGACAGGATAATAAAGTTCATTATAAAATTTTCTAAAAATACGTACTCTGCATATACTACCAATAATCATCCCCCCTTAATAACCTACCATCCTATATTGATAAAAAATTTACTTTTCTTTGAATAGAATAATATTGGCACATGGACAAATATTACTATTATACAAATATTCATCAATATATTCTTTTATGAATATTATATTAAAATAGCCTATATTTTTTTGTCATTTTGTAGGGTCGAAAAAGTATTTGTTTAAGCTTTAATTGTCCAATATCAATATATATTTAGACATGCAAAAAAAGACCTGTTGATAATACAGGTCTTTAGAGGTTCTTGAAGTGATATTATTTTTTTCTTCTTAAGAATATAGGGATATCTAAGTCATCACCCTTAGCCTTTTCTTCAGCTACAGTGGCTGCAATTTCCTTTGCTGTTCCAAGATTTATAAAGCCTTTTCCTTGGTTATCAATAATTTTCTTTAAATCCTTTTCAAAGCCAGTTGCAATTACTGTAATACGAATCTCGTCCTTAAGATCCTCGTTAATTACAGCCCCAAATATAATGTTAGCATCCTGATCCGCTGCTTGAGTTACTAGCTCAGCAGCTTCATTAACCTCAAATAATCCTAAGCCTGCTCCACCTGTTATATTTAATAGAACACCCTTGGCACCCTCTATTGAGGTCTCTAATAATGGACTGTGAATTGCTTGCTTTGCAGCCTCCATTGCTCTGTTTTCACCACTTGCTCTACCGATACCCATATGTGCTAGGCCCTGCTCCAGCATAATAGTCTTAACATCTGCAAAGTCAAGATTTACTAGACCAGGGACAGCGATAAGATCCGATATGCCTTGTACACCCTGCTTCAATACGTCATCTGCTATTCTAAAGGCCTCCAGCATGGTAGTCTTTTTTTCAATAACCTGTAACAATCTATCATTTGGGATGGTCACTAATGTATCTACTCTAGTCTTTAATTCTTGAATACCCTGCTCAGCATGCATCATTCTTCTTTTGCCTTCAAAGGTGAAGGGCTTTGTGACAACACCAACAGTAAGTATTCCCATTTCCTTTGCAATTTCAGCAACGATTGGAGCAGCTCCAGTGCCTGTTCCCCCACCCATACCTGCAGTAACAAAGACCATATCGGAGCCATGTAAAAGCTTGCAAATATCCTCTCTGCTTTCTTCAGCAGCCTTTCTACCTACTTCAGGGTTAGCACCAGCTCCTAAGCCCTTTGTAAGCTTCTCACCTATTTGTATTTTGTGTTCTGCCTTAGAGGTAAATAAAGCTTGCTTATCCGTGTTAACAGCTATAAATTCTACACCCTTTAATCCGGATTCAATCATTCGATTTACTGCATTATTTCCACCGCCGCCTACTCCAACTACTTTTATTTGAGCAAATTGTTCCATGTCAACATCAAATTCTAACACAGTATTACCCCCTTCTATGTATGTAAGCATTCACTTTTCACATGAACTAATTTCAATTTAAATATAAGCTCATTAGAATTATTCATTAATTACCATTATACTTGATAATTATAATTATAACAATTAGTCTAAAAGCCTATTTAATGAGATAAACCTTCCTCCTGAACTGAGCCTTAGTTGATGTATCGCGCTAATTTTATTAATTCCACAAAAATAGTTAATTTCCTTTTTTTATTGAGAATTATGTATAAATTTTTTCCTTCCTTTTATTACTAAATAGTTAGCTAATCATATAAAATAAATTTTCGTTATTTCACAGGAATAATCCTTGAACAAAAGCACTTTGTGCCTTTTGTTTTCCAGGGAACTGAATAGTTCCCTAGGACGCTTCGCTGTACCCTCCTTACCTTAATAAGGGGGAAACCCCCCTTAACAACCCCCAT
>Ga0208243_1001039_pt1 | contig 10735 bp, 15 predicted proteins | sample Subbio2Aug_QV12A_FD_184826 | JGI IMG/M metagenome (GOLD analysis project Ga0208243, IMG submission 184826) | Serpentinite rock and fluid subsurface biosphere microbial communities from McLaughlin Reserve, California, USA - CR12Aug_QV12A (SPAdes) | ecosystem: Environmental > Terrestrial > Deep...
GAACTTTCGATTTTCAGTTACATTTTCAAAAAGTGAAGAGAAAGAATAACGACCAGATTAGCGTCTGGCCAAAACTAACCACTAACGTTTCGCTGCTATCCGTCTGTAGCGAATCCAGCGAACTGCGTACTGTCTGCTAAGATAATATTTTTACGTGAAGAAAGAAGCACAACTCAAGAAAAACCAGCTATAGCGGATAACAGCTGTTGGCAGACGTTTTAATTCAAAGCAACAAATTTATACTTCGCTTTTAATTCTTTTCTGTAATCGCCATTTTGATAACTAAATTCATTGGAATTGAAGTCATCGTCGTTATCGTTTATGAAAAAATTAAAGACTTCTCTATTTTGTAATGTCAAACAAATTCCAACGTTAACAACAACAGTCTTTTTGATGTTTATATTTTTCGGTAAGTCTTTGTCCGGATTTATTTGATTACTTTCTGAATAATAAGAGTTTTGACTTATTTCCTTAATGTCCGTAAAATACAATTTGGTTCTTATAATTTCAATCTCGGCAACTATTTTACTTTCAGCTATCAACTGACTACTTTCTTGAGGAACAAATTTTTCATCTAAAAATTTAATTACCGATTTCATAGCGTATTGAGGAACAATTTGCTCTTCAAACATAATTTTTTGGGCGGTTTCTATTTCGAGAGTGAAATGGAAGTTTTCATATTCAAAGACATATTGAATAAACTCAAACCAAATTCTCTTCGGAGAATTTTCTCTTATAAATTTTAAATGCGATAACTCTTCGTTCGAAAAAAGATGTATTTCCATCGGATGTCCAAAAATGTCTGCCAACGTTTCGCGGCTAGTGGCTTTTTGCGAAGCCAACGAACTGCGTACTGTCAGCTAAGATAAAATATTTACGTGAAAAACAAGCGTGAAACCACGAAAAACCAGCAATGGCCACTAACCGCTGTTAAGCCATTTTTACCAACCCAAACTTGAGCACGCAACGTAACCAGTTACATTTTCCGGTTTCAACTTCGGATTCTGCTTTTGAGTTTCTGATTATTCTCTGTTTAAAATTCAACGCAAACTTGAGAAATTTTACAGTTTGATTTTCCGCAAACATTTTCCGCAACTTTTTTTACTTTCGGTTTTCTGTCAACTTTTTACATTCTGATTTTCTTCAACTGCTTTTTAGAAAACGTTGAAAGGAAAATGAACTTGAATTTTATACAAAAATTGCCTCTGAAATGCGGTTTTGGTAAATGTGGCTTAACGTTTCGCCGCTAACCGACTGTTGCGAAGCCAGCGAACTGCGTACTGTCAGCTAAGATAATAGTTTTACGTGAAAAACAGATGTGAAACCACGAAAATCCAGCAATAGCGGTTAACGGCTGTTATAGGCTGTGCTTTTTCTGTCCATTTCGGCTATTCTATTAAACCTTTTATTTCGTCGCCCATTATTTTTCCACCGTTTAGATAAACCGTTATAAATCCCGCTATAGTTAAAAGTATTACAGGCGAGAATATCACAATTAAATAAAGTAATGTTTTGTTTATTTTTCGCGATTTGTATTTGGTTACAAGTTTATATATGCGTTTGTTCTTTATATAAATGTAATACACCGAATAAAATATTACTGTAAAAAGTAAAAACACACCAATCTTAATTAACATCTTTCTATTTTGAATTCCATTTATAAAAACGTTATGTTCAAGAAATGTTATTGTTGGTAGAAGTATAACAAAAGCTGCAAGAAAATAAAAGATGCTTATGTATATGACAATCTTAAATTTAGCTGAATCGTTTTTTTGAATATATTCTTCGTAGAGTTTGGCAAAAATTAAATTCATCATTATTATTCTCCGTGTAGTTTTTTCGCATAGCCTATAACGTTTCGCGGCTAGTTGCATTTGCGAATCCAACGAACTGCGTACTGTCCGCTAAGATAATAGTTTTACGTGAAAAATAGGAGTGAAGCCAAGAAAAACCAGCAATGGCTACTAACCGCTGTTAGTGGCTGCCATGTTTATTAGTTTCTATTTTTCCTTTTCTTATTCCGTAAGACATTATATTTAGTAACACACTCAAAACTATGAGTGAAATGAAAAACATGCATAAAGTTGCTAGATAAACCCAAAATTGGCTATCCTCGAAAATTCGTTTGAAGAAGTTATATTTCATTAGATAATCAGGAACAATAAATGCTAAAACAATTGAAACCAACCAATGAGCGCAAACTGCAATATTTGTAATGAGTTTAGATTTAAAACTTTCTAAGTATTTATACAAAAAACTGTCTGATAAGATTTTGGTGAGATAAAACAGAATAAAAATCAATACAATCAAACCGATTATAAAAATTCTTATTCTAGGATCATGATTAAATTTCATAATAGATTTATGGTCTTTATTGCACGGTGCCAAATGGTAGCCACTAACGTTTCGCGGCTAGTTGCATTTGCGAAGCCAACGAACTGCGTACTGTCTGCTAAGATAATAGTTTTACGTGAAAAATAGGAGTGAAGCCAAGAAAAACCAGCAAGTGCTACTAACCGCTGTTACAGGTGGTTTTTCATATCCATCATACCATGTAAAATTCTAACAACTTCAATTTCTTTTTCCGTCACGATTCTGTAAAAAATCACGTGTTGTCCAGTTTTAAATCCTAGAATATTTTTTTCAACCACATCATAAGATTTTCCTAAACTCGATTTATTTGCTAATTCTTGGCAAGAATCGATTAGTAAAGAATAATAAATTTCTGCTTGGTTTTCTGACCAAGTTTGAACTGTATAATTCCATATTTCTCCTAAATCTTCAACGGCTTTATTTGTCAAATAAAACTTAGCCATTACTTCTTTCTTGATTTTAAAGTTTCAAGATGTTTTTTTGGATCAAAGTCAACAGCTCGACCACTTTCAATTCCTTCACGAATTGCATTACGTAAAATGATTATACGGTTTTCTTCTTCTTCCAAAAGTCTTAGTCCGGCGCGAACAACTTCACTTGCGTTACTGAAACGACCTTTCGAAACAGTTGATTCAATAAAACTTTCAAAATGATTCCCTAAAGATATTGATGTGTTTCTTCCCATGATTACTTCTTTTTTTTGTAAAGTTACCAAAATTTGGTAATTAAGCAAATAGTTCTGAGAAATTCTAAGAAAATCACCTGTAACGTTTCGCCGCTAACCGACTGTTGCGAAGCCAGCGAACTGATTACTGTCTGCTAAGATAATAGTTTTACGTGAAAAACAGACGTGAAACCACGAAAATCCAGCAATAGCGGTTAACGGCTGTTATGCGTTCGGTTTTTATATTTAGTAACTTTTTCAAATTCTTTATGCGGTTTCTAATTTTCTTTCTGCAGTCGCGAGTTTTCTTTTTGCAGTCGCGAGTTTTCTTTTTGCAGTAACCAGTTTTCTTTTTGCAGTAACCAGTTTTCTTTCTGCAGTTACAAGATTTCTTTTCGCAGTAACCAGTTTTCTTTTTGCAGTAACCAGTTTTCTTTCTGCAGTCGCGAGTTTTCTTTTCGCAGTAACCAGTTTTCTTTCTGCAGTTGTGAGTTTTCTTTTCGCAGTAACAAGTTTTCTTTTTGAAGTCATGAGTTTTCTTTCTGTTGTCACGAGTTTTCTTTTTTCAATATTTGCGTTCACTCGTTTTATGCTTATTTTCTCGTTCGGGAAAACTGACGCATAACGTTTCGCGGCTAGTGGCTTTTTGCGAAACCAGCGAACTGCGTACTGTCAGCTAAGATAGAATTTTTACGTGAAAAACAAACGTGAAACCAAGAAAAACCAGCAATGGCTACTAGCCGCTGTTAGCCGTAGTTTTTATTTTCCACAACTAAAGTTTTAGTAATTTTATCTCCTAACTTTTGGTTTTTATCAGTTACAGAAATTGATATTAAATAAATGAAAGGACACACAATTTCAAAAAGATCAAAAAATCTTCGAGCAACTATTCTTAAGTATTTATATTCGATTTCCTTTTTACTGTTTTCTAATACTTTAATTTCTAATTTAAAAATACGTTTTCCTAATGTTTTTCTAAATATTAAATCTTGTATAAGCAAATAAGTATAGAAAAAAGAAATTGTTTGCAGAGTAGTGTAACTGTATCCATCGTTGGTTTTATTACCCAAATACGATTCCAAAATTTTCATAATAATTATAAAAATTATAAAATCAATAAAGGCAGATGCAATTCTTTTAATAAGATAATTGGCTGTGTTTTTATTTTGTTTTGGCAGGTTGTCATTTATTACTATCTTATCAAATTTCTTTACATATTGTGTCTCATCAACTGTATCGACGACAACAGTTTCTGCCCACATATCTCCGAGTCTTTGGTTACTATTGGTGTTTTTTATTAAAAAAATACCAAATCCAATAGGACTCAAATCTAATGGATCTAAAATATGTCTCTTTAGCGATTGACCAAAAGTCAATTTCAATTCATTTTTTCTAATCGAAATTGGTTTTAAATTGAAAATTGAATTACCTAAAGTAGCACCAAAATATTGTTCAAAACCTACAGTCCAAATAAACCAAAACATGAAAATACTAAAAGCTGGAAATCCTGTTACGTGAATATCACCTTCGGAATTTGTTTCTCCCCAAATGTCAAAAATTAAATATGTAACTGTGTAAATTATTGAATAATCCAATAACCCTGCGAAAATACGTTTCTTTAAATTTGATTTTGTATTGATAATGTTTCTATTCATTGGGTTTTTTATAAAATTACGGCTAACGTTTCGCCGCTAACCGACTATTGCGATTCCAGCGAACTGCGTACTGTCTGCTAAGATAATATTTTTACGTGAAAAATAGACGTGAAACCACGAAAATCCAGCAATAGCGGTTAACGGCTGTTGTGCGATGTTTTAATTCTGTTCAAAACTTTTGACACAATCAATCATCATACTTAAGTTTGTTTTAATTTGATCTTCATTTTGACAACTTGCTGTGATTGAATAAAAAATTCCTTTTTGCTTACTTTTTACGATGAATGAAATCATTTCTATTGATTTTTCATTTTCAGATTTTGCGTGGATAAAATAAGAATCATATTTTAAAATGTTAGTTTTTCCACTTTCTACAATTTCAGGAATTAAATTATTCTTTGCTGAACTTTTTAGAATTGTTTCAAATTCAGCTTTCAAATCTGAATTATTTTCTAAACTTTTATATTTCTGAATAGATATTATTTTTGTAAATCTTGTTATTGAATCTGTTTCTCCAATAACCATTCCGAGAATTATTTGTTCAGTATTATATTTTTTAGCTTTCCATTTCCAATTTTTAGGAATTGTCATTGAGAAATCCTTAGTTGGATAAGATATTTTAGTTTTTTCATATTTTACAGGATAATTTGCATATTCCTCAAGCGTTGTTATTTTTTTTGCACAAGCACAAAAAAGTAAAACAACAAAAAGATATTTCAATTTACTTATCATTACTAATTCAGTTTTTTTATTAAAAGTTACATTTTTACTGCGGTTTTCAAAAAATATCGCACAACGTTTCGCGGCTATCAGTCTGTAGCGAAGCCAACGAACTGCGTACTGTCTGCTAAGATAATAGTTTTGCGTGAAAAAAAATGGTACAACTCAAGAAAAACCAGCTATAGCTGATAACCGCTGTTAGCGGTAGTGCCTTAATCTGTTTTCCACATTACTTCACTTTCTAATTTCGGATTCCAATTGTTTAGTTTCTGTCCAAGTTTATTTAACGATGCTGGAAGTGATTTTATAAAGAATTCTGATTTTATGCGGTCAGTACTTTTCGCATGATTGTCAACTTCTACATATATTGTTGAGTTTCCATTTGGTTCATAACAATAAACTTTAAGTCTTAGGTAATAAGCCCATTCTTCTGAATTTTCACCAATTTGAAATGTAATTGAATCATCAGCACTTTTTGGAAAAAACTCTAATTTTTCTGCAAATTCTTTGAAACAATCTAGGTATTGATAAAACTCTAAAGCCACTGAAGCTTCACCATTACTTAAAGATATTTTATATTTTGTGAAGTCATTATCATCTTCATCAATATTTAAAGCTGTTATTTTTATTTCTGAACTCATTCTGTTAAGCTAAAGTTGTTTGGGCATTACCGCTAACGTTTCGCCGCTAACCGACTGTTGCGAAGCCAGCGAACTGCGTACTGTCTGCTAAGATAAAGTTTTTACGTGAAAAAAGAAGTACAACTCAAGAAAAACCAGCTATAGCGGATAACGGCTGTTATGCCTAGTTTTTTAACGGATATAAGTTTTTATTTCACTTTTTATAAGTTTTCCGTTTCCGTTATATGTTTTCTGTATCCAGTTTTTTCGTTTATAAGAATTTAGATAATATTCTGTCAACTTTCCTTTAGAATCATAACTCTCAACTCTAGTATATCTATCGAATTTGTCATAGTAGTATTTTGTAAATGAACCATCTTTTTCAAATTCTGTTTCCCAGATTGCTTTTCCTTTTAAGAAATTACCTTCTAATCTTTTTTTTCCATTTTCAAAGTAATCAACTTCATAACCATCACAAACTTTTTCACATTTTAAATATTTCGAATAATCTGTTTTGGAATCATTGTCAGTTTCAAATAATATTTTGGGAATAGCTAAAGTGTCAATTACTTTTTTTGAATCTTGGAATTCCATTTTCTCTTCATAACTTCTCTCATATTTTCCATTCCTGATTGTCACGAACAATTCATATTTTCCAGGAGAAGGAATTATAACTTTTGAATCTTCAGAATAGAAAGATTCACTTGTTGTCAAATTCTGTAATTCAAATGAAATACTGTCTTTTGCAACTGCTGATTCACATTGGTTTTTAAAATGAAATTCAACTTCTATTTGAGCTTCTGTCAATAGAAAACTGAATAAAAACGTGATGGTTAGCAGTTGTTTCATAAAAATTAGGCATAACGTTTCGCCGCTATCCGACTGTAGCGATGCCAGCGAACTGCGTACTGTCTGCTAAGATAAAATATTTTCGTGAAGAAAGAAGCACAATTCAAGAAAAACCAGCTATAGCGGATAACGGCTGTTAGCAGCTGTATTTTTATTTAAATAAGTAGTAACAAATTACACAAATCACAAAAGTCACCAGTACTATTTGATTAATTAACACATCGTATCTTTTTTCAGGAATTTTGTGTTTAGGATATTCTATACTCCATTTTCCCTCTTGAGCAAACTCTAGCAACATTTTTGGAGTAACTGGTATTCTTTGTACGCGACTATTCGGTGGTTTGAAAAATAACCCGCCAATACTTCCATATCCTTCTTCTCCAGTATGAAAGTACCACAAATAAGTCGACATATCAACGTTAAAACTCTTCGAATATTTTTCAATCAGCTCGTCAAAATCATCACCATAACAACCAAGTCCAGTTTCTATGTCACTATCTTCTGTTACATTTCTGGCACCAGTTTCCTCTTTTACAAATTCTATAATTTCAGTTATGTCTGTCATACGAAATGTTGTGAAATATAGCTGCTAACGTTTCGCCGCTATCCGACTGTAGCGAGTCCAGCGAACTGTGTACTGTCTGCTAAGATAAACTTTTTACGTGAAAAAAGAAGTACAACTCAAGAAAAACCAGCTATAGCGGATAACGGCTGTTATACCGCGTTTAGTTTATTACGACATCTTTTCGGATTTCTTTTTTCCATTCTTCTCCGTATTTTATTTCCATTAGTTTTAAAATCTCATTGTTGTATTCTATTATACATTCTAACGGCGCCGGAGTGCAACCAAAATCAAAATATTGTATGTTATATTTTTTTTCAAACTTTTTATCATTTTTGGAATTAGCAATCGGAGCAATTGAACCAATCAAGTAAAGTTTTGCCGATTTATTTTTCCATTCATTTTTGGCAGTTTCACCATCAAAATCACAATTAGCAATAACTTCAAAAGTTTTGGCTAATTGATTTTCATTTTGAGTTTCAAATTCTATGATTACTTTTCCATACAGAAATGAAAACAATTCCATTGAATAATGTTTGTTTTTGTCAAGCTTGTATAAAGTGAAATTTCCCAAAGAATCTGTAAAAGATTTTTCATTGGTTTCTTTTACAATAATCATTACTTCTTCACTTGGTTTTAGTTTTGTTTTGGCAGAAATTATTTTGCCGTCAAGTTTGACTTGAGCATTCAAATGAAAAATTGTGATTAGATAAATCGTTAGAAAGATAAACTTCTTCATAGCACTCTTGGTTAAATGCGGTATAACGTTTCGCGGCTAGTTGCATTTGCGAATCCAACGAACTGCGTACTGTCTGCTAAGATAAAATTTTTTACGTGAAAAATAGAAGTACAACTCAAGAAAAACCAGCAAGTGCTACTAACCGCTGTTATATGCAGTGCCTATTATTATTGATTTCCAGTCCACTTTTCCCAATTCTCGTTTTTATTCTGTAGCCATTCATAATAAAATTCAAGTATGATAGCCGACATTTCTTCTGGTTCTGAAACATTTCTTTCATGAAAATAATTGCTGATGCGAGAACCGCCCCACAATCTCCAATTATTTCTTATCCATCTACCTAATGAATCGTCAGTAATTAATAATACTTCTGATTTGTTTTTTGCATTACGAATAGTTGATTTATCTTGCTGTGATAAAGTCTTGTCTAATGTTAGAAAGCAATCTTTCAAATCTTTAGGAATATAGGTTCCGCTTATTGAATCCTTTTTTATTTGGGAAATATAAATCTCTTTGTCTTTCTGTTGTTGTGCCTGATATTTCAGAATTAAATTCTCTAAATCAATATTTTTACCCGTTAAATGCCGATGATATGTTATTAAAATTGTCTCATAAATGGGCCAAAACCCATAAAGTCCTTTTTTATTAAAATACTTTGTCAAAACAGAACCATCATATATTTTCCATGCGTGAAAAAAGTCCGCTTTTTCTTTGAAATCTTCAGTAAAGGAAATACTATCTTCAGCTGTATTTTTTACAACTTCAATTTCTTTTTCAGTAAGAGTTTTGTCCAGAGCTTGATGACAGCCTTTAATGTTTTTTGGAATAGGTAAATCGTAAACATCCTTTTTACTTTGGCTAAAGCAAAATGTCTGAAAAATTAATATGTAAAAGATAAATTTCATAGTGTCGTTCTGGGGCATTGCATATAACGTTTCGCGGCTAGTGGCTTTTTGCGAAACCAGCGAACTGCGTACTTTCAGCTAAGATAAAATATTTACGTGAAAAACCAACGTGAAACCACGAAAATCCAGCAATGGCCACTAACCGCTGTTAGCCGTAGTTTTTTTATTCATCTTTCCTACCATACAAATCTACTTTATATTCCAAGGAATCGTTTTTACCATAAAAGTATAACCAAATCGATGATGTTCCATCAGGCGAAATTTGAATATATTTGATTTTTTTTCCTTTAATATCGAATTCTGTTACATAGGAATAATCCATTATGTTATTGATATAATGTATCTCTTCCTTCACTTGGTTGTTATCATTATAGCTATAAGTGATTCTTTCAACTTTTTTATTATTGGATAAGTCGCTGGTTATTTCATCCTTAACATTTCCTGCACTGTCATAAGTGTAATTGATTATTTCATTTACATTAAATGTTATGTTCTTGTTATGTAGTCTGATCAGTTGTTTTTTTTCATTGTATTCATATATTTTGATTGCAGCCAACTCAAACATAGAAACTTCTGTTTCCCTTATAACATTTCCATCAATATCGTATTCATAGACTTCTGTTTTACAGTCACTTATTTTTGATTTTTTCTTATTGCTAAAAGTTAATTTTGTTTTTGATAAAATTACATTTAAACTATCCCTTTGAACATTGTAATAAGTACTGTCAATTTTTGTTTTCGTATTATTTTCCTGCTTTTCAATACTCATATAAAGCGAATTGTTTTTATAAAAATACAGAGTTTCATTTAACCACTCATTTTCAACATCTGGTATGGCGGTATATTCTGTCATTTTTGTCAATGAATCATTTTCATTATAGTAATAACTAAAATCCCAAATTAATTTTATTATTGAGTCATTTTCAAATATAGATTCTCTGGCAATTTTCCCATTTTCAGTATACAAATATTTTGTAATTCTTCCCAATTCGAAATCTTTATTTTCAAGCTTTTTAAATTTGGTAATTTCCTCATCTGTCAATTTCATGTTTTGAGCATTTATTTGAAAGCAGAAAGTTAATAGTGTAAATAGAGTGAAATTCTTCATTTGGAATAGGATCATGTTTAAAATTACGGCTAACGTTTCGCGGCTTTGCGTCTGTTGCGATGCCAACGAACTGCGTACTGTCTGCTAAGATAAAAGATTTTCGTGAAGAAAGAAGCACAACTCAAGAAAAAACCAGCAATAGCGCAAAACCTGCTGTTAGTGGTTTGGTTTTAGACTAGGAAACCAAAATTGCCCAAAAGTCAGCCGACTTTCAACTTTCGGCTACAAACAAGTTCTTGTTGAATTCCCCAAAAGCCTGAAAGTTTACAAACACAAACTGATTAATTTCATTCGATTACCGGTAAGATTAGTTTCAGAAAAACCGGAAAGTCAGACTTTTTATTCTCGGTTAAATTTTCAAAAGTGAAAGAAAGAAAAACTTCCGTTTAAGCTTCGGGCCAAAACTAACCACTAACGTTCCGCGGCTATCAGACTGTAGCGAAGCCAACGAACTGCGTACTGTCTGCTAAGATAAAGTTTTTACGTGAAAAAAGAAGTACAACTCAAGAAAAACCAGCTATAGCTGATAACCGCTGTTAT
>Ga0208243_1001040_pt1 | contig 10730 bp, 8 predicted proteins | sample Subbio2Aug_QV12A_FD_184826 | JGI IMG/M metagenome (GOLD analysis project Ga0208243, IMG submission 184826) | Serpentinite rock and fluid subsurface biosphere microbial communities from McLaughlin Reserve, California, USA - CR12Aug_QV12A (SPAdes) | ecosystem: Environmental > Terrestrial > Deep...
ACAAAGGCATTACTAACTTACACGTACCGTCAGACGTTATTGTAGACGCTTCTATGCCGGCCATGATTCGTACTTCGGGGCAAATGTGGAACGCTGCCGGTAAAGCTCAAGATACTTTTGCTTTGATTCCGGATCGTTGTTATGCCGGAGTTTATGTAGCTACTATAGAAGATTGTAAAAACAATGGCGCTTTCGACCCTAAAACCATGGGTTCAGTACCCAATGTTGGTTTGATGGCACAAAAAGCCGAAGAATACGGTTCACACGACAAAACGTTCCAAGCTCAAGCCGATGGTGTAATCCGAGTAACCGATAGCGAAGGAAAAGTCTTCATGGAGCAAAACGTGGAAGCCGGTGATATTTTCAGAATGTGTCAAACCAAAGACGCACCTATCCAAGACTGGGTAAAATTGGCTGTAAACAGAGCCCGTTTGTCCGCCACTCCGGCCATTTTTTGGTTGGATGAAAACCGAGCACACGACCGCGAAATCATCAAAAAAGTAAACCAATATTTAAAAGATTACGATACCAACGGTTTGGACATTCGCATCATGAATCCGATTGAGGCTACTAAAGTCACTTTAGAAAGAATTCGCCAAGGTTTAGACACCATATCGGTAACCGGAAACGTATTGCGTGATTACTTGACGGATTTGTTCCCAATTTTAGAAGTAGGTACTTCGGCCAAAATGTTGTCTATCGTTCCGTTAATGAACGGTGGTGGTTTATTCGAAACCGGAGCCGGTGGCTCTGCTCCAAAACACATCGAACAATTCATCGAAGAAGGCTATTTGCGTTGGGATTCGTTAGGAGAATTTTTGGCCTTAGGTGCTTCTTTAGAGCATTTGGCACAAACCCAAAACAATGCTAAAGCTATGGTTTTAGCTGAAGCTTTAGATGTAGCCACTGAAAAGTTCTTGGCCAACGATAAATCACCTGCGCGCAAAGTTGGCGAAATAGACAATAGAGGTTCTCATTTTTACTTAGCCATGTATTGGGCTGAAGCTTTATCTGCTCAAACCAAAGATGCTGAACTCAGCGCTAAATTTGCCGAAATAGCTAAGGATTTAAAAACAAACGAGACTACAATTAACGAAGAGTTGATTGGATCACAAGGAAAACCGCAAGACATAGGCGGTTATTACCAACCGGTAAAAGCATTGACTGATAAAGCGATGCGACCAAGCCAAACTTTCAACACTATACTCTCAAAATTAGTATAAGTACTTTTTAATCGTAAAAAAAGCGTCTCAATTGAGACGCTTTTTTATTTTTGTTCTTCGAGGCTACCGTCATTTTTTAAGATAATCAACTTGGCTCTCACACCGGTAGTCAGGTTCCATTTGTTAGTGGTAATCATTCCTTTCTTCTGATCAAAAATCACAAACTGAGCCGTATTAGGTCCGGAAGCTCCCTGATTCAAGGCTTCTATCTCTATTTTGTTGATGCCTTCGTTTAAATCTAAAAAAACTTCTTTGTATTCAACATCCAATAAAATTCTGTCAACTACTATTTTGTCATTTAACCAAATACGAACAATATCGCCATCAGGAGCTTCGTGGTCACGACAAGCAATACTGATAATTTTGGTTCCGGTTTTGAATTGGCCCAAGAAACTATCACTTTTAAATCGCTCCAAAATTTCACCGTCATTATTCATCTTATTCATTTTATCGGTATACTGCTTGGCCGGATTTTCAAATTGCTCTTGCTCCATAATGCTTTTCTCAGGCTCTATTTTTCGATTGAGTAAAGAAACACTTTCCAATAACTTGTCTTTTTTATCAAATATACTGGGATAAGTGATTAACTTTGAAGAAGTTGGCGCTACTTTCCCCGTTGGATTGGAAGCCGGCGCTATTTTCAACGTTTTCTTTGGCAACTCAAATTGAGAGTAGCCTTTTACAATAGCCAAAAACAAGAGTGTAAAAGAAAGCAAAGCCTTCATAGTTCAATTTTTTTTCAAAGGTAAATGTATTTAATTAATTCAAAAAGGCTATTTTAAATTAACCAAAGATTAACAAATGATTAGTAACAACCAGTCGGTTTTATTAAGAATTTTGCAACACAATCTAACCCTATGTCAAAATATACTTTTACCATCGTATTAATGCTCTTGATGAGTTTATCATTACAGGCTCAAAAAAAGTTTACCATTAGCGGTGTAGTAGCCGACGAAAAAAATAAAGAAACATTAATTGGTGTTTCACTTTTTGTAGCCGAAACCAAAACCGGTTTGGTGACTAACGAGTACGGCTTTTTTTCTATTACCTTACCTGAAGGAGAATATACCTTGTCGGTAAATTATATGGGTTACCAAACCATCACGGAAAAAATCAAACTCAACCAAGACCTTAAAAAGAATTTTTATCTGTCTGTTAGCAGTCAACAACTTGATGAAGTGGTTATCGTGGACAACAAAAAAAGAGTCGATATCCGCAAACCGGAAATGAGTGTTAACAAGCTCACCATTCAGGAAATCAAAGAAATGCCGGTGATTTTCGGCGAAGTCGATGTCCTGAAATCTATTTTAACTTTACCAGGAGTTACCAATGCCGGCGAAGGCCAATCGGGTTTCAATGTTCGCGGTGGCGGTGCCGATCAAAATTTAGTGTTGCTTGATGAATCTACCATCTATAACTCCTCGCATTTATTTGGTTTATTCTCTGTTTTCAATCCGGATGCGATTAAAGATTTGAAATTGTATAAAGGCGGTATTCCCTCGCGCTTTGGTGGGCGATTGTCCTCTATCTTGGATATTTATCAAAAGGAAGGCAATAAAAATGAGTTCCACATGAACGGTGGTATCGGACTAATTTCCAGCCGCATCTTGGCCGAAGGTCCAATTGTAAAAGACAAAGGTTCCTTCCTGATTGCCGGACGTGGTTCCTATGCGCATTTGTTCTTAAAACTTTTCAATAATCCTAACTCGGCTTATTTTTACGATTTGAACACTAAGTTAAGTTACAGTCTTAACGAAAAAAACAACATTTACCTTTCGGGATATTTTGGAAGAGATGTGTTTCAGCTCAACGACAGCTTTGTCAATACTTATGGTAATGCGGTGATTAACTTCCGTTGGAACCATTTATTTTCAGACAAACTTTTCTCGAACCTATCAATGATTTACTCGGATTACTACTATGGTTTACGATTGGATTTTGTTGGTTTCAATTGGGACAGTGGTATCAAAAATTACAATATCAAATACGATTTCAAACATTACATTACCGATAAATTCAAATTGAACTACGGATTACAATCGCATTATTACGATTTCAATCCGGGCAAAATTGAACCAACCGGAGAGGATTCGGGCATCAACCGAGAACAATTGGACAAAAAATATGCCATGGAAAATGCCGTTTACGTAGATGCAGAACACCAAATCTCTGATAAAATTTCGCTATCATACGGTCTTCGCGCTACCAATTTCCTTAGATTAGGTCAGCAAACCATGAACGTATATGCTAACGACCAACCGGTAATTTTCAACCCCGATTTTCAAATTTACCAAAGTGCGGAACCTATCGGCACAGTGAGTTACGGTAAAAATAAAACCATCGCCAAGTTTGACAATCTGGAACCGCGTTTTGCCATGTCTTATGTCATCAGCGAGGAGCAATCAGTTAAAGCCAGCTACAATCGAATGACACAATACTTACATTTGATTTCCAACACGCAATCGCCCACACCTTTAGACGTTTGGGCACCAAGCGATCGTTATTTAAAACCTCAACTACTCGACCAAATCGCCGTGGGCTATTTCCAAAATTTCAAAGACGATTTGTATTCCTTAGAAGTAGAATCTTTCTTCAAAAAAATTAAAAATCGTGTGGACTATATAGACGGCGCCAACCTCATTGCCAACGAAGCCATTGAAAGAGTAGTTTTAAACGGCAGAGCCAGAGCGTATGGTTTGGAAGTGCTGTTCCGAAAAAACTCAGGCCGTTTCAAAGGTTGGGTTTCCTACACCCTATCCAGAACCGAACAGCAAGTGGCCGGAAGAACTCCGGAAGAAACCGGCATCAACAATGGCAATTGGTACAAAACCGGCTTCGATAAACTGCACAACTTGGCTGTAGTAGCCAATTACAAACTCAATGAAAAATGGCGTTTCAGTGCCAATCTCATCGCACAAACGGGACAACCTGTAACTTTCCCGAACGGACAGTACCAATATGAAGGCATTACCGTACCGGTTTTTGGCGCAAGAAATGAAGAAAATTTACCAACTTACCATCGCTTAGACATTTCAGCTACTTTAACCCCTACCAAAAACAAAGGCCGAAAATGGCAAGCGGAATGGGTTTTTGGCATTTACAATTTATACAACCGACAAAATGCGGCTTCCATTACTTTCCGTCAAAATCAAGAAACCGGTTCTAATGAAGCCTTGCGACTGTCCATTTTCGGTATCGTACCAAGTGCTACTTATAACATTAAATTTTAGACTATGAAATCTTCTCAATACTTCTATTTGCTTATGATTTTACTAACTTTAAGCGCTTGCGAAAAAGTTATCGATATCGGATTAAACACCGGCGAACCTCGGTTGGTTATTGAAGCTTCCATCAATTGGTATGCGGAAACGGCCGGAAATGAACAACAAATCAAGCTTTCCACTACAACAGGCTATTTTGATGAAGAGATACCTAAAGTATCCAATGCTACCGTTTTCATTACCAATAGTACCAACCAAGTTTTTGATTTCATAGAAGACCCGAATGAATTGGGGACTTACAAATGTATCAATTTCATTCCGGCAGTAAATGAAACTTACACGCTGACTGTAATACATGAAGGCGAAACTTACACGGCTACCGAAAAACTATTAAATACACCGGTAATCACCGAAGTGGAACAAACAAACGACAGTGGTGTTTTAGGCAATGAAACCGAAGTGAAATTTTATTTCAACGACTTGGTCAACGAAACTAATTTTTACTTCTTGCGAATTGATGATCCATACAAAGTTATCCCGGAATATGGCGTAATCGAAGACCGCTTTTTTCAAAACAATGAAATGTTTGGGCTATATTTCAGCGAAGATTTAAAACCCGGTGACACGCTTAAATTTACCCTAAACGGTGTTACCCAAGGCTATTTTAATTACATGGACATATTGTTAGAGCAAACCGGAACCAACAGTATGGGACCGTTTTCTACTCCAACAGCAACAGTAAGAGGTAATATCGTCAACCAAACTAACTTTGACAATTACGCCTTAGGGTATTTTCGCTTGAGCAAAACCGAAGTTTCGGAATACGTGATTCAATAGATTGAAGATTGTAGATTTCTGATGTTAAGTGATGAAAAAGATTGATGAATGATGATTGATGATTTGAGAAGTTAAGTAAAACAATATTACTAAATTTACACTTTTGCAATCTGCATTCTTAAATTTACATTCTTAAATCTTACCTCTCTATGTCCTCACACCATATCGTTCGAGACGACCAAGAACCGGCTTTAATCATCGCCAATGGCGAAATGTGCAGTCCTGAATTATTAGGCCAATTGCTCGAATGGTCGCCACTGGTTGTGGTTTTAGACTCGGCCATAGAACGTGTTTTGGAGTTAGGCATTAAAGTCGACGTATTGTTAGGCGATTTCGATCGCGGATTTGACCCGGAATACTACAAAGCCAAACAATACCCCATTGAGATTGTTTATACCCCCAATCAAGACAAAACCGACTTGGAAAAAGCTTTCGATTATTTAATCGAAAAAGGCCACAAAGCCGCCAATGTGATTTGGGCCACCGGAAAACGTGCCGATCACACCATTACCAACTTAACCAATATTGTAGCTTACCGAAATCAGCTTAAAATTGTAATACTCGACGACCATTCCAAAGTTTTCTTACTCCCAAATGTCTTCGAAAAATGGTACACGGCCAACACCATATTATCATTAATTCCCATTGGAAAAGTGAGCGGTATCTCTACTCAAAATTTATGCTACGCCTTATCCAACGAAGACTTAACTATAGGCTACCGAACCGGAAGCAGCAATCATGTCATCAGCGACGGCTTAGTTTCGATCACTCATAAAGATGGTGATTTGCTGTTAATGGAATGTTGGGATTAATCTAAAAAAAGGTCTACATAAAATCATAAAAACTTCGTACTTTGTACTTCGTAAATCGTACTTAAAATGAAATTCCAAGTCGTATCTGAATACCAACCTACCGGCGATCAACCGCAAGCCATTGACAAATTAGTCAAAGGCATTCAAAATGGCGAAAAATACCAAACCCTTCTTGGGGTAACCGGTTCGGGAAAAACCTTTACCATGGCCAATGTGATTCAGGAAGTGGAAAAACCAACGCTGGTTTTAGCCCATAACAAAACCTTGGCCGCGCAATTGTATTCAGAGTTCAAACAATTTTTCCCCAACAACTCAGTGCAATATTTCGTTTCTTATTACGACTATTACCAGCCCGAAGCTTATATTCCGGTAACAGGTGTTTTTATCGAAAAAGATTTGTCCATCAACGACGAATTGGAGAAGCTTCGCCTAAGCACAACCTCTGCCCTATTGTCGGGCCGACGTGATGTGTTGGTAGTAGCTTCGGTTTCCTGCCTGTACGGTATCGGAAATCCCGTAGAATTCCAGAAGAATGTCATCTCCATAGAAAAAAATCAAATCATCTCCCGAACCAAATTACTCCATCGGTTAGTCCAAAGTTTATACTCCAGAACCGAAGCGGAATTCCTGCCGGGTACCTTCAGAATCAAAGGCGACACGGTAGAAATTTTCCCGAGTTATGCCGATGAACCGTTTCGCGTACATTTTTTCGGCGATGAAATTGAAGAAATTGAAGCCTTCGACGCCAAATCGTCAAAAGTAATCGAGCGCTACGAAAGACTCAATATTTATCCGGCGAACATGTTTGTAACTTCGCCTGATGTTTTACAAGCCGCCATTTGGGAAATCCAACAAGATTTGGTCAAACAAGTCGATTATTTCAAAGAAATCGGCAAACACCTCGAAGCCAAACGCTTGGAGGAGCGCACCAATTTCGACTTAGAAATGATACGCGAATTAGGCTACTGCTCCGGGATTGAGAACTATTCTCGTTATTTAGACCGAAGACAGCCGGGAACAAGACCTTTCTGCTTACTCGATTATTTTCCGGACGATTATTTGATGGTGGTTGATGAAAGTCACGTGACCATTTCGCAAGTGCACGCTATGTACGGCGGCGACCGAAGCAGAAAAGAAAACTTAGTAGAATACGGCTTCCGATTACCCGCCGCGATGGACAACCGTCCGTTGAAATTTGAAGAATTCGAGAGCATGCAAAATCAAGTCGTTTATGTTTCGGCCACACCGGCTGATTACGAATTGCAAAAATCAGAAGGCATTTATGTAGAGCAAATTATTCGCCCAACGGGTTTGTTGGACCCGATAATTGAGGTACGTCCGAGTTTGAATCAGATAGACGATTTAATCGAAGAAATTCAGCAGCGATGTGAAGCCGACGAACGAGTTTTAGTCACCACATTGACCAAAAGAATGGCAGAAGAACTGACGAAATACTTAACAAAAGTCTCCATCCGTTGCCGCTACATCCATTCCGATGTAGATACTTTAGAACGTGTAGAAATTATGCAAGACCTACGCAAAGGTTTATTCGATGTACTTATAGGCGTAAACTTACTCCGTGAGGGCTTGGATTTACCCGAAGTTTCTTTGGTAGCCATTTTAGATGCTGATAAAGAAGGTTTCCTTCGCAGTCATCGTTCCCTAACGCAAACCGTAGGAAGAGCCGCTCGAAACGTAAACGGAAAAGCCATCATGTATGCGGATAAAATTACAGCTTCGATGCAAAAAACCATAGACGAAACCAATTACCGACGCGAAAAGCAAATGCGCTACAACACTGAGCACAATTTGGTGCCGAAAGCACTCAACAAAAGTTTGGGCAATGCCTTAAGCGGGAATTCCGTTTCAACCGGCTATTTTGAAGAAAAAATCGCCAAAGCCGCCGAACCGGAAAGCTTGTATTTATCCAAACCGGAAATCGAAAAGAAAATCCGTGAAGCGAGAAAAGCCATGGAAAAGGCAGCCAAAGATTTAGACTTCATGCAAGCCGCCAAATACCGCGATGAGATTCAGGCTTTGCAAAACAAACTCACAGAAGCCTAATGAAAAGTATTTTTACCCATAAAACAGAAGTTCCAACCGAGGCACAGCTTCAAGAAGCCCTGGGAATTACCTATTCTCTTTGGCAAGCATTGGCCTCACACACTATTTCATTATACCCTGATGCCACAACCCAATGGCATTACTCTGGAGAAAAATTCGGCTGGAGTTATCGAATCAGCGATAAGAAAAGAGTCCTTATTTACTTGCTACCCAGGGATCAATTCTTCAAAGTTGCTTTTGTTTTCGGGCAAAAAGCCACAGATACCGTACTAAAAAGCAACATAGCCGATACGATTAAAAACGAACTATTGGTCGCAAAACCTTACGCCGAAGGTCGTGGTATACGACTATCAGTGACAGATGAAACTATGCTAAACGACATCAAACAGCTAACAACCATCAAAATAAGTAATTAATTTTTTACAAAATATTATTTTTTGTAATTTTATTCTTATCTAAATTAAAGTTTATGGAATGGAGTGCAAAGGTAATCAGGCATTATGATGAGTCGCGAATTGGCATTTACTTTGAAAAAAGTGCTGATATACTACTGCTGTTAAAAGAACTGTTTCCAGATGCCAAATGGAGTCAGTCGAAAAAAGTTTGGCACATTCCCGACACCGATAACAACCGTAGGTATTTTGGAATTCCAACTTTAACGGATTTATTACCCAGTGACGAAGGCATCAAAAGCTTGGAGAATTTCAGGCGTTGGATGCGTTCTAAAAGATACAGCGAAAGTACTGTAACCACCTATTTCGGAGCGGCCAAAATATTCTTAATCTATTACAAGCACAAAAGCATTGAACTGATTGACAACGATGATTTTGTGTACTTTAACAATGATTATATTTTAAAAAACCAATTGTCGGCTTCCTATCAAAATCAGATAACGAATGCAATAAAGTTATTTTTTAAAACCGTACAAAATCGGGTTATCGACATTGACATTATTCATCGTCCGAAGCGAGCTAAAGTCTTGCCCAATGTTTTAAGCAAGGAAGAAATTAAGCTAATATTGGAAACACCGATCAATTTAAAACACCGAGCCATGTTAAGTTTGATTTACAGTTGCGGGTTGCGTTGCGGTGAACTATTGGCGCTATCATTAAAAGATATTGACTCAAAGCGAAATATAGTATTGATTAAAAATGCCAAAGGCAAAAAAGACAGGATTGCACCATTGAGTCCGAAAATATTGGAGTTACTTCGCACCTATTTCAAGCTATACAAACCAAAGACTTATTTGTTTGAAGGCCGAATTAAAGGAACACCCTATGACAGCAGAACGCTACAGCAAATATTAAAATTCACTATCCAAAAAGCCGGCATTGACAAGCCGGTAACGTTACACTGGTTGCGCCATAGTTATGCCACACATTTACTGGAAACCGGCACTGATTTGCGTTACATACAAGAACTATTGGGACACAACAGCAGCAAAACTACAGAGATTTACACCCATGTCAGCACCAAGAGTTTACAACAAATTAGGAGTCCGTTTGACGACCTATAATAAAATCCTTATATTTGACCTAAACACGCATTCAATAGCGGCTATCCACCCCTAATAGGGTTCATAAACGCTATTTTATAGCGAGTATAAAAGAGTTGGCAGAAACCAGTTGAAAAATCGCAGAAAATTACAACCCGAATTTAATGAAAGAAGAATTTTTAATGTTTCAGAAATTTAACTCTGAAAGTCAAGCCATAGATTTTGGAAGTTTACTGAACGAAAATAAAATAGAATTTTTAATAGAAAATATTTCAATAAACTTTGACCCAATTCTTTCAAATAACGAATTTGGAAAAGAATATTGTGTAAAAATTAAAAAGGATGATTTCGAAAAAGCAAATGAGATTTTGCGTGAAAAAGCGAAAACAGAAATAAACGAAGTTCGAGATGATTACTACTTGTTAAGTTTTTCAGACGAAGAATTAATAGATGTAATTGAAAAAAGTGATGAATGGAATAAATTCGACGTCGAACTTGCTCAAAAATTATTGAAAGAAAGAGGAAATGAAATTACTAATGAACAAATAAATGAATTAAAAAAACAAAGAATTGTAGAATTATCAAAACCAGAAAAAGGTCAAAATATATATATAATTATTGGCTACGTTTGTGCTATACTTGGTGGTTTATTAGGAATATTTATTGGTTGGCATTTATTAACATACAAAAAGACATTACCTAATGGAAATCGAATTTATGCGTATTCAAAAAATGACAGAAAGCAAGGAAACAGAATTTTAATATTAGGCGCAGTATTTATATTGTTTTGGATTTTATATGGAATCTTGAAATAACTAAATATTCTGGCATCTGCCAACAGCCGTTATCCGCTATAGCTGGTTTTTCTTGAGTTGTACTTCTTTTTTCACGTAAAAAGTTTATCTTAGCAGACAGTACGCAGTTCGCTGGATTCGCTACAGTCGGATAGCGGCGAAACGTTATAGGAAACCGTTTTGAAACCTCTGCAAAAAGATGGAAGAATATTTAAACAAACTTATTACAATTGAATTCTCAGACAGAAAAAATACAGAAAGTGGTTTTCTAATTGATTTTTCCG
>Ga0208243_1001042_pt1 | contig 10729 bp, 5 predicted proteins | sample Subbio2Aug_QV12A_FD_184826 | JGI IMG/M metagenome (GOLD analysis project Ga0208243, IMG submission 184826) | Serpentinite rock and fluid subsurface biosphere microbial communities from McLaughlin Reserve, California, USA - CR12Aug_QV12A (SPAdes) | ecosystem: Environmental > Terrestrial > Deep...
TGTAAATCGTCAGCATAAAGTGGACTAAATAGGTTTAATTTTAAGAGAGCGTTTCCATTATTCATCTTTTAAAAAGAATAACATGGAAAAGAAAGTCAAACAGTCCACAGAAAACTTCATTAAGGATATCCGCCGTAAAACACGCAGGATATTTTCTTCAGAGCAAAAGATCATGATAGTGATGGAAGCACAACGTGGGGAATCTTCCGTTGCAGAGATCTGTCGTAAGCACTCAATTGCACAGAGTGTATTTTACAAATGGAATAAAGAGTTCATGGAAGCTGGTAAAAAAAGACTGGCCGGTGATACAGCCAGAGAAGCTACGAGCGACGAAGTGGCCGATCTGCGTAAAGAAAATCAACGGTTAAAAGAAATGGTTGCAGATTTAATGCTGCGGTATACAATTGTAAAAAAAAGCTTGGACATGCTGGACTGAACGAAAACTACCAGAAACATATGCGATTAACAGCAGCAGAAAAGCAGGAAATCATCTGGATGGTTGAACGATCTGATCTTGGGGTAAACCGAACACTTCGTCAGCTTGGCATTCCCAAAAGCACTTTTTACAAATGGTACAGAGCTTACACAGAAAACGGCTTGGTGGGTTTAGAATGTAAAAATTCAGGAAGCCGCCAGCAATGGAATACGATACCGCAGGTAGAAAAGAACCTGGTCGTATCCATAGCCCTGGAGTTCAGTGAACTCTCACCAAGGGAGCTGTCTTGTAAGCTAAGTGATGAGCAAAGGGTTTTTATATCAGAGTCAAGTGTTTACAGGATTTTAAAAGCAAAGGGCTTAATTACTTCTCCTGCTCATATTCTGTTAGCAGCAGGAAATGAGTTTGATAAGAAAACACTGTTTGTCCATGAGATGTGGCAAACCGATTTTACATACTTCAAAATACTTGGCTGGGGCTGGTACTACCTGAGTACCATTCTGGATGATTACAGTCGCTATATCGTTCATTGGGAGCTGTGTAATACGATGAAAGCAGAAGATGTACAATCAACCATCAGACATGCACTGAAAAAGGCAAAGTTGAGAAAAGGACAGCGGCCTGTCTTATTAAGCGATAATGGAGCCTGTTATGTATCCGGTGAGCTGAAAGATTACCTGTCTGCAGTAAAAATAAAATCAATACACGGTAAAGTGGCACATCCGCAAACGCAGGGAAAAATCGAACGTTATCATCGATCGATGAAGAATGTAGTTAAGCTGGACAACTATTATCATCCTGAACAACTGAAAGAGGCAATCGATGAATTTGTAGAGTATTACAACAATCAGCGTTATCACGAATCGCTGAACAACGTAACACCGGCAGATGTATATTTTGGAAGACAGGAAGAAATTTTAAAAGAACGTGAACGAATAAAAAAAGCATCACTAAAGAAAAGAAGACAATTATTTTTACAACAAAAACTTTTACATTTAAACACAGAAACACTCTCTAACAACTAGTACACTTTGGTTTGACGATATACAATAGTTCAACATTAACACTTTACCCTGATTCTAATTTTATTGCGCAGACCGATTACACTTTAAATGTGAAGGTTGTATACCAGAAATTAGTATCTGGCACATGGGTAACGGTTACAAAAGAAGACGGATCGCCATTTGAAGAAAACAAGTCATCCAATTTCAGAACAGGAAATAATCCTCCAATAATTCCTGATGAAAATATTGGATACATGTATCCTTATAAAAATCAGCGGTTCTTTTATAAAAATGAAGTTTCAACAGGTCGTGTGCTTCTTAATAGTACACAGAATGAATTATTCGCATCATTTACAAGCTGGAAAGCACGTTTTATGCTTGCTTCATCCAAACAGGTAATAGCAACAACGACTGTAAATTACTCACCTACAGGAAAATCTGTTAATTACACAATTCCGAGTGAGTTACAGGCAGGTAATGCTTACTCCTTAGAAATAGTAGGTGTTGGTTTTGCAGGTGGAACGCTGGTTACTGATACTTCCAGACCTATACTACAGTTCAATTTTAACACTAGCCAATACAATACTTTAGCTGAGAAAATTAATGCACTCCAAGCGACACCTCCAACACCTGTTGTGGGCAGGGTTGAAAGTGATGTCATCGATCTGCAAGCAAAAGTGATCGAATACGAAGGTTTTGATATCGCTGAATTAATGACCGGCGAATGGACCGGACCAAAGCCGTTAATAAAAGCGGAAGCAGATTTGAGCAACAACTATTATTACAATAGTAAAATTCAGCCGCTCATTAACTATCCTTACTTCTTTTCAAGTCAGGGCGTATCAATTTCACGTGACACTAGTTCCGGCTATGAAATTATCCCGATAAATGCAGTCGAAGTACCCAGTTATTATCTGAATGCACTTATGAGTCCAAATTACAGTGCTTTTCTTTATGACAGGCTTCCCTTTACTTATAATCTTAATAAGGTATTCAATGCCGATTACATTGACCTGCGGACCAGAATCGTCAATCAATTTATGGCGACTCTGGTAGGTGCTCCTACAAACTACCCGATGTATGAATGGTATAAACCATGCTGGCTTTGTTCAAAAAAGCAACGCCTTACACAACCATGGGTAGATTACTTCAACAGTACAGCTTATAAGCAGGCTCTTTCAACATCGGGAATTGATAAGATTCCGGCCAACATGCGGGATATTGTTACCAAGCCATTCCCATTCATGACCAAAGGCGATTACAAAACAAACTTCACTATACGTAAGGCTACAGGTTGGGATGGAAATAATAACCTGGTTTATGAACAGAGTTCACCGGCTGTATTTATGTTTAATAATCCGATCGAATCGATTTTCTATAATGAATGGCAGTCGCAAACATTCTACAAAACAGATTGCAGTGAAGGTGAAACAGGAGGAAGTGTAAATTATTACATTCAACCGGGAACATATAGTTCAACAATCAGTCAGGCTGATGCGAATCAAAAGGCAATCGACGCAATTAACGCATATGGTCAGTACTATGCAAATCAAACAGGAAATTGTTGTGTCAATGGTAATTGTTATGTGCCTGGTACAGTATCCATTTCACTGGTAGGTTATGTTGACTGTTACAGCAGTAATGCTTTCTCTATAACATTTGAAGGCGCAAATGGCACTTATTACTACGACTTCCCGACTGGTTGGTATGGCAGTTCAATGGAGGTCTATATACCCGCAGGAACTTACAACATGACTTTCTCTGGCTATGGAAGCGGCAGCCCGACATTTACATTGCAAAATACATGGCAAAGCTGGTATGGAACATACAGCAGTTCGGGTCCAATTGTGTTTTCTAGTGATAATTATTATACAATCAGTGTAAGCAGTTCCTGCTACTACTATTAATGCTGAAGACGAATAATGAAGATGAAAAAAAATATAATCGCTTTTCTTGCTTTGCTGATGCTGGGTTGCTACTCTGTAGCACAACAGAAACCGGTTCAAAAAGCACCCAAATCAACGCAGCCTGCTAAAACAACCAGGCAAAAGCCAATGCCTTCAAAAATGGGCATACAGGCAACCCATTACATCCAGAATAAAAGAATTAAGATCAGATGGGCTCCTACAGATGAGCAGAGCTGGCGCTTAGGTAATAAGTATGGTTATATCGTGGAGAAAAGGACCGTGGTGAGAGACGATAATTTTCTTTTAGGAGCAGAACAACTAAAAACGTTCAGAACATACCTGTTCATAAAAGATTCATTACAATATTGGGAGCCGATTGTTGCTATGAATGACAACGCTGCAGTAATGACCCAGGCATTATTTGGAGAGACATTTGAATTAGATCTGAATGGAAGTAATAACACTTCTTCAAAAGGACAGTCTTTGCTGGCCAAAGCGCAGGAAAATAAACAGAGATTCCTTTTTGCAATGTACGCTGCAGATAACGATTTCAGTGTTGCAGAAAAAGCTGGATTAGGATTTGTGGATACTGCCACAAAGTTTAATGAACAGTATTTCTTTCGAATTTATTCGGCAGCACCAAAGCATTTGGTGAAAAGTGATACAGCTCTTTTATTTGTTTCATTCAAAGACATTAAGCAATTACCTGAAGCTGCAGATTTAACAACTGAGCCATCCAATAAATCAATTGTACTCACTTGGGATCTTGAAAGAACAAAAAGCTATTATAATTCTTTTATAATACAACGGTCGGCAGATAGCGGAAGAACTTTTAGAAATCTGAATCAAAAACCATACACCAGTATGGCACAAGGAACAGACCCATCCAAACCGAATTCACTCGTTTATATTGATACGTTGGTAGATGTAGGTAAGACCTACCAGTACAGAGTAGGCGGTATCAGTATTTTCGGCGAACGTGGGCCCTGGTCGAAAATTGCAGAAGCTAAATGTGTTCCATTTTTAGAAGGTGTCCCAGGTATTCAAGGTATTGCGTTAGGCAAATCGGGAGAGCCCATATTAAAATGGTTTTTTGAAGACAGTGTTCGATCAAAAATATCCGGCTTTGAGGTAAACTATTCACCCGTTGCAGATGCAGTTTATCAACCAGTTTTAACTAACATACCACCTGACAGATCAGAAGTATATCTCCCGGATACACTTGCATCAGGTTATCTCATCGTAAAAGCTGTAAGTAAAGAAGGTATTTCCAGAACTTCATTTCCATATTTGTACCAAATGGAGGATTCAATTCCTCCGGGAATACCAACGGGACTTTCTGCATCAGTTGACAGTGCCGGAAGAGTAGAGCTAAAATGGCTGCCAAATCCGGAAAAAGATTTACTAGGGTATAAAGTTTTCCGCACGATGATTAAAGGAACAGAGCATGCTGTTTTAGTTGATACAGTTTGGTACGGCACTGTTTATCGTGATACGCTTGATTTAAAATTGATGAACAGAAAAGTTTATTATGCTGTAACGGCACTGGACTTTCGATTCAATCAGTCAAAACTTTCAGCTGACGTAGAAGTGGTTAAGCCGGATATCATTCCACCTACAGCTCCTGTATTTGCAGATTATAAACTTTCTACAGGATCTGTTGAATTGTTTTGGGTTTCTCCTGTTGAAGAGGATTTACGTGAGATTAAGCTGATGCGTAAACCTGCCGTTGGTGAATGGACTGAGATTTTTCATACCAGCGGCAAAACAATCAAATCATACAAGGATGACAAAGTAGAAGCCGATAAAAAATACAGTTACAAGTTAGTTGCGATTGATAGTGCTGGACTCAAGTCTCCCGAAGCTCAGATTCTTTCTGTTCAGACATTACCTGTTATCAACCGCAAAACAATTACCGCTTTGGATTTTGATATCGACCGCAATAAGCGCCTGATTTATTTGCGCTGGCAGGTTTCCGAAAAAGTAGCAGTCAAGTCAATTGAAATTTTCCGTGGTACAAGTGAGGAGCCGATGTCTATTTATAAAGTGCTGGATGGCAAAACAAGAGATATGCTCGACAATGACCTGCTTATAAATACAAAATATAAATACGGCGTACGTGCTGTTTTAAGTAACGGAACCTATTCCGAAATAGTAACTAAAGAAATTAACTATTAACTACAACGCATTAACACGAATACATGACACCAAAACTACAAATCATGCAGAAGCTCTCCTTAATCATGTGTTTTATATTCTTGCTCTTTGTTAACACTTACGGGCAGGTTGTCAATATTACGCCTTCGCAATACATCGTAACTATTCAGGCAAACCAACCGAATGATTATGACTATTTACCTTATGTGAATTATTCGAAGCAGTTCCAGTTTAAAGATGAAGCTGGCAACATTATTTCCAGCTTTATGGGATATGGTGCTGGTACATATTCTCAACAGTTTTATATAACCGAAGTTGGAAAGCCTGCAACAGTTACGTTTTATAACAATGTGAATTATCAGCAGGAATATTGTGAAAACAGTGATCCGTATTGCGGAGGAGGATTAGGTTATGTGCGTATGTCCGGGACTGGTACACAAACTACAGGTCAACCAAAGAAACCCAAAACCGGAACAAAACCAAGTACGTCAACCAGAACTGCCTATGAAAGTTGTGGCTATTGCTGGTGGCAGTCGTACAGCTTTAGCACAATGTACGTGTACAATCTGCCAATAAAGTATCCATATTTTGATTCAACGATAACTTACGGCTCAGAATCATTCACCATATCTGTAAGACAAGCAGGAGACAATAACTACAACCTCCCCAGCTCCGATAATATTTCAATTAAAGCAGATGCTGTATTTTCTTCCTACAGGTGGGAGTATCAATTATTTGATCCTGCTAACCCCAGTAATACAGCTTGGCAAACCATTCCTACTACCTACGTTACAAATGCAGGAAAAGAATTGATCATTAACGGACAGTCCTTATTTGGACCTAATTGGATGTCTCATATTAATAAAACTGTGCTTTTCCGGATGAAGCAAGCCGACCAGGGAGGTCTTACATCAAATATTCTTGTGTACACACATCGTTTATCCTCGCCTAAGATTACTTCTGTGCAGGCATTTCAGAATCCCTGTTACGGATACGACACCGCTTATATTAAAGTGCAGTTTAACCGGCAACTATTAACCGACGAGAAGATCAATATCTTTTTGCAGGATACAGTAACAAGACTGGACTATTCAGCGCTCAATCTGTCTAATGCAAGTTTTGATGCGGGAACAAATACGTATACATGGAAACGGGAACTTGTACAGGGTAGTTATAAGGTCTCGTTAATTGGTAAGTATTTCGATTATGCTACTTATACAGGCTCTCCCGATCATTTTGCTTATGTGCGTGTTATTGATCCTGAACCGTTACGTTTATACCTTACGCAAACTCCGGTGTCCTGTTTCGATGGAAACAATGGTATAATGAACGTTGGTGCTAAAGGTGGTGTAGGAAATTACAAGTACCAGTTGCTGCATGTTGACTCATCCTTCGGATCAACATTCACCAGTTTTACCAATCCTGTATATAATTCAGCTTTAGGTACGATGGATCAGCCGGTACCAGGTTTAACTGCAAATACCTATAAGGTTCGTTTGCGTGATGGTAACAATTGTTTGATTCGTGATTCGCTGGGTCGTGAAATTTACAGAACACTACAAGTGAAACAGCCAGCCAGTGCTTTATCTGTATCGCTGTTAAATGTTTCGCCTATTACGGCCTATGATCGCAACGATGGAGCAATTACAGTTCGCATCACAGGAGGATCTCCATTCGTGAAGATTTCAGAAGATCCTAACTACGCAAAATACAGGTTTGAATTTCGTGACTCTGCAACAAATGCGCAACTTACAAGTGGTATTTCTGTAGATACTACGAACAAGTTTGAACCAAAGATTCAAAATCTCACTAATGGTACTTATATTTTTAAAGCATGGGATGCTTCTTACGACAATGCTGCTGGAGCGAACAGACAAGGTTGCTTTGTTCAACTCTATATACGTGTAACCAGACCTGCACCGCTTGCAGTAAATGTAATTGCTGATAGCGTCATCAACTGTTATGGTGATACAAAAGGAAAACTCAAGGCGATACCCGCAGGTGGCATTCCTTTAACGGTTGACTCTGTGAAATACAACTTTACTTGGTACAAAAAAGTGAGCGGAAATTTTGTTAACCAAAATGTCAACGACAGTATTCTTCGAAATCTAAGTGCTGGAGAATATAAAGTTGAAATCAGAGACAAGTACAATAATCTCACCTCTTACATTTATAATCTTACACAACCTTCTGTTATAAATACAGTTGGTTCAAGTACTGCGGCCAGTTGCTATTTTACTCCTAATGGTAGTATGTTGGTAACAGCTAGCGGTGGTACTGCTCCTTACAGATACGAGTGGAGTAATGGAGCCAAAACACAAAGCGTACCGAATGTAGCAGGAGGTTCTTATGTGGTTGTAGTAACGGATGCAAACTTGTGTACTGCAACTCAACAAGTGGTAGTAACCTCTCCGGCAAGAATCACTACAGTAGAAACGATAACGCCTGTTGCTTGTAACGGTACCTCAACTGGTGCTGTAAGCCTGTCTGCAAGTGGTGGTGCGGGTGGATACAGCTATTTATGGAGTAACGGACAAACAAGTGCAACAGCTACGAATCTGTCTGCTGGAAATTATTGGTACAAAGTAACCGATGCGCAAGGTTGTTATGATTCAAGTAATATCACTTTAGATGTTCCTGAGCCTTATACAATTAATGCCGGCCCCGATCGTAAACTATGTACAGGCCAAACCATTCAGCTGGAAGTAACCAACAATGCTCCCTGGTTGCCACTTACTGCAACATGGTCTACTCCGCAAGGCACAGTTGCTGGTAGTAAAATCAATGTAAGTTCATCAGGAACTTATATTGCCACTGTTACAAATGCAAGTGGTTGCCAGAAAAAAGATACGGTTGTAGTAACAGATTTTAATGCAACGGTTAACACCAGCTTCACTGTAAGTACGCAGGCTTTTGCCGGAGAAAATACAACACTGGTAAACATCAGCCCAACCTTACAGGACAGTGCGAAGTGGTTGTTCCCGACCGGTGCGGCATTAACTGTTATCAGTCAGAGTAAGAATTATTGCGAAGTGAAATTTGCAGATACCGGTCGCTACGTAGTTGGTATCAGGGCTTATTATACCAATGGTTGTATTGATGAGAAATACAAAGAGATTAATGTAGTTCGTAAGGAAACCTTCGGTAATCTCCCCAATCAATCTGAATCATTCCTTAAACAAATTGGTTTATACCCCAATCCTAACACAGGAACGTTTACGCTCGATCTGTTGTTCAACAGCCCTACTGTAGCAAGAATACGAATCATTAACATGCTTTCAAATGCAACAGTAAGCGATAAAACAGTTTCCGGTTCGGCAAGCTATACGGAGTATTACAATATACCAGGTGCGCCAGCCGGTACCTATGTTGTGTTGATTGAAACACCAAAAGGAAACTTTGTTCACAAATTGAATAAGCTATAACCGAAACAGTTTTAAAGAACGTTACTATAACCATTACATTCTGCTTTATACTATGAGAAGGTTTGTTCAACATATAACGCTTGGCATTATTCTGCTCTTATCATCATTGGTAAGTTTTGCCCAGGTAACCCCAGTACAGGTAAGTCCACAGTTGGTACCACCTTACAGCTTACAGGTAAGTGAATATTACAGTGGTACAATACCTAAGATACAGGTGTTGCTGATCAACCGGGATATCAATCAGCCCACCATACAGGTAAAGCTGAAGATGACGGTGGAAAGCCAGAACTGCAGACTGCGTACAAAAGAGGTGAATACCATTCCTACCATTACTTTAACCAATGGAGTACCCTATTACCTTGCACCAAGTGAGTTGCAGGCCTTGTTCTCATCAGCCAATCTTGATTTCGGTGGTGGACTCAGCGAACAGCAGTATAATCAAACAGGCCGCTTACCCGAAGGCTTGTACACCTTTACATTTGAAGCATACGAACTTTACAGTGGCAATCTTGTAAGTAACAAAGGCTTCAGTATGGGCTGGTTAACACTGGCCGATCCGCCGTTACTCAACACACCTTCAAAAGGTGAAGAAGTAACACCCAACAGTACACAGAGCATTGTGTTTAACTGGACACCCAGGCACAACACCAGCCCTACAGCTGCTTACATGACAGAGTATCTGTTTACATTGGTAGAATACAATGATGCAGCCCTTAGTCCAGAAGCCGCTTTTGTATCCAGCAACCCGATTCTGCAAAAAACGGTTACAACAACAACCATGTTGTTCAGTAACCAGGAAGCCATCACCACTAATCTGGTAGAAGGGAAACGGTATGCCTGGCGTGTACAGGCTAAAGCCAAAAATGGTGCAGTTGAAATACCTATGTTCCGTAATAACGGAATCAGCGAAGTGCATTGGTTTGTATATAAAAACAGTTGTACCGCACCTCAGGGCATCACCGTAAATGTACAAGGACAGCGTGCCACCATTGAATGGCAGAACAACCCGCTGCATTTAGAATGGAAAGTAGAATACAGGGAACAGAATAATCCAAAAGCAGAATGGTTTACCCTCAGCAATACCTTGCCCCGTGTAGTGATCATGGATTTAAAACCATCCACCAATTACGAATACAGGGTGGGGGGTGCGTGCTATGTCAATCAGTTTACATACAGCCCGCTCGCTTTCTTCAGCACCGCAAATGCTCCTGTACCACCTGTAGTTAACTGTGGCGACAGCAGCTATCCGGTATTGGGCACAGCAGGGTTGCAAACATTGAATGCCGGTGATACCATCCGTGCAGGCAGCTTCACAGTAAAAGTAGGTTACAGCACTGGCAGCGGAAGCTTTACAGGAACAGGTTATGTAATTGTGCCGTGGCTGATGAATGCCAAAGTGGAAGTGAAGTTTACCAACATTACCATGAGTACCGATTACAAACTGGTAAGCGGTTTAATTGAAACAACCTACGATCCTACGGAAAGTGGTATTGATGATATTGATGAATACGTAGACATTTTTAAAGCAGGTTATGGTGTGGGCGATGTAGTAACAGGAGAAGTAACGGCTGATAAAACAGTTGACTTTATTGTGCAATGGCCCAATGGAATAAACGTAACCTTACCACCAAATTATAATAACCAAACAGGACAGGGCAGCGGCCCCATTACAATAGTACTAACACCACAGGGTGGTGGTGCAGCAACCACCTACACGGTTGATCAACTACCAACAACGATCAAGGATAAAGATGGCAACCTGTACCAGGTGGATAAAGCTGGTAACATCAGCCAGATTGG
>Ga0208243_1001043_pt1 | contig 10722 bp, 9 predicted proteins | sample Subbio2Aug_QV12A_FD_184826 | JGI IMG/M metagenome (GOLD analysis project Ga0208243, IMG submission 184826) | Serpentinite rock and fluid subsurface biosphere microbial communities from McLaughlin Reserve, California, USA - CR12Aug_QV12A (SPAdes) | ecosystem: Environmental > Terrestrial > Deep...
AAGGGGGAGGGGGCAGCGGCGCGGTGCAGGTGGCCCTACAGCAAGCCCGCCAGAGCGCCGGCACAGTCCTTCAGCGTCGCCAGCGCTTCCTGCCTGAACGCCTCGTCCGCGAGCCGCTGCGACGCCGCCGAGAAGCCCAGCGCGGGGACCTCGCCGCTGGCGGCAGCGACCGGGACGGCGAGCGCGGCGACGTGGGGTTCGAACTCGCCGTCGACGAGCGCGTGGCCGGCCGTCGCAATCTCGCGCACCGCGGCGGCGATGGCGGCGCGGTCGAGGACGGTGGCGGCCGTGTGGGGCTCGAGGGGGGCGGTGCGGATCGCTTCGGCGGCGGCCGCTGCGTCGCCGGCGGCGAGCAGCATGCGGCCGATGGCGGTGGAGAGCAGCGGGACGCGGCTGCCGATGGTGAAGCCGATGCGGGCGCGCTCGGTCTCGCCGCCGGCATGGGTGACGTAGACCGCCTCCCGCCCGTCGAGCATGGCGAGCGAGAGGGTCTCGCCGATCCGGAGCGAGAAGGCGCGCATCACCGGCTGGATGGTCTTGCCGAACTGCCGTCCCTGCAGGAAGCCGCCGGCGAGCACCAGGATGCGCGGGGTGAGCGCAAACAGCCGGTCCTGCTGGCGCACATAGCCGAGATGCACCAGGGTCAGCACCAGCCGGCGGGTCGCGGCGCGATCGAAGCCGGTGATACGGGCGATCTGCGGCAGAGTGAGGTGGGTGTGCTCGGCATCGAAGGCCTTCAGCACCGCCATGCCCTTGGCGAAGGTGAGCGAGATGTCCTTCTCGGCGATCGCGCCGGCGATGGGTTCGCCGGCCGGCTCCGCGCGCGGCGGAGTCACGGCCGGGCTCCCGGACAGGTGTGCCGGCGCGAGTGGCGGCGCGCTTGACAGGCTTGCGGGACGCCGACTACGCTTGTTCGATAATACAACATATGTGCGATAATCGCACATACCGTGGGGCACCGGCAAGGGGCGATCTCGACCGTGTCCGCAGCCCCGCAGGCGAGCCAGGGAGGGTCCCCAGCCATGATGAGCCAGGAACAGAACGACCGCCTCACCCGCGTCGGCAAGGGCACCGACGGCGGCGCGCTCCTGCGGATGTACTGGCAGCCGGCGGCGCTGTCCGACGAGCTCGTCTCGGCGCGGCCGGTGGTGCCGGTGCGGCTGCTCGGCGAGGACCTCGTGCTGTTTCGCGACAATGCCGGCGCGCTCGGGCTGATCGGCCGGCACTGTCCGCACCGCGGCGCGGACCTCTGCTACGGCCGGCGCGAGGACGACGGCCTGCGCTGCCCCTTCCACGGCTGGCATTTCGACCGCACGGGCCAGTGCGTGGAGCAGCCCGGCGAGCCGGAGGGCTCGCGCATGCACGAGGCCATCCGCACCGTGTCCTATCCGGTGGTGGAGCGGAACGGCATCGTCTTCGCGTACATGGGGCCGGGCGAGCCGCCACCCTTCCCGGCGCTCGACTGCTTCTCCGCGCCCGACAGCCACGTCTTCGCCTTCAAGGGGCTGTGGGAGTGCAACTGGCTGCAGGCGCTGGAGGTGGGCATCGATCCGGCGCATGCCTCCTTCCTGCACCGCTTCCTGCAGGACGAGGATCCGTCGCAGGCCTATGGCAAGCAGTTCCGCGACAAGGCCGGCAACACGAACATGCCGATGACGCAACTCCTGCGCGAATATCCCCGGCCGGAGATCCGGGTGGAGGACACCGACTACGGCCTGCGGCTGATCTCGCTGCGCCACATGGCCGACGGGCGCAGCCATGTCCGCGTCACCAACCAGATCTTCCCCGAGGCGATCTGCATCCCGATGTCGAACGAGATGACGATCACGCAATGGCACGTGCCGGTCGACGACGAGACCTGCTACTGGTACGCGATGTTCACGAGCTTCGGGAAGCCGGTCGACAAGAGCGTGATGCGCGAGCAGCGCATGAAGGAGCACCGGCTGCCCGACTATGCGCCGCTGAAGAACAGGCGCAACAACTACGGCTACGATCCCGACGAGCAGGCGAGCCTGACCTATACGGGCATGGGACTCGACATCAACGTGCACGACCAGTGGGCGGTGGAATCCATGGGCCGCATCCAGGACCGCACGCAGGAGCACCTCGGCCGCACCGACGTCGCCATCATGAAGCACCGCCGCAAGCTCTTGGCAGCGATGAAGGCGGTGAAGGAGGGCGACCTGTCGGCGCTGCCGATGCGCGGGGCGGCGGACGCGGTCGAGGCGATCCGGGGGCCGGTATCGATCGACGCGATCGGGGCGACGGAGGGCTGGGAGGCGCTGTGGCCGGAGGCGGATCGCGCAAGGCGGGCGGGGTCGGGCTGGGCGGCGGGGATGCTTTAGTGGCGGGGGATCGAATGATGTCGTCTCAGGTCGGTTCGCTTCGGCCGTGCCGGGCCGACCGCTCGCCCTACGAGACCCCCCTCTGTCCTGCCGGACATCTCCCCCTCAAGGGGGGAGATCGGCTGTCGCGACAGCTTCCGCCAATCTCCGCCGACGCAGAATGGCCGCGGGCCGCGAAGCTGCCGATCTCCCCCCTTGAGGGGGAGATGCCCGGCAGGGCAGAGGGGGGTGTCGTGGAGCGCCGTGCTTCGCGTTCTCCCTCCCAGGCCGCCGCCCGCGGCGCGGGAGAGCCCGCATGACCCCGCCCCTCTCCCCCGGCTTCACCGCCGAGCACGGCCTGCTCTCCTCCGACCAGCTCCGCCTCGCGCAGGAGGTGCTCGCGCGCGTCGAGGCGGAGGGGCTGGAGACGGTTCGGGTGCTGTTTGGCGACCAGCATGGCGTGCTGCGCGGCAAGACGATCGTGGCCTCCGGGCTGGCCTCGGCCTTCCGCAGCGGGCTCGCGGTGACCTCGACGCTGCTGCTCAAGGACACCTCGCACCGCACCGTGTTCCCGGTCTGGGGCGGCGACATCGGCTTCGGGGCGGGGATGATGACGGGGGCGGGGGACGTGGTGATGGTGCCGGACCCGGCCACCTTCCGCGTGCTGCCCTGGTCCCCCACATCGGGCTACGTGCTGTGCGACCTCGTGCAGAAGGACGGAACGCCGATCCCGTTCTCGTCGCGCGCCATCCTGCGCAGGGCCGTCAATCGGCTGGAGGCTGCGGGAAAGCGGCTGGTCTGCGGGCTGGAGGTCGAGTTCTACGTCTTCAGGCTCGACGATCCGAAGCTCGCCCATGCCGATGGCGGCATGCCGGGCACGCCGCCCGCCACCAGCCTGCTTTCGCAGGGCTACCAGTATCTGACCGACGCGCGCTACGACGCGCTGGAGCCGGTGATGGACGCGCTGCGCCGCGCCTGCCTGGCGCTCGGCCTGCCGGTGCGCTCGATGGAGGCGGAGTTCGGGCCGAGCCAGTGCGAGTTCACCTTCGAGCCCGACGGGGCGATGGCGCATGCCGACGCGATGATGCTGTTTCGCATGGCGGCCAAGCAGGTCTGCGCCCGCATGGGCCTGCACGCCACCTTCATGTGCCGGCCGAAGGTGGAGAACGGCATGGCGAGCGGCTGGCACCTGCACCAGTCGGTGGTGGACGCGGCCTCCGGGGACAACCTGTTCATGCCGGAGGCGGACGGGGCGCTGTCGCCGGTGGCGGCGGGCTGGATCGCCGGGCTGCTCGAGCACGCCGCCGAGACCTGCCTGCTGACGACGCCGACCGTCAACGGCTACAAGCGCTACCAGGCTTTCCAGCTGGCGCCCGACCGGATCCAATGGGGCCGCGACAACAAGGGCGCGATGATCCGCGGGCTGATGGCGCCGGGCGACAAGGCGAGCCGGATCGAGAACCGCGTCGCCGAGCCCGCCGCCAACCCCTACTTTTATTTCGCCTCACAGATCCTGTGCGGCCTCGACGGGCTGGAGCGCGGGCTCGCCGCCCCGCCGCCGGTCGAGAGCCCCTACGAGAGCGACGCCACGCTCCTGCCGAAGAGCCTGATCGCCGCCATCGAGCGCTTCGAGACGAGCGGCTTCTACAAGGAGACGCTGGGCGAGGACGTCGTGTCGTACCTGACCCGCATCAAGCGGGCGGAGTGGGACCGCTATCTGATGACGGTGTCGGAGTGGGAGCAGCGGGAGTATTTTTCGCTGTTCTGAGGGGGCGTGGCCGGTCGGACGTGTGTCGTCTCTCCGCACTGCGCGCGGCGCGCTCTGTATCCGAACTGCGAAAACCGCTTCCTGCTCGATCGTTGGAGCTGAAGGTGCGGAGACTGCGCGCGAGCCACCGCCAGAAGGGCAGACGCCGACGCACGACAATCGTCTCGTCTATGACGATTTCACGGTTCGGTTTCCCGCTGAGCACGAGCCTTCCGCTCTGGCCGTATCGCTGCAGCCAGTCATCGAACCAGTTCGCTGCCTGTCGGTCATCGAGCACGATCAGCATGAGCCACATGTCATAGGGACCGAGCTTGCGCGCATCCCACCGGACAACCGCCGATCTCCACTTGCGCCTGATCGGATCAAAGACGGCTTCCGGCGAGGTCGCATGGAAGCGGAAGACGCGGTTTGCCATTGCGGATGAGCAAGCTCCCTCGGTGCTTCCCTGCCTCGCAGGGGAAATCCCTCGCCAGACGAGCGATGCTACGCCCAATCAGGACGGGAAGCCAAGACCTGCTTGCCCACCCGTCTCGTTCTTCCGAAAATTATATAGCTGTGCAGATTCTGTCGCGAGGCTAGCTTTTCTCCTACTGTAGGCCCTTGAAAGAGAAAGTAAGCTGCGTCCATGGTCTTGAGCGATGCAGAAGCCGGCAATTCTTTCGCTGAACGTGACGTGATCCCTTTTGACAACCTGAAGAGAGACCTTCTCAAGCGCGACGACGTGCGCGCCGCTTACGAGGCGCTCGCGGAGGCGTTTTCCCTTGCCGAAGCGCTCATTCGTGCCCGAAGCGAGGCCGACATGACCCAGACGCAGGTCGCCGACAGGATGCGGACGTCGCAGTCCTACGTGGCAAAACTCGAAAGCGGACAGGGCAGTCCGTCGATCAAGGCCTTGCAGCGCTATGCGGCCGCGACGGGGACGCGGCTCAAGATCAGCCTTGAGCGCAGGTCGGACTGAGCGGGTGCGCCGAGCGGGCGACCGCTATCTGATGACGGTGTCGGAATAGGAGCAGCGGGAGTTTTTTCGCTGTTGTGAGTGATAGGCGCTTGTCGGGCGACGGATCGACACTCGATTGTCGGAAGCAGGACGTAAAGCAGGATTTCCGAGATCGGCCAATATTATGGTCTCATACGGCAGATTTCCATTGCGGAAATTTTCGGACTCTTCGCTATTGCGGATGTTGGCGGTATCGGTACCATATTGATTGAAAATGATGAGAGGTGCGCACGATGGTTCGTCCCGAAATCCCAAAGGTGCGTACTTGGCCTAGGAATTTGAGTACTTCGCAAGGAGGCGGCTTGTCGACGTCTCAGTATGGAGGAATGTCGACTTCGCAGTATGGCGGTGCGTCAACTTCCCAATACGGTGGTCTATCGACTTCGCAGTACGGAGGAATGTCGACTTCGCAGTACGGCGGACTTTCGACCTCTCAGTATGGTGGCCTCTCAACTTCTCAGTACGGTGGCCTTTCCACCTCGCAGTATGGAGGCTTATCCACATCGCAGTATGGTGGCCTATCCGCATCTGTGGGAGGTGGTATGTCCACTTCTGCTTCCGAAATATATCGAAGCAATATACCGCCATGGCCGTATTTCTTGAGAGAACTGGAAGCGCGCGGTTTGCATCAGGCGTCTGCGTTGATACGAGCTCATCTACCTGAGCGACTTTGGCCAGAGAATTTCTTCCGGGGTTAGTTTGTAGGGTAGTTCTACGCTAAAAAGACGTTTTAGCTTTCCGCGTTTTATATTCCTCCAGCGCAAGTTGAAGTGTTCGTCCCCAGAACCCAAGTCGCCCGCTCCCATGTCAGCAGCCTCGCCTGGTCCAACGCCCCGCCTGCTGACAAAACGCCGCAGGTCGCCTACATGGCGGCGATGCAGTCCATCATTTCCATCCAGGGGGTCTCGAAGCGCTATGCAACCGGCTTCGAGGCGCTGAAGACCGTCGACCTCGAGATCCGCGCAGGCGAGATCTTTGCGCTGCTCGGGCCGAACGGGGCGGGCAAGACGACGCTGATCTCGATCGTCTGCGGCATCGTCAACAAGAGCTCCGGCACCGTGCTCGTCGGCGGGCACGACAACGTCACGGCCTACCGGAAGGCGCGGGCGCTGATCGGGCTGGTGCCGCAGGAGCTGACCACCGACATGTGGGAGAGCGTGTGGGACACGGTGTCCTACAGCCGCGGCCTGTTCGGGATGAAGCCCGATCCCGCGCACCTGGAAAAGGTGCTGCGCGACCTCTCGCTGTGGGACAAGAAGGACGCCAAGATCATGACGCTGTCGGGCGGCATGAAGCGGCGGGTGCTGATCGCCAAGGCGCTGTCGCACGAGCCGCGCGTGCTGTTCCTCGACGAGCCGACGGCCGGCGTCGACGTCGAACTGCGCCGCGACATGTGGGAGATGGTGCGCGGGCTGAAGGCGTCGGGCGTGACCATCGTGCTCACCACCCACTACATCGAGGAGGCCGAGGAGATGGCCGACCGGGTCGGCGTCATCTCCAAGGGCGAGATCATCCTCGTCGAAGAGAAGGCGGAGCTGATGCGCAAGCTCGGACGCAAGGAGCTCGCGATCACGCTGAAGGAGCCGGTGGCGGCCGTGCCGGAGGCGCTCGCCGGGTACCAGCTCGCGCTGTCGCCCGACGGCACGATGCTGACCTATGCCTACGACACCCAGGCCGACCGCACCGGCATCACCCGCCTCCTGCGCGATCTCGACGCCGCCGGCATCCGCCTGCGCGACCTCGACACCCGTCAAAGCACGCTGGAGGACATCTTCGTCAATCTGGTGAGGAACGGCCGATGAATGTCCTCGCGATCTGGGCGATCTACAGGCAGGAGATGGCGCGCACCCGGCGCACGCTGCTGCAGAGCATCGTTTCGCCGGTCCTCTCCACCGCACTCTATTTCGTCGTCTTCGGCGCCGCCATCGGCTCGCGCATGCAGGAGATCGACGGCATCGCCTACGGCGCCTTCATCGTGCCTGGGCTGATCATGCTTTCGCTTCTGACGCAGAGCATCTCGAACGCGGCCTTCGGCATCTATTTTCCGAAGTTCGTCGGCACGATCTACGAGCTGCTGGCGGCGCCGATCTCCTATCTGGAGATCGTCGTCGCCTTCGTCGGGGCTGCGGCCACCAAGGCCACGATCCTCGGGCTGATCATCCTCGCCACCGCCTTCCTCTTCGTGCCGCTGCGGATCGAGCATCCCTTCGTCATGCTGCTGTTCCTGGTGCTGACGGCGGTCACCTTCAGCCTGTTCGGCTTCATCATCGGCATCTGGGCCGACAATTTCGAGAAGCTGCAGCTGGTGCCGCTGCTGGTGGTCACACCGCTCACCTTCCTCGGCGGCAGCTTCTACTCGATCGATATGCTGCCGCCGTTCTGGCGCACGGTGACGCTGTTCAACCCGGTGGTCTATCTGGTCAGCGGCTTCCGCTGGAGCTTCTTCGGCCAGTCGGACGTGAACGTGGTCGTCAGCCTCGGGATGACGTTCCTGTTCCTGGTCCTCTGCCTCGGCATCGTGGCCTGGATCTTCCGCACCGGCTATCGCCTGAAGAACTGAGGCCGGCGGTCCCGTTGCCGCAGGTCACGGCTTGCGACGCCCGCTAACCTTCCGTCAACACTCTCCGCGCAGTGTCGCATGTGCCGGTCGCGAGCGATTCGGCCGCGAGGTTGCAGTTCCAGCCGCCTGTTGCGACGCCCCCGGGGCGAAGGGCACGCCTGTCGTGCCGCTTCGGCCGGCGGCGCTGTCGCGCTCGCCGCCGGCCAGTAGGAGAGACGTCTTGAGCACCGAGTCCGCCGCCGCCGAGATCCGTTCCGAAGACGGGGCCAGCCGTGTCGTCGTCTTCCCGTTGTGGCGCCGGGCGGACGCGGTCCGCCGCGTGGCGATGAACCTGGCGGTGATCGCCGGGACCGAGGAGGCGGACGACTATCGCTTCGAGGTGGCGGATCGCTACTTCGCCGAGCTCACGGCGATGGGCGTGGCGGAGTTCGAGCAGGACGAGCTGGTCGGCGCCTTCTTCCATCAGGTCGATCTGGCGCTGGAAGTCCTCTACGACGACGTCAGCGAGAGCGCGCTCTGACCGACTGCCCGACGCGGCGCCGATCTGCCGGACCAGGCCTCCGCTCCGCGGGGGCCTTTTTCATTTCAAGCCGGTGGCACGCCCAGCGCTGGCGGACCGAGCGGTCGCGCGCTCGCCGGCGGAGGGCGAATCACTTCGCTACCGTGTCGTCTCGTGTGTCAATTCCGTGGTGGGATTCGGCGATCCCAAGGCCTTCCGCGCGCGCGCCGGTTAACGATGGTTGCCAATTTCTTTCGTGGACGCCGTTCCGGCAAGGTCTTGGTTACGTTACCGTAAGTTATTGAAATACATGATAAAAATTGGCATCTTGCCCGGCCTTGCCGATGGTCCGGGGCCAGCAGGGCGCCGCCATTAACGTCGATTTACCCTTTGTTAAGCACGTTCATTCACAAAGATTAAGAGGCGGCTGTCGGTCTACCCGGCCAAGGAGATCGAACGCCGATCGGGGTGACAATTCGACTCGGAATGATGTCCGGGCAGATCATGAAGGGGCCATAGCGTGTCCAGTATTCTGACCAACGCCGCAGCGATGACCGCGCTGAAGAGCCTGCAGGCGACGAACAAGTCGCTGGAAATGACGCAGGCGCGCATCTCCACGGGCTACCGTGTCGGACAGGCCAGCGACAACGCCGCCTACTGGTCGATCGCCACGACCATGCGTTCCGACAACAAGGCGCTCCTGACGGTCCAGGACGCGCTCGGGCTCGGCGCCGCCAAGATCGACATCGCCTATACCGGCGTCAGCGAGACCATCAAGGTGGTGGACGAGATCAAGGCCAAGCTGGTAGCGGCGCGCGAGCCGGGCGTCGACCGCTCCAAGATCCAGGCCGAAATCTCGGCCCTGCAGGGGCAGCTCCTCGGCAACGCCTCGACCTCCTCCTTCGCCGGCGAAAACTGGCTGTCGGTGGATTCCGATTCGACCGACTACAACTCCTCCAAGTCGATGGTGGCGTCCTTCACCCGCGCTTCCGACGGCACGGTCTCGGTGTCCACCATCACGATCAGCACCGATTCCATCAAGCTCTTCGACGCGGCCGCCGACGTGGCGCCCGCCGGCGTCGGCGACGTCGAGACCGGCGTCGGCATCCTCGATGCCAACTACGACGAGGACACCGGCCAGCGGATCACCAACACCTCGGTTTCCACCTTCTCCGTCTCCACCCTCGACATCTCCGCACTGACCAACAACGCCGCCGATCTCGACATCCTCGACAACTACATCGTCGGCGTCGACGACGCGATCAGCCGCATGACGATCGCCGCCAGCGACCTCGGCGCCGCCAAGAAGCGCGTCGACCTGCAGGTCGACTTCGTGAGCAACCTGATGGACGCGATCGATCGCGGCGTCGGGTCGCTGGTCGACGCCAACATGAACGAGGAATCGACCCGGCTCCAGGCGCTGCAGGTGCAGCAGCAGCTCGGCATCCAGGGCCTGTCCATCGCCAACGCCAGCGTCCAGGGCATCCTGTCGCTGTTCCAGGGCTAAGCCGCGGACGGCGACCCGTAGCGGGTCGCCCGCCGCTTCCAAGCTCCGTCCTCTGCAGACCCGTTTCGGAACCGGCATGGTTGCGAAGCGGGTTCTTCGCGTCGCAACGGGCATCCGCCGCCGCGCGCCGACGCGGGCGGTCGGAGCGCGAAAAATGGTTTCGACGGCAGCGGTTGGCCATGCACCGTTAAGAGGGGTTAAACTATTGCGTGGCAAGTCTAGGGTCCGGTTGCTTGGCGGACGTCGCCAAAGGCATGACGCCGCGGAACCGATGCCGGTCATTCCGGGATGTACAGATCTCGCTCCCTGGGGGACTCAAGGGGATGGCGAACGCCCGGACCTACGACCACGATATTTCTGCGCGCCTGGAGTTCATCGGGCTCGATGAGCCGGCGCGCGCCAATCTGAAGAAGCTCAAGCCCGTCATCGCGGGCGCCGTCGATCAGGCGCTCGACGCCTTCTACGCCAAGGCGCGCGCCAACCCGTCCACGAGCAGGCACTTCACCGGCGACGACCATGTCGCCAGCGCCAAGCGTCGTCAGACCACGCACTGGAACGTCATCGCCGAGGGGGATTTCGGCGACGCCTATGCCCGTGCGGTTCTGGCGATCGGCAACACCCATGCCCGCCTCGGCCTGGAGCCGCGCTGATACATCGGCGGATACGCGCTGATCGCCGAGAAGCTGATCGACGCCATCGTCGCCGAGCAGTGGCCGCGTTTCAGCGTCGGCGGCGGCTCGGGCCGCGCGATGGCCGCCTCAGTCAGCAGCCTGATGAAGGCCGTCCTGCTGGACATGGACCTCGCCATCTCGACCTATCTCGATGCGCTCGATCACGAACGCCAGCGACTCGACCGCGAGGCGCGGGAGACGCGCGAGCGACAGGACCGCGCGATGGCCTCGATCAGCCGGGCGCTTTCGGAACTCGCGCAGGGCGACCTGCGGGTGCGGATCGACGACCCGCTCGCGCCTGAATTCGAGCAGATCCGGGCCGACTTCAACGCCACTGCAAGCGCGCTCGAAAGCGCGATCGTGAAGGTCTCCTCCGCAGCCGTCGGCATCGGCGGG
>Ga0208243_1001044_pt1 | contig 10716 bp, 8 predicted proteins | sample Subbio2Aug_QV12A_FD_184826 | JGI IMG/M metagenome (GOLD analysis project Ga0208243, IMG submission 184826) | Serpentinite rock and fluid subsurface biosphere microbial communities from McLaughlin Reserve, California, USA - CR12Aug_QV12A (SPAdes) | ecosystem: Environmental > Terrestrial > Deep...
GACCTGGAAGCGCCAGGGCAGGCCGGTGCCGATGTTGGAATCGAAGCGGATGTCGATCGGATGGTCGATGACGCGGTCGGCCGGGCGCTCGGCGCGCATCGTGGTGCCGCCGAAGCCGGTGACACGGCAGAACAGGTCGTAGAGCGGCACGGCGGCATAGGCGGCGCCGAACATGGCGAGACCGAACGAGAAGGCGGCGGAGGCGACCTTCAGGTCGCGCTTCCAGTCGCGGGGTGTCGGTGTGTCGGTGTGCGCGTCGCTCATCTCCGCCTCACATCGGCCGCTGCAGGATGGCGGCGCCCTTGACGATCGTGATGACCCAGAACAGCACGCAGAGCCCGGCGAGCGCAAAGGCTATGGCGAGGTTGCGCTGCCGCTGGCGGCGCTTCTCCTCGGGCGTCAGGACGATGCCGGCTTCGGTGGGGTGATCGACCATTGCCGTGCCTCCTCAGAAGATCCGCGCCACGACGCCCTGCTCGACGAGGAGCACGGCGAAGAGCGCGAAGAGATAGAGGATGGAGAAGGCGAACATGCGTCCGGCGGCCTTGCGGGCCGGAGCGCCTTCGCGGCGGCGGTAGATGTCGACGGCGAGCCAGAGCATGCCCAGTCCGCCGACGAGGGAGGTAAGCCCGTAGGCGAGGCCGGCGAAGGAGAGGAACCAGGGCGCCATGCCGACCGGCGCGAGGACCAGCGTGTAGAGAAGGATCTGGCGGCGCGTCTCGTCCTCGCCGCAGACCACGGGAAGCATGGGAACGCCGGCACGCGCATAGTCCTCGGACTTGATGAGCGCGAGGGCCCAGAAGTGCGGCGGCGTCCAGATGAAGATGATGAGGAAGAGGACGATCGACTCGATGGAGATCGAGCCGGTGACGGCAGCCCAGCCGATCATCGGGGGGAAGGCACCCGCGGCGCCGCCGATGACGATGTTCTGCGGCGTCCAGCGCTTCAGCCACATCGTGTAGACGACGGCGTAGAAGAAGATCGTGAAGGCGAGGAGCCCGGCGGCGAGCCAGTTGGCGACGAGGCCGAGGACGAGCACCGACAGGACCGAGAGAACGAGGCCGAAGGCCAGCGCCTCGCCCGGCGCGACGCGGCCGGCGGGGATCGGACGCTTGGCCGTGCGGGCCATGAGCGCGTCGATGTCGGCGTCGTACCACATGTTGAGGGCGCCCGAGGCGCCGGCGCCCACCGCGATGCACAAAAGGCTGATGGCGGCGAGGATGGGATGAAGACCGCCCGGCGCGACGACGAGGCCCGTCAGCGCCGTGAAGATGACGAGCGACATCACCCGCGGCTTCAGGAGGGCGATGAAGTCGCGCGGCTCCGCCTGGCTGACCAGGGCGGTGCGCTCGATGCTCGAAGTGTCGTCGACGAGGGACAAGACGGTCTCGGTGTTGCGGCGGGACGGAGCCGTCCCGGGAGAGAGGCGAAGCCCGGTGCCGTGGCTCCGGGCTTCGGCGAGGCGCGTCAGCGGATGCGCGGCAGCTGCTCGAACTGGTGGAACGGCGGCGGCGAGGACAGGGTCCACTCGAGGGTGGTGGCACCCTCGCCCCACGGATTGTCGCCGACCTTCTGCTTGCGCGCGAAGGCGTGGGCGACGCCGCCGAGGAAGATCACCACGCCGACGGCGGCGATGTAGGAGCCGATCGAGGAGACGAAGTTCCACATCGCGAAGGCGTCGGGGTAGTCGACGTAGCGGCGCGGCATGCCCTGCAGACCGAGGAAGTGCTGCGGGAAGAACACCAGGTTGACGCCGACGAAGGTCACCCAGAAGTGCAGCTTGCCGATGGTCTCGGAGTACATGTAGCCGAACATCTTCGGGAACCAGTAGTACCAGGCCGCGAAGATGGCGAAGACGGCGCCGAGCGACAGCACGTAGTGGAAGTGCGCGACGACGTAGTAGGTGTCGTGCAGGGCGCGGTCGACGCCGGCATTGGCGAGGACGACGCCGGTGACGCCACCGACGGTGAAAAGGAAGATGAAGCCGACGGCCCAGAGCATCGGGGTCGCCATACGGATGGAGCCGCCCCACATGGTGGCGATCCAGGAGAAGATCTTCACGCCGGTCGGCACCGCGATGACCATGGTGGCGGCGACGAAATAGGCCTGGGTCGTGACCGACAGGCCCGCCGTGTACATGTGGTGGGCCCAGACGATGAAGCCGACGACGCCGATCGCGACCATGGCGTAGGCCATGCCGAGATAACCGAAGACGGGCTTGCGCGAGAAGGTCGAGACGATGTGGCTGATGATGCCGAAGGCCGGCAGGATCAGGATGTAGACCTCGGGGTGGCCGAAGAACCAGAACAGGTGCTGGTAGAGGATCGGGTCACCGCCGCCGGCCGGGTCGAAGAAGGTGGTGCCGAAGTTGCGGTCCGTCAGCAGCATGGTGATGGCGCCGGCGAGGACCGGCAGCGACAGCAGCAGCAGGAAGGCCGTGACCAGCACCGACCAGGCGAAGAGCGGCATCTTGTGCAGCGTCATGCCCGGGGCGCGCATGTTGAAGATGGTGGTGATGAAGTTGATCGCGCCGAGGATCGACGAGGCGCCGGCGATGTGCAGCGACAGGATCGCGAAATCCATGGCCGGGCCGGGGTGGCCGAGCTTGGAGGACAGCGGCGGATAGGCGGTCCAGCCGCCGCCGAAGCCGTTCGCGCCGGTCGGGCCCTCGACGAAGAGCGAGATGAGCAGCAGGGCGAAGGCGGGCGGCAGCAGCCAGAACGAGATGTTGTTCATCCGCGGGAAGGCCATGTCCGGGGCGCCGATCATGATCGGCACGAACCAGTTGGCGAAGCCGCCGATCAGGGCGGGCATGACCATGAAGAAGATCATGATCAGGCCGTGGCCGGTGGTGAACACGTTGAAGGTGTGGGGATTGGTGAAGATCTGCATCCCCGGCTCCATCAGCTCCATGCGGATGCCGATGGACAGGGCGAACCCGATGAGCCCCGCGAAGATCGCGAAGATCAGGTACATCGTGCCGATGTCCTTGTGGTTCGTCGAATAGACGTAACGGCGCCAGCCCGTGGGAATGGCGTGGTCGTCGTGGTGGTCGTGACCGGCGGTCGCGTGAGCGTTTGCCATGATGGAATCGATCCTCGACAGGTATCGTCTCGGGAGCAGGCGCGTCAGCGCGCCGCGGGGATGTCGTTGGCGGCGACGGTCGTCGGCCGGTCGGCCGCGGCGAACTTGCGCCGCGCCTCCTCAACCCAGGCTGCAAAGGCCTGTTCCGACACGACGCGCACGGCGATCGGCATGAACGCGTGGTCCTTGCCGCAGAGCTCCGAGCACTGGCCGTAGAAGATCCCCTCGCGGGTGGCGCGGAACCAGGTCTCGTTCAGGCGGCCCGGCACGGCGTCGACCTTGATGCCGAAGCCCGGCACCGCGAAGGCATGCATGACGTCGGAGGAGGTCACCTGGACGCGGATGACCTTGTTGACCGGGACGACCACCTCGTTGTCGACCGCGAGCAGGCGCGGCACCTCGCCGGCGGGCGCACCGGCCTGGATGCGCTGCTGGCGCTCCTGGTCGGTCTGCATGTTCGACACGAAGTTGAAGTTGCCGTGGTCGGGATAATCGTAGGACCAGCGCCAGCTGGCGCCCGTCGCCTTGATGGTCATGTCGGCGCGCGGGATCACCTGCTGCTGGTAGAGCAGCCGGAAGGAGGGGATCGCGATGATGATCAGGATCAGCACCGGGATGACCGTCCAGGCGACCTCGAGGCCCACGTGGTGGGTAGTGGTCGACGGCGTCGGGTTGCGCTTCTCGGAGAAGCGGTAGAGGCACCAGCCGAGCAGGCCGGCCACGAAGATGCAGATCACCGTGATGATCGGCAGCAGCAGGCCGTTATGGAACCATTGCACGAAGTCCATGATCGGCGAGGCGGATTCTTGGAAGCCGAGGGCGCCCGGCGACGGTTGCCCGAGCCCTTGTTGCGCCATTGCAGGCCCCGCGGCCGCCATTGCGGCCAGAAGCGCCAAGGCACCCGCCGCGCGCGCTCCGAGGGCGAACTTTCCGCCCAGGACCGCCGGCGCGCCGTTCCGCATCGCCAAACCCATGTTCTTCCGCTCCGTAGCCAAGGGCCGAAAATCGCCGGACATCGACCCTGTCTCTGTTCTCGCTCGCAGTCCCGGCGGATCGGTTGACCGCACGCCGGGGCTTTCGGCTGCCCTTGCCTTTACGACCGGGGACGCATCTCCGATCAATGCGTCTCTCAACGGCCGGCCGAGGGTTTGCCGGCCCCTTGAAACACAAAAACGCCATGCTCGCAATGCGACCCTTTAGAGCTTTTCCAAGCCCCGGGACGGATTGCAGCTTGAAGGGCTTATAAACTCCGGGGGAGCGCATTGGAATTGGCCGAAAGGCGGTTCTCTCCCGTGAAAACGGCATGGCGAACAGGCCGCGCACGCATAATCTTGACACCATTGCGAGCAAATGGTCCCTCGCGGTCTCGTCGGACCGGCTCTGCGCCGGCGGCGATTCGTTCGCCGGGTCGCCCGATCCGGCCACGCGAGCCCCCTGATCGTGCCCCGAGCTCGGAGCCCCACGGATGACCAAGCCGACATCGCTGCGAATGGCCAAGCGCCTCCGTCACGCCCTGACGGGCGCCGCGCTCGCGGTCTTCGCCCTCGTCGCGGCGGGCGAAACGGTCCTCGCCCAGGGCGCCGTGCGAGCCACCCACGGCGACTGGCAGGTGCGCTGCGACACGCCGCCGGGCTCGCGCTCCGAACAGTGCGCCCTCGTCCAGAACGTCGCCGCCGAGGACCGGCCCAACGTCGCGCTGACGGTGATCGCGCTGAAGACGGCGGACGGCCGGGCGCGCCTGCTGCGCGTCCTCGCCCCGCTCGGCGTGCTGCTGCCCTCCGGCCTCGGCCTGAAGATCGACAACGCCGATGTCGGCCGCGCCGGCTTCGTGCGCTGCCTGCCGTCGGGCTGCGTCGCCGAGGTGGTGATGGACGACAACCTCCTGAACCAGCTTTCCTCCGGCCAGACCGCGACCTTCATCATCTTCCAGACGCCGGAGGAGGGAATCGGCGTGCCGGTGTCGCTCAACGGCTTCAAACCGGGCTTCGAGGCCCTGCCCTGAGGGGTGGGCTCGCGCCGCGGCGCCCGGCGCACTAGATAGCCGGACAGTCCCCGTTTCCTCGCGCCGGAGCCGCCATGGCCGACCTGTCCCTCTTCGCCCGCGCCGACCTCGATCCCGACCGGGCGCGCGCCATCCTCGGCGAGGCGCTCGCCGGCGCCGACGACGGCGAGCTGTTCATCGAATACAAGCAGTCGGAATCCCTCCTCTTCGACAACGGGCGGCTGAAGCAGGCCGGCACGGACAACGGCCAGGGCTTCGGCCTGAGGTCGGTGAAGGGCGAGGCGGTCGGCTATGCCCATTCCTCCGACGTGTCGGAGCCGGCGCTGAAGCGCGCGGCGGAGACCGTGCGGGCGGTGGCGGGCGGCTATGACGGGACACTGGCGGCAGGCCCCGTGCGCTCCAACGTCAGGCTTTACGGCGACGAGAACCCGCTCGACGCGCCGGCCTTCGCCGAGAAGGTGAAGCTGCTGGAGACCATCGACGCCTATGTCAGGGCGAAGGACCCGAAGGTGCGGCAGGTGACCGTGTCGCTCGCAGGGTCCTGGCAGGTGGTCGAGATCCTCAGGCCCGACGGCGAGCTGTTCCGCGACGTCCGCCCGCTGGTGCGCCTCAACGTCACCGTCGTGGCCGGCTCCGGCGATCGCCAGGAGGCGGGCAGCCACGGCTTCGGCGGCCGCGCCGGCTATGCCGGTTTCATCACCGAGGGGCGCTGGAAACATGCCGCGGACGAGGCCATTCGCCAGGCGCTGGTCAACCTCGAGAGCATCCCCTCCCCCGCCGGCGAGATGGACGTGGTGCTCGGACCCGGCTGGCCGGGCGTCATGCTTCACGAGGCGGTGGGCCACGGCCTCGAAGGCGACTTCAACCGCAAGGGCCAGTCGGCCTTCGCCGGCCTGATGGGCGAGATGGTGGCGGCGAAGGGCGTCACCGTGGTGGACGACGGCACCATCGCCGACCGCCGCGGCTCCATCTCCCTCGACGACGAGGGCACGGCTTCGCACCGCACGGTCCTGATCGAGGACGGCCGGCTCGTCGGCTACATGCAGGACCGGCAGAACGCGCGGCTGATGGGCGTCGCGGCCACGGGCAACGGCCGGCGCGAGAGCTATGCCCATGCGCCCATGCCGCGCATGACCAACACCTACATGCTGGGCGGTGCCCACACGAAGGACGAGATCCTCGCCAGCGTGAAGAACGGGCTCTACGCCGTCAGCTTCGGCGGCGGCCAGGTGGACATCACCTCCGGCAAGTACGTCTTCGAGTGCACCGAGGCCTACCGGATCGAGAACGGCCGCGTCGGTGCGCCGGTGAAGGGCGCCATGCTGATCGGCTCCGGCCCCTCGGACATGAAGCGCGTCACCATGGTGGGCGACGACATGAGCCTCGACACCGGCATCGGAACCTGCGGCAAGGCCGGCCAGTGGGTGCCCGTCGGGGTCGGTCAGCCGACGCTGAAGATGGAGCGCATCACGGTCGGCGGCACGGGCTGACACAGGGCGACCGATCCACACCAACCCCACGGTTGTGGCGATACCGTCGCGTCATGCGTGAAAACACATGGGTGCGATAAGCCCGTGTTGCCCCTAGATTGGGGTCGATTGCCCGAAACCCCCGCGAGTTCATGGCCGACGCCCATTCCCCCACAGCCTTCGTGATCCCGGCCGTCACCCTGCTCGCGGCGGCCTGTGTCGCCGTGCCGCTGTTCCGCAAGGCGCGGCTCGGCTCGATCCTCGGCTATCTCGCCGCCGGCCTCGCCATCGGCCCCTTCGGCCTCAGGCTGATCTCCGATCCGGCGGCGATCCTCCACATCGCCGAACTCGGCGTGGTGATGTTCCTGTTCATCATCGGGCTGGAGATGCGGCCGGCCCGCCTGTGGAGCCTGCGCAAGCAGATCTTCGGCCTCGGCCTGCTGCAGGTCGGGGTCTGCACCGGCCTCCTCACCCTGATGGGCCTCGCCGGAGGGTTTCCGCCGGCCGTGTCCTTCGTCGCCGCCGCCGGCTTCGTGCTCACCTCCACCGCCATCGTCATGCAGACGCTGGAGGAGCGCGGCGAGCTCAACACCCCCCACGGCCAGAAGATGGTCTCGATCCTGCTGCTCGAGGACCTCGCAATCGTGCCGCTGCTGGCGCTCGTCGCCTTCCTCGCTCCGGCCGTGACCGGCGCGCATGACGGCAACCTCGTCTCGCGGCTGACGGCGGTGGCGATCGGCATCGGCTCCGTGGCGGCGCTCATCGTCGGCGGCCGTTTCCTGCTCAACCCGCTGTTCCGCTTCCTCGCGGCCTACGGCGCCCGCGAGGTGATGACGGCGGCAGCCCTGCTCGTGGTGCTGGGATCGGCGCTGGCCCTGCAACTCGGCGGCCTCTCCATGGCCATGGGCGCCTTCCTCGCCGGCGTGCTGCTGTCCGAATCGACCTTCCGCCACCAGCTCGAGGCCGACGTGGAGCCGTTCCGCGGCATTCTGCTCGGCCTGTTCTTCATGGCGGTCGGCATGTCGCTCGACCTCTCGGTGGTCGTCGCCAACTGGTCGCTCGTCGCGACCTATGTCGCGGCCTACATGGTCGCCAAGGGCATTGGCATCTATGCGGTCGCGAGGCTGACGCGGGCCGGCCACGGCGAGGCCATGGAACGCACGCTGATGATGGCGCAGGGCGGCGAGTTCGCCTTCGTCCTCTATGCCGCCGCCACCAGCACCGGCCTCATCGACGGTCGGGCCAACGCGACGCTCACGGCGATCGTCATCATCTCCATGGTGCTGACGCCGCTGGCGCTGATGGGCCTGCGCTTCCTCATCGCCGCGCCGAAGGGGCCCTCGCTCGACGGTGTCGAGGTCGCCGACGGCCTTACCGGCGAGGTGCTAATGATCGGCTTCGGCCGCTTCGGCCAGGTGGTGTCCCAGGCGCTGCTGGCCGAGCGGGCGGAGGTGACGATCATCGACAACGACGTGGAGATGATCCAGGCCGCCGGCACCTTCGGTTTCCGCATCTACTACGGCGACGGCACCCGCCTCGACGTGCTGCGTGCGGCGGGCGCGGGGACGGCCCGGCTCATCTGCGTCTGCGTCGACAAGCAGGAGGCGGCGGACAAGATCGTCGAGCTGATCAAGGCCGAATTCCCGCTCGCCAAGCTCTTCGTCCGCTCCTTCGACCGTGCCCACACGATCAAGCTGAGGGAAGAGGGCGTCGATTACGAAATCCGCGAGGTGCTGGAGAGCGCTCTCGTCTTCGGGCGCGAGGCGCTGGTGGCGCTCGGCATCGAGCGGGAGGTCGCCCGCCAGACGGTCAGCGACCTGCGCAAGCGCGACGCGGCGCGTCTCGAACTGCAGATGCACGAGGGCATCCAGGCCGGCGTGCACCTGATGCATCAGCAGCGCGTGACGCCGGCGCCGCTGACCGAACCCGGCCGCAAGGCGCAGGCCCTCAATCCGGAGGCCGAGGACGTGCTGGCGGACGAGACGAGGTTTTCGGGATGACGGCCGCCGCCCCGGCCCGCGCGCCGGGCAAGTTCACGCAAGGCTCCACCATGCGCCACGTGATCGTCATGACCCTCACCGGGTCGGTCGGTCTGATGGCGGTGTTCATGGTCGACCTGCTCAACCTGTTCTACATCGCCCAGCTCGGCGAGCAGGAGTTCGCCGCCGCCATCGGCTATGCCGGAACGGTGCTGTTCTTCCTCACCTCCTTCGCCATCGGCCTGTCGATCGCCGGCACGGCGCTGGTGTCGCGGGCACTGGGGGCCGGCGACCGGGAGAAGGCGCGTAGGCTGGCCACCTCCAGCCTCATCGTCATGGCGCTGGCGATGCTGGTGCTGTCGGCGGCGATGTTGCCCTTCTCCGGCTTCCTCCTGGCGAGCCTCGGAGCCGGCGGGCGGACCCTCGCCATCGCCGACCGCTTCCTGTGGATGGTGGTGCCGGCCACCGCCTTCCTCGGGCTCGGCATGATGTATTCGGCCATCCTGCGGGCCGTCGGCGACGCCAAGCGCGCCATGTGGGTGACGCTCACCGGCGGCGTGGTGACGGCGATCCTCGATCCCCTCTTCATCTTCGGCCTCGGTCTCGGCGTCGACGGCGCCGCCATCACCTCGATCATCTCGCGCTGCGCCATGGCCTATATGGGGCTGCGCGGCGTGACGCTGGTGCACCGGCTGAGCGCCCGGCCCGTCCTCGCCGACATCCTCGGCGACATCCGGCCGATCGCCGCCATCGCCGTGCCGGCGGTGCTGACCAACATCGCGACGCCCGTCGGCAACGGCATCGTCACCGCCATGATCGCCCGCTACGGCGACGGGGCCGTGGCCGGCTGGGCCGTGCTGGGACGGCTGGTGCCGGTCGCCTTCGGCGCCTTCTTCGCCCTCTCCGGCTCCGTCGGTCCGATCATGGGGCAGAATGTCGGGGCGCGGCAGTTTTCCCGCGTCCGGCAGACGCTGATCGATGCCCTCGTGTTCCTCAGCCTCTACGGCGTCGCGGTCTGGCTGGTGCTGCTGGTGCTCTCGCCGCAGGTGGTGAAGCTCTTCGACGCGACGGGAACGGCGGCGGCGGTCATCGCCTTCTTCTGCGTCTACGCCTCGCTCGGCTGGGCCTTCAACGGCGCGGTCTTCGTCGGCAACGCCGCCTTCAACAATCTGGGCTTCCCGACCTATTCGACGGTGCTCAACTGGGGCCGCGCCACGATCGGCACCGTGCCCTTCGCCATGGCGGGGGCCTGGATCGCCGGGCCGGACCAGGGCGCCCAGGGCGTCATCGCGGGACAGGCGGCCGGCGGCATCCTGTTCGGCATCCTCTCCATGGTCATCTGCTTCCGCGTCATCGACCGGATGGCGACCCGCCCGCCCACCGATCCGCCGACGCCGACGGGACCGCCGAGCGGCCTGTCGCCCTTCACATCGGGCAAGGGCGCGACAGCGGGGTCGTGACGCTGGCGGGACGGCGTGGTTAGATGACGGACAACGGGGCGGGAATCGACCCCGGGGAGCATGCCGATGTTCAACCTCGCCGACATCCTCGCCCAGGCGCAGGCGAAACAGGGCTTCGACCAGTTCGCCGGGCAGTTCGGCATGGGGCCGCAGCAGGTCAAGGCGGCGATGGATGCGCTGCTGCCCGCCTTCTCGCTCGGGCTCAACAAGGCGACCCAGTCGCCCGCCGACATGGCCAATCTCTTCGGCCTGTTCGCCTCGGGCAACAACTACGCCCAGATGTTCGAGCAGCCGATGCAGGCGGGCCAGAGTATGATGGCGGCGGGCCAGCAGGCCCTGACCCGCATCTTCGGCACGCCCGAGCTCACCCAGGCCATCGCCCAGCAGACGGCGCTGGCGACCGGCATGCAGCAGGAGGCGATGCGGCAGGTGATGCCGATGATGGCGTCGCTCCTGATGGGCGGGCTGATGAAGGGCGCCATGAGCGGGCAGAACCCGCTGGGCGACATGATCACCGCCATGGTCGCGCGCATGATGCCGCCGCAGGCGACGGCGGCTGCCGACCCGATGGCCGGCATGATGGGCATGTTCGGCAATTTCTTCGGCCAGGGGGCGCAGAAGCCCGCGGCGATGCCGACCATGCCCGGCCTCGAGCAGATGATGGAGATCGCCCGCCAGATGCAGGCGGCCAATCCGCTGCTCGCCGCCGCCATGAACCCGCA
>Ga0208243_1001046_pt1 | contig 10704 bp, 12 predicted proteins | sample Subbio2Aug_QV12A_FD_184826 | JGI IMG/M metagenome (GOLD analysis project Ga0208243, IMG submission 184826) | Serpentinite rock and fluid subsurface biosphere microbial communities from McLaughlin Reserve, California, USA - CR12Aug_QV12A (SPAdes) | ecosystem: Environmental > Terrestrial > Deep...
GGCTTTAATGAGCCTGCTGACAAGCTAAATGTAACAACCCATCTAGTATACCTATCGGAAAAGACTATTGATGATAATAGTAGGTTTTTTGAAAATCATAATGAGGTTCCCAAGGAGGCCTTATCTGTGGGAATTGCAACGATTATGAAGGCGAAAAAGATAATTTTGCTGGCCTGCGGCGGCAATAAGGCAGAGGCGATTAAAGAGATGACAAGCGGATTTGTAAATACAAGAGTTCCAGCTTCAATTTTACAAACCCATACTGATATTACACTTATTGTAGATAAAGAAGCAGGAGTCATGATTGAAGAATACAATGATTAGTTCAAAAGTGATTAGTTCAAAAAATATTTCGCAAGCAAATTTATATTTTTTTAATAACCGATTCTTATAATGTATGAAAAATTATGTGGGTAAGAGGGTGTATATTATGAAGGCTTTGGTTAATGGAGCTTTAATTCTAGAGGATGGTGTCTATAAGGATAAGGTGCTATTGTTTGACGACAAAATTAGAGAAATAATAGATATTAGCTCACTTGATACAAACATGGTGACTGAAATTATAGATGTGCAGGGTAATTATATATCTCCAGGCTTTATTGACCTTCATATTCACGGCTCAGGTGGCTTCGACACAATGGATGGAAGCCTAGAGGCCTTAAAAGCTATAAGCAATACAATATTAAAGCATGGTACTACCAGCTTTTTACCTACAACTATGACGATGAAGCTTGAAACTATTTACAAAGCACTGGATACTGTCAGAGAAGCCTTAGCAATAAAAGAATTGCAAGGGGCAAGAATTCTTGGTGCACATCTAGAGGGACCCTTTATAAGTAAAAGCTATAAGGGGGCTCAGCAGGAGAATTATATTCTGAAGCCAGAATTTGATTATATTAAGGACTATCTAGATATTATTAAGATTATAACCTTGGCGCCAGAGGTTGAGGGTGCTAAAGAATTTATTAGGAAAACAAAGGAAAATTCAAAGACTATATTATCTATAGGACATACCTCCGCCAGCTATGAGGAGGCTATAGGAGCTATAGAGGAGGGTATATCCCATTGTACCCATCTATTTAATGCTATGACACCTTTACATCATAGGAATCCAGGGGTGGTGGCAGCAGTATTTAATAGTAACATAACCTGTGAACTGATAGCCGATAACCTTCATGTACATCCTGAGCTATATAAGCTATTAATAAAAATAAAGGGTGAGGATAATTTAGTATTGGTTACTGATGCAATTCGAGCCAGCTGCATGAAGTCTGGCTGCTACGATTTAGGCGGTCAGGAGGTTTGTGTCAAGGCTAGGAAGGCTCAGTTGGCAAATGGAAGCTTAGCTGGTAGTGTCTTAACCCTCAATAAAGCCGTAAAGAATTTTATAGAAGTAACCTCCGCTCCTATGCATCAAGTCATAAAGCTAGTTACCCTAAATCCTGCAAGAGTAATTGGTGATGATGCTAAAAAAGGCAGCCTTGGACTTGGTAAGGATGCAGATATCGTGGTTTTTGATGATAACATTGACGTTAAAAAAGCTTTCATAGAAGGCAATTGCCTTATAGGAGGATAAATATGCTAGGACTATTTAAGCAGAGTAAAAGCAAGGAATTGTTAATTGAAGCTCCTATTAAGGGAAGGCTTATGGATATTTCTGAAGTACCAGATGTAGTTTTCTCACAAAAAATGGTAGGAGACGGTATGGCAATAGAACCAAGCGAGGGCAGAGTAACAGCACCAATAGAGGGTATTGTCCTTCAGGTATTAGATTCAAAGCATGCAATTGCATTAAAATCTAATGAAGGTGTTGAGCTTTTAATTCATATAGGTATCGATACAGTAGATCTGAAGGGGGAAGGCTTTGAGGTATTTATTAACGTAGGTGACAAGGTAAAGGTTGGAGATTTACTCATACTATTCGACTTAGAAAAGGTTAAGGATAAAGCTAAATCAACGATTACGCCAATTGTAATAACAAATATGGAGGAGCTGGCTGATTTGGAAAAATCAGCTCATCCACAAAACCAGTGGATAATGAGGGCTGTTACAGAAAGGTAGGGGAGAAAATGCATCAGAGACATATTGTAATAAAAAATGAAACGGGAATACATGCTAGACCAGCAAGTCTTATTGTAAAGGAGGCTCAAAGGTTTAAAGCAGATATAGTGTTGATAAAGAATGAAAATGAATATAACTGTAAAAGTATAATGAGTATCCTTAGTACCAGCAGTAAAAAAGGCGAGGAAATGCTACTAAAGGCTACAGGTGAGGATGCAGAGGCAGCTATTGAGGCCATAGGCAATTTACTTGAGAGTAATCTTGATGCATAGGAGGTAAGCATATGTTTCGTGGTATAGGGGCTTCACCTGGAGTAGCAATAGGAAGAGCTTTAGTATATAAGGAAGAGGAATTAAAGCTAGAAAAGATAATGGTTGATGATATTGAGGCTGAAGCTGTTAGCTTTCACAATGCCCTTGAGCTTTCTAAAGTGCAGCTGTTAGAAATAAAAGAAGAGGCTATGACAAGGCTTGGTCAGGATAAGGCTGCAATTTTTGAAGCTCATATTATGATTTTAGAGGATCCTGAGCTTATTTCTCAGGTTGAGGAAAAGCTAAAAAAAGAGCAGGTATCTGCTGCCTATGCAGTAAAGGAGGTCCTGTATAGCTTTATAAGTATATTTGAAGCTATGGAGGATGCCTATATGAAGGAAAGGGCAGCCGATATCAAGGATGTTGGTGGCAGGCTCCTTAAGAACCTTCTAGGGCAGCCAATAGTGGATATTTCTAGCCTTTCAAATGAAGTTATACTAATAGCTCATGATTTAACCCCATCAGATACTGCAACAATGGATTTGGAAAAGGTCTTGGGCTTTATAACAAATATAGGAGGTAGAACCAGTCACACCGCCATAATGGCAAGGACTCTTGAAATTCCTGCAATAGTTGGTGTAGAGGGCATAACGGAAACTATTAAAACAGGTGATTATATAGTTTTTGATGGAGAAGCAGGACATGGCTATATAAATCCTAATAAGGTAACCTTATATGATTATGAAAAGAAACAGCAGCGTTACCTTGAAGCTAAAAAGGAATTAATTACTCTTCGGGATAGTCAAACCATTACAAAGGATGGAAGACGAGTTGAATTAGCCTGCAATATTGGTACACCAAAGGATGTTAAGGGCGTCATTGAAAATGGTGGAGAGGGTATAGGCTTATACAGAACTGAATTTTTATATATGAATAGGAGCAGCATGCCTTCTGAGGAGGAGCAATTTGAGGCCTACAAGGAAGTTTTAGAGAGGCTGGAGAATAAGCCTGTTATCCTCCGAACTCTTGATATAGGTGGTGATAAGGAGCTGCCTTATCTAAATCTACCAAAGGAAATGAACCCCTTTTTAGGCTATCGGGCTATAAGAATATGTCTGGCAGAGCCTGAAATCTTTAAAGTACAACTAAGGGCTTTATTACGGGCGAGTCTATATGGGAACCTAAAGATAATGTATCCGATGATCTCCTCAGTAGAGGAGGTAAGGGAAGCCAATGGTATTTTAGCTGAGGTAAAACAGCAGCTAGATAAGGAAGGTATTGCCTACAGTAAAGAAATAGAGGTAGGTATTATGATTGAAATACCCTCTGCTGCAGTAATAGGTGATTTGCTTATAAAAGAGGTGGATTTCTTTAGTATAGGAACCAATGACTTAATACAGTATTCTACTGCTGTAGATAGAATAAACGAGAAAATAAGCCATTTATACGAGCCCCACAACCCCGCCATACTTAGGCTAATAAAAATGGTGATTGACCATGCCCACAGAGCTGGTAAGTGGGTAGGGATGTGTGGTGAAATGGCAGGTGATCCAAAGCTAATACCAATTTTGATTGGACTAGGATTGGATGAGTTTTCAATGAGTGCAGGGGCAGTTTTAGCTGCTAGAAAAATTATTGGTGAGCTAAGCTATGACAAAATGAAGCATATTGCAGAAGAGGCATTAAATTTGCCAACTGCCGAGGAAATAAAAGCCTATATTATGCAGGCCTTAACCTACTGATTCAAGTAGGTTTTTTTATGTCCAAAAAAGGCCAAGTAATAGAGTAAAAAAGTCATTGACATTAAAGGTAACAGTACTGAAACCTACAAAAATAGAAGCCCAAGAGCTTGCCATAGCACCGCTTAAAAAGGTAGGTCTAGGAGAAAAAACAGCAGCTTACCCCTATTGTCAAGTATGATAGGTGATTAAATTATAATATATTGCACTGCCTTGAGGGATGGATAAAAATTCCTCGAGGCAGCGCTTTAAGTTGATTAAGGTATTGTCCAATGATTTACTTTGATATAAAATTGAAGAATGGAAAGACTAAGATATTGGTCAAACATCAATTTACCAAATAAAAATAATCAATACTTATAGGAGGTTCTTTTATGAGACTACATGAAATAGCAGAAGAGCTGCAGGAGGCTTTAGAGGAGGGTAAGAGCTTTATAATATATCAGCAGGGTAGACAATGGAAATATCAAAGCTATGAGCCTAACGAAGAGGAAAAAATGAAATTTATGCTATTAAAGCATAACATAGATGACAAGGCAAAAATTATAAATGGCATAAAAGACTTTGAGGCCTATGATTTAAAATACATCGAAAAGAGGCTTAAGAGTATAAGAGGCTAAATCATTTATATAATTATTAAATCTTTTATGAATAAATAGTCATTAGTTTTATAATCGTATAATAAAGGTCTGATGCAAGATTTTGGATTTGAAACCTAATTAAATAAGACTTATATTTAAAGTACTGATAAAAGTATTTTCTAGTTAAAGGGAGGGGCACATATGTTATTAGCTTCAATAAAAACAGGCATCAAGAAGGGCTTGGATACAACCTGGCTATTAGCCAAGATTATCATCCCTGTTTATTTTACAATAACAATTTTAAAGTACACTCCGGTAATAGATTGGATAGCTTACCTCTTTAATCCATTGATGGCTCTGTTTAATCTACCAGGAGAGGCAGCCATCATACTTGTTTTAGGAAATGTATTGAACCTTTATGCTGCAGTAGGAGCTATAAAAGCCGTTAGCTTAACGCCCCTTGAAATTACAACAATAGCTCTGATGCTTTCCTTTTCCCATTCTCTTTTCGTTGAGACGGCAGTAACCAAGCGGCTGGGGGTAAGCTCTGTAAAGGTGGTATTAATCAGAATAGGCTTAGCGGTTGTTGCTGGAGTAGTAGTGGGAAGGCTAGGTGTATTGATATGATGGATATATTAATGGAAGCAACAAAGGGTAGCGTCAATTCAATTATTGGAATAATAAAGATTATAATGCCTATTATGATAACACTTCAAATAATGAAGGATTATAAGATACTGGATAAAATTACAAGGCCCTTTAATTTTTTATCTAAGCTCTTTGGAACAACAGAAAATTCAGTACTTCCCTTGTTGGTTGGAATAATTTTTGGGCTATCCTATGGGGCTGGAGTAATTATACAAACAGCAAAGGAAGGTAATTTGACTAAAAGAGATCTTTTCCTAATAACCATATTTTTAATTGCATGTCATGCTATTTTTGAAGATACACTGCTGTTGGTAGCTGTTGGAGGAAACGGTATCGTCATATTTGTGGCTAGGCTCATAGCTGCCTTTGTTCTAACCTACCTTTTCTCAAAGCAAATAGCCTTCGATAAAGAAGGGGAAGCCCTTATTAACAAAGAGCAGCTTAAGGCGTAAAGGATGATTAATATGATTGAGCTGGATAACTTTATAAAGGATTTAGCACTGCTGGAGACCACTCCAAATGTATTCATCAATATTGCTATGATATAGATATAAGGAAGGAAATGAGAGAAGCAATAGAACCCCAACTAAATACGAGCTGAGCTTAGGTCAGGGACCCTTACTACTGACACGCATCTTGAGGCTCAAATATTAGAGTGTGCTCTTATTAAGAAGCTAAAGCCTCAATATAATTCTCAATTTTACTCAATCGGTGGCTAAGAATAGCTTTATAGCCCTGTTGGAAATAAGGATGGGGCAGGCAGCTACCAATCAGCAGTTTGAAAGAGCCCTATACTATCGTGATTTGATATATTATATTAATTATGCCTTTGTGACTCTTGTTCTCCCAGTATTCGCAAATCAATATAATAGAAATGGCAATATGATAAGAAATGTAGCAGCAATGGAAGAAGCTCAGCTAATACACAAGGATATGCCCCATTGGGCAGAATTTCAGCTCTTCAGGATGCAGGAAAGCTTCCAACAGGAGGTTCTAATGATGAAGGGTGGTCTTGATGCAGAGATTTCATATGTGGATTTCGAAAGGCTAGTAAGACTAACCTTGGATAGCAGCTTTTCAGCTAATTTGATAGAATTTAATTTATAATAAAAAAATCCACAAAAGCCTAGTGGATTTTTTTGTAACCAATCGTATGTAGGAAAATAATTAGAAAAAAATAGTTTGTGGCTTGTTAAAGTCCAGTTAAATAGGAACAAAATTGTATATTAAAGCATCATATTATTAAATCAATAAGCATAGCTTATAGATTTTACCAACATTTAATAAAAGGAGGAACATTAATGCCTAGGAAACTACCTAAAGTTGTACCAGTAATTATTTTCTTAATTATTTGCTTTGTAGCTTTAAGCAGCTGTATATACACAGTAGATCAAACGGAATATGCAGTATTAGTTACCTTTGGTGCACCTAGCACAGAGCTCTTATCTCCTGGCTTAAAATTTAAGCTACCTTATCCAATACAATCAGTGAAGCTCCTGTCTAGGGAAACCTTCTCTTTGACCTTTGGATATGAGGAGAATCAAAAAGGGGTTATGCTGCATGAAAAGGATGCTAAGATGATAACTGGTGATGAAAACATTATATTAGCAGATCTAGAGGTCCAGTGGAGAATTATTGATCCAATAGCATATCTTTACAATACAGAGGACCCTAAAACTATACTGTATAATGCTACCTCAGCCTCCCTTAGAGGTGTTATTGGTAGCAACACAGTCGATGATGCATTGACGGATGGAAGAACTAAAATAATGAATGATGTAAGAGATAATCTTACAGGCTTGGTTGAAGAGTATAATATTGGTATTTCAATAGTAAATATAAACCTACAGGATGTCGACCTGCCTAATGAAGAGGTAAGTAATGCTTTTAAAAAGGTGACCTCTGCCAGGGAGGAAAGAATAACTAAAATTAATCAAGCTAATCAATATAGAAATGAAAAAATCAACACTGCTGAAGGTCATAGACAGGCACTTATAAGTAAGGCAGAAGCACAAAAGGTAACTAGAATTGAACAGGCAAAGGGGGATGTAGCAAAGTTCAATGCTATTTTTTCTGAATATCAAAACAATAAAAGCATAACCCGCTACAGATTAATGGTGGAGATGATGGAAGAGGTATTGCCAAAGGCTAAAATATACATTATGGAGGAAGGCTCTGGAAATAGTACTGTAAAGTATCTACCACTTGACGCTGTGAGGGGAGGCGGAGGAAATTGAATAATTTTACAGAAAATGGTTTAAATGTAATAAAGGATAGGATTAAGGCAATGGAGGATAAACCTAAGCCTCAAATCAAGCTGCCTAAGAAAAGCATATTTTTTATTTTAGGATTAGCAATAATAATTATCTTTGGACTAAATAACCTCTTTGTTGTAAATGCAAATGAGTATGTGATAGTAAGACAGTTTGGTGAGATAGTTAGAATTGTTGATCAGCCAGGGTTGAATTATAAGCTGCCTTTCCTACAAAGCATTTCACATCTACCAAAGAAGACCTTAATATACGACGTTCCTTCAGCAGAAATAAATACCCTAGACAAAAAGAGAATTATGGTTGATTACTACAGCCTTTGGAAAATAACCGATCCAAAAGCAATGATAGAGTCCCTTAGAACCATAAATGCCGCAGAAAGTCGTCTAGGTGATATCGTGTACTCAAATATACGAACTGAGCTAGGTAAAATGGAATATCAGCAAATAGTAAATCACAATAAGAATAGAAGAGGGGATATAGACAGCCTAGTAAAAAGTCAGGTAAATGAAATACTTCTGAGGAATAATACTGGAATAGAATTGGTGGATATTAAAATGAAGCGGGCGGATTTACCTCCTGCTAATGAGCAATCTGTTTATATGAGAATGGTATCTGAAAGAGAAAGTACTGCACAGCAATATTTATCTCAAGGTGATGCTGAAGCTCTAAAGATCAAGGCAGAGACCGATAGAGAGGTAACAGAGCTTTTAGCAAGAGCCGAGGCTGAGGCCAAAGTGATTGAAGCAGAGGGAGATAAAGAGGCTGCAAGAATATATAACGAGGCTTACGGTAAGGATCCTGAGTTTTTTAATATGTATAGAACCCTAGAATCCTATAAAACTACTATTAATAATGAAACTGTCATTGTGTTTCCAGCGGATTCTCCATACTTTAAATATATAACCGGAAGATGATGAACTTTTTAATAGACACTAGAGTTGCAAAGTGTATAAACTAGCAGTACAATATTTATGTACAATGCTATTAGGAGGGAGATGCTGAATGAAATACAAAATATTACATACCTGCATTAGGGTAATGGACCTAGATAAGTCGCTAAAGTTTTACACAGAGGCCTTAGGTCTCAAGGAAACAAGAAGAAAGGACTTTCCAGATGCTGAGTTTACTTTGGTCTTTTTAAGTGATGAGGCAGGGGCTGTAGAGATAGAGCTAACCTATAATTATAACCCTGAGAAGCCCTATGTGATAGGGAATGGCTTTAGTCATATAGCAGTTTCTGTGGATGATTTAGAAGCCTCAAGGGAAAGACATATTGAAATGGGCTACAAAGTAACTAAGCTTATGGGGCTTCCAGGTAGTCCACCAAGATATTATTTTGTGACGGATCCCGATGGTTATGATATTGAAGTAATAAGAGGAAATTAAACATATTACGGACCCTACTGATTTTCAGTGGGGTTTTATGTTATGCTGATTTTTATGGTGCCTGCAATATATTATAAGAAGTCTCATACTTTAGCTTGTTTTAGAATTTTCAATATGATAATCTATAATCAAAATATATAGTATTATATATGTATATGCATTTTAGTTATAGATTAGGGGGGAGATTAATGGATATTAGGCATCTGGAATATTTTGTTGAGGTGGCTAGAAGCTTAAGCTTTACAAAGGCTTCAAGGAATCTACATATTAGTCAACCGTCTATTAGTAAGATGGTTAAAATTCTAGAGGATGAATTAGGTGTTCAGCTGCTTTACCGTTCTTCTAGACAGATTGAGCTTACAGATGCAGGTAAGGCTGTTCTTGGGAAGGCTCAGGAAATTTTAGCCAGTTTTCAAAATCTTACCTCAGAGCTAGATGATGTAATGGAAATGAAAAAGGGAGTTATTAGAATTGGCATTCCTCCTATTGTAGGTGCCAGCTTTTTTCCGAGAATCATTGGACAGTTTAAAAGAGAATATCCTCTAGTAGACATTCAACTTACAGAGGTAGGTACAAAAAATATCGAAATCGGTATTGAGGATGGTACATTAGATATAGGGATTGTCTGCAGTCATCCAACAAGAGTTAATACCTTTAATACTTTTTCCTTGCTTAAGGATCCATTGATGCTGGTGGTTTATCCAGACCATCCTCTATCAAAAGGTGGAGAAATTGATTTCTCAGATTTAAAAGAAGAAAACTTTGTTTTATATAGACAGGATTTTTCTTTACACGATCGCATTATCGAACAATGTGGCAGATATAACTTTTATCCTAAAATAATATGCGAAAGCTCCCAAAGAGATTTTATGGTAGAGATGGTAGCAGCAAAGCTAGGTATAACGATGCTGCCACAAAAAATATGCCAGGAGCTAGACCAAACCAAAATTAAGATTAAAGGCTTTTCACAGCCGGAGATTTTTCTTGAGCTGTCTATCATATGGAAGAAGGACAAATATTTATCCTTTGCGGCAAGAGAATGGCTAGACTTTACAAGTAAAAGCTTTGGAATAAATATTTAGGACTAAAGCTTCTATAATGGGAGTTCATGTATTCATAACCCATGTATTATATTTGTTAGAATAATTTATTTACTTTAAACTCAAATTATGTAATAATAAAATGTTGAAAAATGGAGTTATTGTTGATAAAACAACTGTTTGTCAAAACAATAAGCATCAGGATAAAAGTGAGGAGATATGTATGAAAATAGGATTTGATCATCAAAAGTATTTAGAAGAACAATCGAAGTATATACTGGAAAGAGTAAACAACTATGATAAGCTGTATTTAGAATTTGGTGGTAAACTGGTATTTGATCTACATGCAAAAAGAGTTTTGCCTGGTTATGATGAAAATGCCAAAATCAAGCTTCTACAAAAGCTAAAGGATAAGCTAGAGGTTATTATATGTCTGTATGCTGGTGATATAGCCCGAAATAAAATCCGTGGAGACTTTGGTATTACCTATGATATGGATGCATTAAGGCTAATCGATGATTTAAGAGGCTATGGCTTGGACGTTAATAGTGTTGTAATTACAAGATACGACGGTCAACCTGCTACAACTTTATTCATAAATAAGCTGGAGCGTAGAGGCATAAAGGTTTATATACATAAAGCAACAAAGGGTTATCCTTTTGATGTGGACACAATTGTAAGTGATGAGGGTTATGGTAAAAACCCTTATATAGAGACAACTAAGC